>Ga0315330_10000880_pt1 | contig 19720 bp, 13 predicted proteins | sample M140m34915metaG_FD_203453 | JGI IMG/M metagenome (GOLD analysis project Ga0315330, IMG submission 203453) | Ammonia-oxidizing marine archaeal communities from Monterey Bay, California, United States - M1 40m 34915 | ecosystem: Environmental > Aquatic > Marine > Intertidal zone | place: USA...
ACACATACCAGCCTTATCTGTTGTGTCTTTGAGCAATTACGCAAAATTTGAATTACCAATCCAGCTTAGTTCATCAGGAGACAGCTCAGTAAATGCAGGCATGAGAGTTCCACAAATTAATATAAATGTAGACTACAGAACTTTTGAATATGATTATGACATGGGGAATGCACCTTTAGCAGCACTAGACTTACAAACAGAATACGATAAGGACATAATTTTCAGAGATGGAAAAAGACTCTTGATAGATGATAGAACCATTACTTTAGATTTTGTTGAAAAAAATATTACTAGTTTTGGTGATGGGTTTGAATATGAGATGTTTATTATTGATGATGTTGGGGAGAACGTGACAGATTCTGATGGTAATACTATCTATGAAAGAAAGGAGGTATTGAGAAAAGTTATTCCTGGATTAGACTCTGAACAGTTTGATGATAAAGACACTGACATTGCAACATATGTTGAGATAAGAACTGATGATGGTATACCCACGGACGAAGTTAAAAATCCAATTCATGCTGATTCTGAAGATATTTTGAGAATACCATCTATTTCAGACCTTGATGAAAGAAACAACAACACTTCTCCAAACAGGCCAGCAGCTAACGATTTGGTACGCGGTACAGTTTACAATGATTTTAGACCTATTGATCCTGATGAAGGAGACTGTGAATAATGGCAAAAGATACTAAACTTATATCTTCACTTCTTCCTCAGTCTAAACTGAAAAATATAAAATTATCAGACAGCTCTGATGGAAAGGTGAATATAGAAGTAGACTTGCTTTTTACTTTGAGCAACTCAGAAAACTTTTTATCACAAGCTTTTAGTCCCCCGAATCTGAGATATGATTCCTCTGGGCAGGGAATTTTTGCAAATATTAGACAGTACTTAAAATTTGTAGTTGTTTTACAAACACTTAAAATTGAAGATCAAGTTCTAAGTTTGTCATCCTTAAAATCTATAGTATCTCAAAATCGCCCCGAAGAGTTTGCAAGGGTTCCGCATGTAATTGGCTTTTCTGATACAGTGATGATTGGTGATCAAACAGTAAAAGAATTTAAGGAGTCACGCGACGCTCAAATTGATCACGTAGTTTACTTTGACAGTATCTTTTCTGAAGATCTATCAATCATTGATCAAGACCAAGACATCAGTACTACGTCCGTCATGCGCAAGGTTCAAATAAATGGAATTTATCCAAATTCTGTCCAGGACCTTAAGGTTTCTGTTTATACATATCTTGATCAGTCGGACTTTATAGGCTCTATTCCAGAACTTGCCAATATAGGTAAACCATTAGAGTATCGCAGAGTGCCTGGCCGACTTACCAATCGGTTCGTAGGGCATCCGTCTCAATATATTGTTCTTGAAGGTGGAAAACCTTCAGGTCGCAGTTTTGTTCTTTTGGGAGCTGACGGTCGCCAATATACTGGACCGTACCACAAACACAGCGATGGTAGATATATGGTCGGCGCTGAACATACTGATGATTTTGAACAAGAAACTTTAACTAGACTTGATGTAAGTAGTTCTAAGATTCAAGATTTTAGAGGGTTGGAAAGATTTCAACCTAAACCACCTGAAACTGAAAATTTAATAGAACAGTTTGGGTCGGTAGTTCAAGAAACAAAAGCAAAACTTAAATCAGTTCAAGAACACTTTTTAAAAAAGCAAGATAAATTTAACGGACTAAACGATGCGACATGCAATCTACAGATCGGAGCACAATTTGTTGGAGACACCGATGGGAGCGCTGTCGCCACAGAAGCACCATATATTGCGGGTACAATTAGAATTAACCAAGGTGAAATTTTAAAACAAAATTCTAAATTAGGTTTTTTGTATCCCTATCTTAACGCAAGACAAAAAGGCTATGCCCTATGGTGGGGAGACATGTTTCGTGTTGTTGATGTAAAAATTTTAAGAAGAAGATTGACTGATAAGTTCACTGGGTGGGACGCTAATGGCTTTAGATCTAGAAAACCTTTTAGCCAAGATCAAGAGGAGGTTATAGTTGCTTCTAACTATGAATCCTTAACATTTGATCTTTCTAATCCCGAAGATGCTAAGCCTCGCAATAGTTATTATGATGAGAGTATACTAATGCAGCCTCCAAACAGCGCAATGGCCTTTTCGTCACCAGACCATCCCGAAAGAGGTTTTGTTTTTGATGGCAACAAATCTAAAAATACTATGGCAAAAGGCCGAGCTGGTGATGAAGACTTTCTTCTCCGAGAGAATCAAACAACTTCCTATAATTCTGGCATAATTATGTTTCCATGGCAGAGAGAAATTAAGTTTTCTGATTTTAGTTTTATACAGAAGAAGGATGCGTTTAGAGGAGTGTTTCAGTACGGCTTTGAGATCACTTATGAAGATGGGTTAACAAAATATATCACAGAGATCGTGGCAAGAATGACAAGACTCACTTCCACTTTAAATACTTTCCTGCAAATAATAGAAACTCTACCGTCAGATGAAAGGTTTGATGGTGGAGATTTAACTACCCGAGTTGGACAAGCTGGAATTGGAAATCCTTTTACTTTTCTTAATGATGTTGTTGACTCTTTTTCTGATGGTATGGGTATCTTTGATGCTTTTAATTATTCCGATGATGGTATAAACAAACTCAATCATCCACTGTTTGGACACTTTGATGTAAACGGTCAAATTATGGTAGATCAGCGCCAAGGGGCAACGCGGGCTTTGATGGAGGTTATGGGTGATGACAGTTTCGTTGGAAGCACTGTTTTAAATAGTGTTTACACTGGTGCTTGGAGAGGTCACGGCAATCGGCTTTTGAAAAGTATACTTGGACAACTCTTAATAGAGCCTTTTAAACGACGACCTGAATTTTTACGTAGAAGTCAGGAGGCTACATTTAAAGATCTTATGATTTTTGGTGAACAATATGGATTGGTTGCAAAGTCCCTCGCTGACCTTATAGGCTTTTCCAGTTCTTTGTATGCGGGAAACCTATCTGACCTAAAATCAAATGGTGGGAAATCTGCAAACTTAATCAAGGTTAAAAAATTTTTTGGTGAAGATCTTGATCAAGGTTTTCCAAACGTTGTTGAAGGCGGCGTTGCTGATTTGAGAAACTTTAAAATACCCACATGTAGTATTTTACCTAGACCTAGTGTTACCGCTGAGGGCACAACAGCCAATGTTACTCAGGAAGCAATTAGAAATGCAATATCAGTTGAGGCTATTAAATTTGGTGGTGCTAATATTGCTGAGTATACAAACAGAGTGGCTTTTTTCACACCAAATCTTTTTTATGGATCTTTTATTGCGGATATAAGTGCGACAGGATACTCTGGACTTACTTATCAAGCGGCCTTGGACTCTTTAGATCAGGTAAGCAAGGCTAAAGTTAAAAAACTGCAGAAAGACTACGATGATGCCGTTAGAACAATCAATGATAATATAACAGACCCTGTTGCAAAAATTGATTTTTTGGAACAAGCCCAAAGGCAGTTCACTATTGAAAAGTACAATGCAAAAAACGAGGTTGTAAGAAAACTTAATCTTCTTAAAGATAGACAGGAAAATGGCGACTTTGCTGATGAAGATTTTCAGTTGATAGACGACTTTGATGAGCTTGGCGCAAATCAAAAGCTTGCAGTTGTTGATCTGGTTACAAGACTACTAAGAGAGGACAGAGGCCCATTTACAGAACTGGACAACAAAACACCGCAAGAATTGGCTAGATTATCTGAATTACTATATAACAGAGGTAGCGAGTTTCCAGGCATCTCCGCTGCCGCTGAAATTTTTGGTGCAGTAGTACCAAACGAAGTGGAAGTGCCTACAGAAGAGGAATGTTCTGCACTTTCTCAAAGTCAACTTAAAGCACTTATAAACAACCAAAGAATAAGTTTCACAGAAAGTGTATTGGAGTCAGAATTTGCAAGCCTTCAGTCGGCTTACAATGGTGAATTTAGTTCATACGTTACTAGCTTGAGTAAGAATACTGCTGGAGTTGACGATACAAATGTCCTTTCAGATCAAAAAGTAGAGGTTCCAGGCCTAGCAGACGAAATACAATCGTTACGCCAACGAGAAGCGGAAAGTAGGTCGGCTCAAGCTCAGTCTGCAAAAGACAAATTCGGTTTAGTTTCAGAGGCACCCGATACCCCTTCTGAACAACGATCAGTAGAATACAAAAAAATGAAAGAAGAAGTAGAAAAGAAGAAGAAAGAAAGGGAAGCTGAAAAACCATCTTATGATCAAGGCAAAATTATTGATTATCCATTTCAATTAGAGAGAGTAATTGATGGTGAGACTTCATTTGGGATTGATCCAAAGAGCGGAAAGTTTAATCCAGCGATATACGGTAATTTTTATGTTTTAAAGAGAAGAGTTCTTGATAAAGAAAGGTCGGACCTGTGTAGAACAAATATCTATAAGTATGTTCAGGTAACAGTTGCCGACGCTTTAGATGGTCTTGAGCCTGGTCACTATGGTTTTTTTCCTTGGGAGAGTAGCGCTTTAGCAAATAGTGGCAAGTATGTTTTGGAAATTCACAAATTTGAAATTGAAGAACCCCCTGTCCCTCCAGCACTTGAGAAGCTAGAATCAGCGCGAGCTAGAGAAGCAGCTCTTGAACAGTTTATTGCAGAAAAAACTAAAGAATATGGCGAATTAAAATCTGATCTTGTTGCTCTTACTAAGCAGACTACAGAGCTACAAAAATTCAATGTTGAAGCTAAAAAAAGTTTTAGGTTTGGCAAACCCAGAGGTTTAAAGGAAATGAAGATTCAAAAACAAATTGAAAAAAACCAAAAAGTAATCCAAAGGTTAAAATATGAATATTTACCAATCAACAAAAAAGCGAATTCAATCAACAAAGAAATGAATATAGCAAAACAAGAGCTTGTCTCAATCAGGCAACAAATACAGCTATTAGAGTCTGAGCTATCTGAACCGCCAAGTTCGCCTGCATCTGTAGTGGCAGAAACTGTAACAGCAAGTGACATAACGATTACTGGAGTTGCAACACAGACACCACCAACTGTGCCGACCATACCAGTTACAGCCATTCCGCCACCACCACCACCGCCAGCACCCACGCCTCCAACACCACCAATACCAACAATAACAGTTGGTATGCCCAGCCCTGCTTCTGCGGCTCTTCCTATGCAATCGTCAAAAACTCGTGTTGGTAGAGTCACGGGTAGAATACGTGGTCGTGTGGGGTATTAATTTTCAGTGAAATAATATTGTTTTTGGAGTATAATTAAAGTATGAGTCAAGATCCTTGCAGACAGCAAACACCAAATGGCGGAAGAAGTCAGGACGAAACATCAACAAATCCTAGACAGTCACGAGTCAATAGTATAAGAGATATTGTTGATGAGTACGACTTAACGGATGTGTATAACATTGATCCTCCGCTACCTGATACAGATGATGACACGCCTGATGGTGATACTGGCACTGGCGATGAATCAGAAAATGGTTTACCAGAGGGTGCGAATCTTAGTGACCCAAATGACACAGCGACTATAATTGGATCAACCAGAGAGTTGGTTTCAAACCTAGAGGGGCAAAAGCTTGATGGAAATTCTTTTATATCTTTTTTGTTTTCAACGAAAAAACCAGAAGAAAGTTTGGTGTTCACAAAATTTAATGCACCATTTAGGAACACAACCGAGGGTGAGGGTATTAGGACATTCGTTGGTAATAGGCTGAGAAGAGAGTACGAAAAAAGCGTAAACAGTACTGACGGTGTTTCAAGAATAATAAGACACAATATACAGAGGAACGATGGCGCAAGACTTGCATCTTATGATGTTAAGTACAACCCACTAAGGCCAGGAATAGACCAGCCCATCTTACAACCCACAGGACCAAGGCATTCTCCTGGTTACCATTTGGATATGGATACGTTTAGATACGTCACAGGTAAATTTTATGCAGCAGTTGATAAAGAAACTGCGGATCGTTTTGATGATTATCCAGACAGAAACCTGTATGGCTACGAAAACGCTCAGCAAAAATCAATTATAAATGAAGGTGTATACTTAGCGAACAATTTAAACTACGAACCTATTTTTAAATCGTTTTCATTTCCATTTTGTGGTTACCATAATTCTAGTCGCAACTCTTCTGGTTTTGGCGATTTAAATGTTATCAAGCATGTTCCAGGAGTTTTGGGCCCTCAGATTGATTCAGGAGATCTTATTTCTTCTTTAGACGTTATGCAAGGTCTTAATAAGACCCCGTTGGATTTAGCGTTGGAGGAAACAAAAGAGGCAAATTTACGAGCAGCAGCTCAAGATTTTCCATATTCAGAGGGCGGTAAAATGGAGCACTTTGTTATGAGGAGTGGACCATTCAGTCAAACTGACAATTCTGCACTTCAAAATAGGGACCGCAATGTAAGGGATGACATCAGGCAGCGTAATTTGAATCCGTACCGAGCTTATATGATGTCTGGTTGGAGTTGGAGAAATTATTTTAATGGGTTTTTCCCACTTAATGGCAAATACACATCTATTTCAAATTTCAGAGAAAATTTTGGTTCAAGAGATAAAGTACTCGTAGAAACTCCTTTTGATTATTATAATCCTATGAGAGGTACAACGTCCACTACAGGTTTAGATAGAACCTTTCTTAACGATAAACAAAGTATTTTTATTCACCCAAGTGTAAGAATGAACATCACAACGCTTGATGCAACGGCTAGATCCGAATTAGAATTAGATCTTGGTGGGTATGATGGTTTGGATCTTGAGCGCGGTCGTGATACAAGCTATGACTTATCTGATTTTGGTGGTACACCATTTCACATTACATATGATCCTACAATAGTAGATAATTCCGCTCCAAGCCTCCCGCAATATAATACTAATTTTTTTCCTGTAATGCCTTTTTACGGAGTAAATACTTTAATTCCTGATGAGATTACAGACGCCTCTACACTTATTGATGATTATTGGGGAGGCAAAACGGTCGTGGATCGCATCTCAGATGCCAATCAACTACAATCGTCTCAAGTAGGCTACGACACTGTTAAAGGCATCTTTAATCTCTACTTCAGTCAATACAGAGGTGTCAGCGATGGTGTTGAGGGTTCTTATAGACCCATCTATGGCAGTCCTGATGAAGATATATTATTAGGTGATGATACATTTGGAAAAACGATTTTTGACCTTTCTCCAATAACCTCTAGGTATACAAAATTTGCAACGTTTGAAAGAAAGACATTCAAAGATCATGTTGCTAAGATTCCAACATTTGCAACAGAATATGAATTTGAAACAAAGAAGGAAAGACACAGTTCTTATATTTATACCAAGGGTGAGTATAACTTTTTTGATCCAGCTTATGAAAACTTTATAGGTTCTGATACTGAAACTGTTGATAATTCTGGATACTCTTCTGCAGCTATTCGCAACAAGCAAAACAGAGATAATAAAAATGTTAGTAGTTTAATACGCTACGGCGTACCAAAAACATTACCAGATCCTTATACTTTTAATCCAAAAAACATAGAAGAGAAAACCTCTGCACTGTTAAAGGGAATTTCCGAAAATTATAGTCTTTCCGATGTGCCAATTGAAGAATTAAAAAATGTTGACATTTTTAAACAGTACGACTTCCTAGTACCTTCTCAGTTTCTAAAGGTTCAACAGTTTGGTTCAAGATATATTAAATCAAAAGAATTTAAAGATATATACCTGGAGAGAAAAACATTTCCAATGTACACCGACATTGAGATAGGCATGTCAGGAAAAAGTTTATTTTTAGATTTGCTACAATCTATTGAAGGAACAGAACAAATATTTACGCTTTTAGCTCAACAGCCAGAAAGAAACGCATTTACCGTTGTCACTTCTGAATCCAGCCAGGCTGATGAAGAAGATTTGTCAGTTAAAGTTGATACATTTGGTAGGGCACAATATGTCACTATAGAGGATTGGGCCGATACACTCTCAACTTACATCGCAGGTAACAATATTGCAGCATATGAAGAGAGGCTTGTGCAGGCACTTTCTTTTATTACTTTCAAAGAAAGTATGATGGACTACTGTAAAAAACGCGCTAGAAATTATGAACAAATTTTAAGAGGTGATTTTGCTCATTGTGAAGTAATAGGGTTTAGGATTGATAAGTACCAACTTAATAGCCCAGTCCGTCCTGGGTCGGGCTTAAACATTGATACGTCAAATATTGGAAACATTGAGGAAACGGTTGAGTCTTTAGGTAATTATAAGGTAAGACAATATTTAAAATCTTATTATTTTGCTGGAACTAATTCTGATGATCCGACTAAATTTATTGATACTCAGGTTGAATATGGTCATGCGTATCAATATGACATACATTCTATTTGTTTGATAGTCGGTACAGAATATGCTTATCTTGACACACAGTCTGCAAAAAGAGATGTTGAGTTTAACATTTTTGGCGCACCTAACACTATAGATAATACTGTTGAAAGTTACGTCGGTCAATTATCTGTGTTCGGCGGAGAGCATTCTATGTATAGAAAGCATCACCAACCCCAGGAGATGAATGGTGGTGAGCGCATCAAGCTTTGTTTTTCTGTGCTTTCAAAGCCTAGTCCAGTTATATCTGAAAACTATTTAAGAACAATGACGGTCGGTATTCTTGATAAGCCACCTTTACCACCAAATGTGGAGATTGTTCCACTAAAAGATACTGCAAATTTAGTCCAGTTTAATCTTAATAGTGTTACTGGGGAGATGTTTGCCAAGCCTGTATTGCTAGAGCCAGATGATTATGATCAATATTTCTTATCTGCGATGAATCAAGGTCTTGACCCTAATCAAGTTGTAGGAGCGAGAGGGGCCTATTGGGGTGAGCCTCCATCTGAAACAGAATTACTGCACTTTAAAAACGACGATCAGTGTTTAGAGTTTGAAGTTTTTAGATTATCTGGTACAAGTAAACCAACATCCTGGGCGGATTTTGCAGGATTAAAGCAATTAACTCCAAGGTTTGGTGCAACGTCAACAACTTTTGTAGACCAATTAGTGCCAAATGTTAAATACTATTATGCTTTTAGAGCGACTGATGTTCACGGCCACACATCTTTGCCAAGCAGTGTGTATGAGGTTGAGTTAAGAAAAGATCAAACTAATAATGGCAGTCCTTATTTGGTTCAAAGTGTTTGTAGATTTCCCGAAAAAAATGTTGAAGCAGCAACTAAAAAAGCTACTTTTAAGAGGCTTTTTCAGATCAAACCATCTTTGTTGCAAACTCAGGTTCCTAACTTGATAGAAGACAGGTACACATTTCAAAAATGGAAAAATTCTGGAAAAAAACTTGGAATCTCTAATAATGAAATCTGGGGCAAAACAGTGCTTTATAGAATTAAATCTAAGGCAACTGGAAAAATGGTTGAAGTTAGGGTTAAATTCAACAGAAAACATGGTATTGTAGATGGTGATGGTAAGGTAACATATGATGACTAGATTGCAATATTTATTTGATTTTTCTTTTAAAAAAACTAATTAGTTTGTGTTTTGGTTATATTTTGTTAAGGAGTATATAACATATGGCGTTTCTAGATAATTCAGGTGACATAATTTTAGATGCAGTGTTGACAGACACTGGCAGATTCCGCATGGCAAGAGGAGACTTTAGGATTGTAAAGTTTGCTCTTGGTGATGACGAGATTGATTATTCTCTATACAACAAGAACCACCCCAGTGGATCATCCTACTACGATCTTGAGGTTCTTAGAACTCCTGTTCTTGAGTCATTTACCAACAACACATCCCTCATGAAGTCTAAATTATTAAGCATCTCTAGAACAAATATTTTACATATGCCAGTATTGAAGCTTCATAATGGAGGTCTTAATGGGACTGCTAACGCTTCTTTGAATACAAAGTTAAGTGGTGATTTGTCTTCTTACTTGATTACTGTTGACGAGTTGTCTGAGAGAGTTGGAGCATCTGAATCTCTGATCAATGAACAGATAGCTGGCAAAGGGCTTATAAAAGGTTCAACGACGGAAGCACTTGCTTCCCCAGACTCTGCGGTAATCGCTATAGAACTTGGTCTTGACACAACACAACTTGCACCCACGGTTGCTTATCCTAGTGACCTTGTTGAGACTCAATTTATAATTGAACTAGACAACAGGCTTGGAAGCCTTGTTGATAGCACTGGCCAGTCAGTATCAGTATCTTTTGTTGATGATGATGGCGTTGCTAGCTACTTTGTCGGCGCAGGCACAAGTTTGGTGTCAAATGCTTTTGACACCCTGACAGAAACTAACAATAATGGTCAAGGACTTACTAGGCATAGAGTCAGGGGACCTAGAGACAAAGTTATACAGTTCAAGATTCTCCCAAATACACAACTAGCAAATTCAAACTTCTTGTTTGATCGTCTTGGCAGTACCCTCACAACATCAACAAGTCTTCTTGGTGCAGGCGGTGGCGGCGATGCTTTGTTTGAAGAAAACTTAAGTTTTAGGTTTATTGATACATTCGTAAGAGTGACAGCCGCCACTGTGGGTGTGTCTGTGGATATACCTATAAGATTTATGAAGAAGGTATAATAAAGGATTAAAACATGGCAACTACTTTTAAAACATTTCTCAACAGTGACATTGTAACGACAAAGACCTTATTACATGAAGCTATACCAATTACGGGTGCTTTAGTGTCTGGTACTTATAATGGCGGCAAACCAAACAACACAGAGCTTAACATAAAGAACTACTCTCATGGTATGTTCCAATCAGTATTTGATTATCCGTATTTGAGTTCTTCGGCTAATCATATTTTTGATATTTCGGTTGGCTTTTCAACTGGTTCCGTTTTGTCTGGAAACGTCAAACAAGTAAAAAGAACCCAACAAGAGAAGAAGATTCAAATTTACAATCAAATGGCTCAAGTTCTTATGGGCCATGATAAGGATGGAAATATTAGAGCCTTTGACCAAGATGGTGATACGGCAGGTCAAAACCCTCACGCAGGAAAAATACATGAGGCTTTCTTTTTAAATTTTTCACGCCTTCTTACAAAGGATGAGATAAAGAAAGGTTCGTTTTCAATTGAGATTGGTGTTGACCCTAGATTCAGGGTTGAGGGTGATCTAAGAAAAAATACTGGTCGCACTATAATCATTAAGGATACTAACGCTCAAAACGACTATAGAGTTAATTCACCAGCAGGTGAGTTTGGCATCCTTTCTGCATCTAGTGTTCAAGCCTCTGGTGCCATTGCACATGGTCGTACAACAGGCTCAGCGACAGCTACACGACCCGCTTGGCCGACAAAGCCTAGCAACATTGGATTGATATTTTATCAAGCTGGTATCGTTGTGTTGGATGCTAGATTATTTGCTTCAGCTTTAGGGAACTCTCAAAGAACTGTTGAGGTTGGTACAACAGACAATAATTCTAGTATTGATGGTGATCAGATTTATGCATTAACTGGTGGTATTTTAAATTCAGCTAGCTGTATAATGATTCCACAAAGCAAACCTATCAATCCAACTGAAGCTGAAATCAGAAGCAAAGATGTCTATGCACTATTGACTGGTTCTACTATTCAGACTGCAGCTAATGGGTTAAGACACAGAATTAAAAAGATCTCTTTTAACAACACCACTGAGTTAAATTCGTCTGTTTATTTCTGCAGAGCGCACCATAATGAGTTTAACTACAGCTCTAACCCAACTTACCTAGCGGACAGTAAGATTAGAGTTAAGAATATTGCGAGTGATATGCCGATATCGTATGTCACCTCTATTGGTCTTTACAGTTCTGACAATGAGCTTTTAGCTGTTGCTAAGTTGTCGGAACCGCTCCGAAAAGACCCGACTAATGAACTGACTCTAAGAGTAAGGTTGGATTACTAATGCTATGTCTATGTTTAGGTTCAACACTGAGGACTTACTTTACAATAGAGTAAAAACATATCCAAAAAAAGATTTTTTAATATACGATGCCAAAGTTTATATTGACGGTGAGAAAAATTCTGCTGTTAGGAGCCCTAAAGGTCCAGTCGCTGAGTCTTCTCTCGTAAATGAAAACAATGTGCCACAAGGTTTTATCAGCCTGTATGAACTTAACGTTGCATCTAATATAAATACAGGTACCAACGACCCCCCAGACGGTACGTCAATATACCAATTTATAACAAAGGAAGGCTCTAGAACTGCTTTTAAGACTGTAAGCACTAGCGTTTTTGATTCTTTGAGTCAATTTGCATACGGTGATGTTATAAAGTCTGCGTACCCTCTTAGTTCTAGTATCTATCGCACTAGGTTTGGAGCGACCACCGCCGCTACAAAAACAGTTTCCGTGTTGGAAGAGAATGGCGATTTCGTTCAAACTATATCAAACAAAAGAAGGGTTTTGGCGTTAAGGAATGTTTTCAACAAATATGTTAATCACAGTCTTCATTACGCTTTTAATCAAGCCTCTGTTCAATCTCACTTGAGGTCAAAAATTTCATGGGATAAGTCCTTACAAGAAATGTCATTAATTGAGATACCATCTATATTTTATGGCTCATCTATCAGAAAGGGTAGCGTTTCTTTAAAGTTTTTTATCACTGGTACACTAGCCGCAGAAATAGCCGATATTAACAAGAACGGGGAATTGGTGCAAGTTAGCGGCACATACAATTCCGCAGCCAATAGAAACAAGGTAGCAGGTGTTGTTCTTTATAACGAAGGATTTATTGCTCTTACTGGAAGTTGGGATATTAATAAGAACTTTTCAGATAAGTATGTTGGTACGGACTATAGTAATCCAAAATGGTATAACTTTGGTGTTGGAGCAAACGATGCTACTTCAAAGGGTAATTTAACAGGATCAGCCTTCTCTATTCATTATGAGGGTATCAATTATATACCTACTATTACGATGTTTGCTCACGCACCTCAAGGCGAGCTTAATTCTAGTACCAATCCAACGTTTATTGCAAAAGACCAAGAGGCATCTAGATTGCCATCAACTGGATCTAATCACTACATAGAGGATCCAAATTTAGAAATAAAACAACTGTACCACAACAAGCATCAAGGCACTGGGTCTGCTTTTCAGAAACAAACATACATTTCAAAAATTGGTATTTACGATGAGAATAAAAACTTAATTGCAGTTGCCAAACTTGCTAATCCAGTTAGAAAAACAGAACAACGAGATATTACATTTAAGTTGAAGTTGGATTTTTAATGCCAGTAACAGATGAGCAAAAATTTAAGTTACTTATTTTGCAAGCTAGGTTTTTAAAAGAAAAGTTCTCTATGCACAAACAACTTGAACAAGAAGCAATGGAAAGTTTTTCTATTGGATTCAAGGAGCGACTGAAAACTCTGCCTGACGAGATAAAACAATACTTCAAGGGTAAAGATAAATCAGAAGGCCCCATACCAGAAGAAGAAACTGTGAACCAAAAAACAGAAACAGAACAAGCGCAGGAAGAACCTTCAGGTGATAGTCAGCCAGAGCGAAAGGAAATAAAAAGACACGAAGCACCAAAAAGATTGAGAGATGTGTATAAAAAGATTGCAAAAATCACACATCCTGATAAACTAAAAGGTATGTCAGAGTTAGAACAATTACAGAAAGAATTGCTTTTCAAAAAGGCACAACAGGCAGTAAGTTCTGGTGATTATGTTGAATTGATGGACGTAGCTTTGCACCTGAACATTCAGTTTCCTGAGCCCACAGAAGAAGACACCAAACATGTTCGCAAAAAGATTGAAAATACTAGAAACAAGATCAACAAAATAGAAAGATCAGCAGCATGGCAATGGTATCACGCAAAAGAAAAAGATAAACCTTCTGTCATGAAAGATTATATCTACTATATTTACCAAAATGAAATGAGGTAACCATCAAACATTTACTAGGTTTAGATATCTCCACCAGCATAACTGGCTATACTGTTTTAAACGAGAAAGGCGTAGTTGTTTTGTGCGGACATTGGGATACAAGAAACAAAAATAAATTTGAAGATCTATATGCTAAGGCCAACTTTGTTTTGAGTGGCCTAAAAGAACTCAAAAAACTATTCAACATTAAAGAGATTTACGTAGAGCAGAGTCTTCACTCTTTCCGCTCGGGATTTTCTTCTGCTCAGACGCTCTCTACACTTTCCAGGTTTAATGGAATTGTTTCTTGGTTTTGTTTTCAAACTTATAAGATTAGACCAAAAATGATAGCAGCAGTCTCAGCAAGAAAGCGTATCGGAATAAAGATTTCAAAAGGCGAAAATGCAAAGCAAAAAAGTTTAGAATTTATTCTTGACCAAGTACCATCTTTTGTGGTAGAGTATACAAAGTTAGGTAATGTAAGGCCTGGCTATATGGACAGATCAGATAGTTGTGTAATTGCTAAGGCAGGATATCTAGAATGGAGTCAGAAAAGCTAGAGATTTTAGAGAGTATCTTTGGTAGGTATTACGTTTCTGGTGAAGAACTTTTATTCAAGTGCCCAAAATGCGGTCATCATAAAAATAAATTTTCAATCAATATTGACAAAGGTGTATACAAGTGTTGGATTTGTGACTACTCTGGCTTAAAACTACAATCACTTGTTCGTCGTTATGGTGATAGACAACACTATGCTCTGTGGAAAGACCTTGATAATGTTGTAGACATCAATTCATTTGATTTTTTGTTCTCCGAAGAAAAGGAAGAGGACATAAGACAGGTGGTAAAACTACCAGAGTCATTCTTCTCTCTGACAAAAAGACAAGCAAACACTGATTATGTAAAGGCCATAAATTATCTGAGAGGGCGTGGCATTACATCTGAAGACATACTAAGATGGCGTATTGGGTTTTGTAGGTTTGGAGATTATTCTGGTAGGATTTGTGTTCCCTCGTTTGATGAGAATGGTGATGTTAACTATTTTATTGCAAGAAGTTATGAAGATAGATTTCCAAGATACAAGAACCCCCCAGCAGGTAGAGACATTATTTTTAATGATCTTCATATTGACTGGGATGAACCAATAGTTTTGGTTGAAGGAGTGTTTGATGCCATTGTTGCTGGTAATGCCATACCTCTTCTTGGTTCAACGTTGAGAGAAGATACTGTACTGTTCCAGAGAATAATTGATGAAAGCCCAACAATCTATTTGGCTCTTGACTCTGATGCTAAGAAAAAAGAAATGAAAATTATAAAATTATTCTTGCAATATGATATTAAATCGTATAAGATAGATACTAGTGGTTTTGATGATGTTGGTACTATGACAAAGGATCAATTCTTAAAAAGACAAGAAGAGGCGGCTCTTATTGATGAAGCAACCTATTTATATCAGTGCTTAAAGTTTTAAGGAGATAAACATGCAGTTAACTAAATCTCAAATCAAAAATATAATTCAAGAAGAAGTCCAGAGAATTACCGAAAATGAAAGTGGCAGCGATGGCAAAAAAATGGCAGATACTCTTTTTGAACAATTCAACAACCTCACCCCTGTAGACCAGCAAATCTTTCTTGAGAATTTCGTAAAGCTGGTTGGCGACAAAATCGCTTGACATCTAGTATCAATCTATAGTACAATAAAAAGAAAAACGGAGGCTTAATGCGTTTCGCTCACATAGCTGATACACATATTCGTAACCTTAAATATCATCACGAATACAATGAGGTATTCAAGCAACTCTATGATTCATTGCGAAATGAAAACGTGGACTACATTATTCACTGTGGAGACATTGCTCATACCAAGACACAAATCTCTCCTGAGTTTGTTGAGATGTGTTCTAAGTTTTTGACAAACCTTGCAACTATCGCACCCACCTATGTTATCTTGGGTAATCACGATGGTAACCTTAAGAACGCTAGTAGGCAAGACGCACTTACTCCAATCGTTGAGGCCCTTAACAATCCAAACTTGCATTTGCTTAAGGAGTCACAAGAAGTAGTTCTTGAAAATTCTTTTGCTTTAAACGTCTTGTCTGTGTTTGATGAAGATAACTGGTATCCACCTTCAGATGAGAACCTAGTTAATATAGCCCTTTATCACGGATTGATTGATAGGGCCAAGACAGATTTGAATTGGACGTTGGAGGGTGATCATGATATTAGCATCTTTGATAAGTTTGACTTTGCTTTTCTTGGGGATATACACAAGACCCAAATTCTAGATCTAAAGGGTACAATTAGATATCCTGGCTCTACTGTACAGCAAAACTTTGGTGAGTGTTTGGATAAAGGTTACTTACTTTGGGATATCAAAGACAAGGAAGATTTTACCTGCAAGTTGATAACATTTAAAAATCCAAAACCGTTTGTTACGATTACTTTGAATCCTGACGCTACTTTACCCAAAGGCCTTGAAGTGACAGAGGGTGCAAGAGTTAGAGTTGTATCAGATTCCAACATTCCTCTTCACAAGATGCGCCGCGCAATTGATCTTGTTAAGCACAAGTTTAAACCTGAAACTGTAACTTATATGAACAAGTCTGACGTAAAGTCGGGCAGTGTTGATGCAAGCAACGTTTCCTCTAAGGAAGACCTGCGAGATATTTCTATTCAACAGAAGCTTATTAGAGAGTACCTCAAAGACTATGAGATTAGTGAAGAGGTTATGAACAACATTATTGCGATGAATACTCGCTTCAACGCATCCATTGAAGAGAGTGAAGACGTTTACCGTAATGTTAACTGGTCAGTTAAAAGTTTGGAGTGGGACAACTTCTTTAACTACGGAGAAAACAATAAAATTAATTTTGACAAGCTCAATGGTATTGTGGGTATTTTTGGCAAGAACTTTTCTGGAAAGTCTTCTATTGTTGATAGTATGCTCTACACAATCTATGAAAATGTGTCTAAGCCTATTAGAAAGAATCTGAACATTGTAAATCAGAACAAAGACTATGGCTTCGGAAAGATTGTTATTGAGGTTGGTGACAAGACATACAACATTGAGAGGAAGACAGAGAAGTATATCAAGAAGCTTAAAGGTGTTGAAACACTAGAGGCAAAGACTGCAACTGATTTCTTTGTTACTGATGCTATTGGTAACGTAACTGAACTAAACGGTGTAGCCAAGGGTGAAACGAACGGCAATATTAGAAAGCACTTTGGTCTATTAGATGATTTCCTTATGACTTCTATGACTTCACAGCTTGACTCTCTTACGTTCATCGGGAAGAAGACCACAGACAGGAAGAAGATTCTTGCTAAGTTTCTTGACTTGGAGATTTTTGAAAGGAAACATGAGCTTGCAAAGTCTGAGTCTAAAGACAGGCATGCTTTACTTAAGAAACTTGAAGCTGTAAATTACGATGAGCTAATTGATGAGAATACACTCTTGCTTGAAGATAGCAACAACAAACTTGAAGAAAATCAAGAAAAGTGTGTTGCTTTGTCTGAAAACCTAGAAGTATCAAAGAAACTTTTAGTGGACTTGCAAAGTAAGATTGATTCCGCTCCAACTGAGATTATCAATCCTAGAAAACTCAAATCACAAATTGAAACTATAAAGAATAATATTTCAGACCGTGAAGCGGAAAAGAAGAGTTTAACAGGTCAGCTGACTACAGACAAGACATACCTGTCAAAGATCCAGGAGTTCATGAAGGGTTTTGAAATTAAGACTTACGAACAAAAACTTGAGTCTGTCTCTGGGAAGAGGGAGGAGCTGGACACACTCATACTAGAGCTTGAAAAAAATTCAATTGAAAGAACAAGACTACTTAACAAGTCTGACTTACTGAAAGAAGTGCCTTGCGGTAGTCAGTTTCCAACATGCAAGTTCATTGAAGACGCGCACAAGTCCTTAGAACTAATTCACATAGTTGAATCTAAGAATGGAAAGGTGGCTCTTAGGATTAACGCTATCGGTGAAGAACTAGGAGAACTGGAGCCAGATAAAGTAGAATCGTATATTGAAAGGTACAACCAGGTCCTTCAAAAAAGAACTGACACCGAGTCTGCAATTTCAAAGATAGAGCTTCAACTTGAAAAGATATCAGGTCAAGATTTTAGACTCAGGTCAGAACTCACTTCTTTGGAAGAAAAGCTTAAAGTGTACGAACAAAATAAAGAGGTTATTGAGAATCTTGAAGGCGTAGTAGAAAAACGAGACGCAACAGAGAGGCTTATTGTTGACACAAAAAAACAAATTGATAAGTGTAGATCAAACACAAACATGTTGTTTAGGGATGTTGGTTCAATTGAACAGCAGATTAAATCCTTGCAGGAAGACAAGCAAGAAATGCAAACCTTGCGTGCAGAATATTCAGCATACAAGCTGTACATGGACTGTTGTCATCCTGATGGGATATCGTATGATATTATCAAAAACAGGTTACCGTTGATCAATGAAGAGATTGCAAAAATCTTAACAGGTATTGTAGACTTTGAAGTTTTCATTTTAAATGAAGGCAAAAGTCTTGATATATTTATTAAGCATCCTAAGTACGAACCAAGACCACTAGAGATGGGATCTGGGGCAGAAAAGACAATCTCCTCCATGGCTATCAGATTAGCTTTATTAAGTGTGACAAATTTACCAAAGCCAGACCTATTTATAATGGATGAGCCTGGTACGGCTCTAGACGAAGATAATATGGAAGGTTTTGTTAGAATCATAGACATGGTTAAGGGTCACTTTAAAACAGTTATTCTTATCTCACATCTTGATGCTCTGAAAGATTCAGTTGATACACAAATCGCTATTGATAAGTCTGGAGGCTACGCTCACGTTAATATTTAAGGAGGGTGTTATGATGACAGCTATAAAATCATTTGCTGATAAGCATGTAGAAAGGTTTATATCTCGTAAGTTCTTGGCGTGGCTAACTGCCACAGGGTTGGCCGTAAATGGCTCACTTACTTCTACTGACTGGGTTGCAGTTACTTTGGCTTACATTGGGTCTCAAGCATTGGTTGATCTTGCAGTACAGTGGAAGCATGGTAAGTAAAGTGCTGCTGAAGTTTAAGATAGCTTGGCAACTTATAATAAAATACTGGAAAGCAGCGGCACTTGTCATATGGACAGTGCTTATTTGGTTTTTCTCCAGAAAGAATGCTGACGGTGCCATTGAGGCACTGAAGGCAAGTAAAGAGTCTCACGAAAAGCAGATCAGTAGTTTAAAGGATCAGCACAAAATAGAGATTGCCAAAAGAGAAGAATTAGAGTTAAAGTATAAGCAAACTATTGCTACAATAGAACAGAAGTATGAGAAGAAAGAGCAAGAGCTTTCAAAAAAAGAAAAAAAGAAAGTTAAAGAGATTGTTCAAAAAGCAAAGGATAACCCAGATGAAATTAACAAAAAAATTGAAGACTTGTTTGGTTTCGTTTCTGATTCTTAGTTTTACAACAGTCGCTGCTGCATCTCCTGGTAAGTACACAAGCCTTAAGAAAGGTGATTCCATTCCTTGGAATGGGTGGTGCTTTGACGAAAAGGCCATATCAGAACTTATAGTGAAGAAGGAAATCCAGCAACAGAGATGCGAGTTGAGAGTGCAACTCAATGTAGACAAAGCAGTAGCTGAACATAACCTAGAGATTGGGAAACTTCAAGCTAAACTTGATTACGAAGTTGAAACACGCGATACTGCCATTGACGCTTTAAAGCAGCAGAATGAAACTTTGGAGAAGGAACTTGTCGCTATTAGTGAGGCCTCTGTTGTTGTACCAGCATCACTAGGTGCTATTGTTGGCGCTCTTATTGTCGCAATGATATGGGGTGCTAGTAAGTAAAATGGATCTTAACGAAGTAGCCAAAATAGAAAAAGCTATAAAAGA
>Ga0315330_10000883_pt1 | contig 19697 bp, 15 predicted proteins | sample M140m34915metaG_FD_203453 | JGI IMG/M metagenome (GOLD analysis project Ga0315330, IMG submission 203453) | Ammonia-oxidizing marine archaeal communities from Monterey Bay, California, United States - M1 40m 34915 | ecosystem: Environmental > Aquatic > Marine > Intertidal zone | place: USA...
ATCTGGACGGATGCAGAACAAGTCCAACCTAATGGAGGAGCTCCAGAAGGTGCATAGAGTCACCAACCCGCATCTGGTGATTTTCGTGGCAGACGCACTTGCTGGCAACGACGCAGTAACACAGGCCGTTGAGTTCCAGAGGCGCCTAACCTTCGATGGAGCGGCACTATGCAAACTAGACACAGATGCTAGAGGCGGAGCCGCTCTATCCATATCGCATGCAACTGGACGACCCATCATTCTATCTGGAACCGGTCAAGGATACGACGACTTGGAGCCGTTCAATCCAACTTGGCTGGTAGACCAACTACTTTCTTGAGCCAAGAACCACCTCCTTCTTGACCCCCCTCCCATGTGGGGGCACCAGATGACTTCGGATGTCAAGCCAAACGCCCTCATAGTACATGAGAACGGAATAACCGCAAGCAGGCTCAAGTCCATAATGAGCCAGCGAGGATGGGATTCCGAAATCTGTCACGATGGAGACATGGCCGTAGACGAATATGTCAGGGTGAAGCCAAACATGGTTTTCTTGGGCCTGAACCTCCCAACGATGGACGGTCACGTGGCAGCTCTTGAGATTCGTGAGAGCGATCCAGAAGCGAGAATCGTGTTCGTAGTAAGCAAGTCTCGATTGAGCAAGGCAAATGACGCAGCTTATTCAGCTGGAGCGGTTTCTGTACTGGTGACGCCCCTCACCAGAGCAGATATCGACCAGAAGTGGGTCTTGATGAACGGACCCATTCCGAATGCCCCAGGCTTAGCCGATCTGGACGCCTTATACCCAGATCTCGAGGAGGATCCCAACCCCCCTCCTCACCTACCTTCGCCCCAACTTCCCGAGCAACCCGGCCAGTTCGACGACCCTCAATCACCTATGCCCCCGCTCCCAGAACCCCACAAACCGAAGGCCAAGAAGAGAAGACTGCGAATACTCCTACCAATCTTGGCGATTTGTATTGTGGGATTCGGCGTGGTGTACTATCTGGGACTCGCTGAATTCTAGGGGCCTTCACCATCTACGAATTCGGCTATCAATCCGCCAACCATGCTACTACCCGGGGGCAAGTCAGTGATGACCTCTACAGTCACGCCATCGTCGTACAACAGGCTCTCATCCAATTCAGATAGTCGCAAACCGACCCTCCATCTCTTCAGAACCTCGAAAAATACGTACGAAGCAAGCCCGAAAATTACCAGAGCGGAGCAACCCCAAGCTACTGCGTCTACTGCAGCCACCACACTATCTCTCCAGCAAAGCTCCCCATGAGGCCGAGGCATACTCCTGTGCAGCAGCGCGGGGGTCGACCGACTTGTGGATACCAGAACCAACAATGATAGCATCAGAACCAGCTAGAACGGCTTCGGCTGGATGACCGTATCTTTGCCCCAAGACCCCTTCATCAGCACTCAGATTCACGCCCGGCGTCCAAATCATACGACCCTCCCCGACCTTGGAACGAAGACCCATCAACTCAGAAGCTGAACTCCCGTTTCCGATGTATCCCAACACATGGGGGGACGCCCTACCGATTTCCAGAGTACGATCGGTATAATCCTCGACTAGTAGATTCCCAGAGCTGGACATCTGAGCTAGAAGCAGAACTCCGCCAATCCTCTCGACCTCGTCCCATGCTCCGGCTATCCCATCGACGACATCCGGCCCGCTGACACTGTGGGAGGTGACCAAGTCGGCCCAAGAACGAATGTCATACAATCCTCCCATTTGAGTCTGAGCAACCCTGCCAATATCCGCAAACTTCCGATCTTCGAACAGTAGCATTCCCTTCGACCTCGCTGCATCCACGACTATAGACCAATTATCCATATTGAAATCATCAACCATGTCAACATGAGTCTTCAGAGCACAAACGTAATCCCCCACATCCTCGATAACTCGCACAATTTCATCAACCGTGGGAAGGTCAGCTGCAAGAACCACCAAAGATTCCTTTTCGCAAGCAACGCGCATGAACTCATGAGACAGCGGGTGCGCGCAGTTCACCCATCTGGCCCCCCAAGCATCCTCGGCTTTCATCCTGTAACCCTGTCCTCCCCCGTTTGTCAAGTCTTCCCCCTTCTCAGAAATATGAAGCCCCGTCTGTGCCCGCGAGCACCATGCATCCAGCAGCTCTGGTCGGTATGGGTGGCGCGATTGGCTCGATAGCACGGTGGGCAGTCGCGGAATCGATGCCCGCAGAATCGGGCGAAGTCCCATGGGCAACTATCGCTGTGAACCTCTCGGGAGCATTCCTCCTGGGGGCTCTGATGGCCGCCTCGCTACACATGGAGTCGTTCCTATTCCTGGGGACAGGACTACTGGGTGGCTTCACTACCATGTCGACGTTCGGCGTCGAGACAGTTGGACTCATAAAACAAGACAGCACAACAGCAGCAGCAATTTACGTCAGCCTCAACCTATTGGCACCAGTAACCGCATGGTTAGGTTGGCAATTGAGCGAGGCATTCCAAGCATAGGGTGAGAGCATGCATACTGAAACCCGAACCAGACTATTCGAAGTTACAACAAAGGAACTCGATGGGCTGTCCGACGCACGCGGCGAGAGCGTTAGGTCAATGCTCAAAGCTGACCATGGGATCGACGTTCCCTCGGTTCGAGTAATACTCGGATACCAAGTCAGATCCGATGTTTCCGACACCGAAGCCGAGTCCTTGATTTACGACTTGTTCGCCGATCCGGTGATTGAAGTAGGATCCCTGGATTCCAGGATGTTGGAAGTTTTCCAGAGCCCCCCCGAAGCAGCAATTCAAGTCGGTTTCAAGCCAGGTGTTACTGACAACTCTGGACAAGCCGGCCTGGATGGCCTGTTGACCCTTTTTCCACAGCAATCGTCCGCGATTGTGGCTACATTCGCCACCTACGCATTCTGGGGAGTCGAGGATAGGATTTCACCAGACGAATTGGCAGCCATCCTTCACAATCCTATGATCGAGAGGGCGGCAGTGGCAGGAAGAGACGACTGTTCCAAAGGGCTTTGGCCCCTTTTGGAGTTCCCTGAGATGCCTCCAGCAACCTTCCAAGAGCCAGCAACAGTAGATTTGGAGGTCGGCGACGAAGAACTAATCGAGATAAGTGAGAAGGGCCTTTTGGCGCTGAACCTCGATGAGATGAGGGCGATACAGGAACACTATCGAGACCCCACAGTCAGGTCCGTCAGGGATCAGATGCGCCTCCCCCCGGATCGCCCTACCGACGCAGAACTGGAGTGCCTCGCACAGACGTGGTCAGAGCACTGCTCACACAAGATTTTCGCAGCCAGAATTAGGCATACAGACAAGGTGACAGGCGAGGATTCCACGATCGACTCCCTGTTCAAGACTCACATCATGCAACCCACCCTCGATATCCAGGAGGACGTAGATTGGCTGCTAAGCATCTTCCACGACAACTCCGGGGTTATATCTTGGAATGATGATTGGAGCGTCTGCATCAAGGCTGAGACTCACAACAGCCCCAGTGCGTTAGATCCCTATGGTGGGGCCATTACCGGAATAGTGGGCGTGAATCGCGACATCCTCGGAACAGGTCTCGGGGCCAGACCTATCGCTAACACCGATGTATTCTGCTTCGGACCACCAGACTACTCGGGAACCATCCCCCCGGGGCTCTTCCACCCCTCGAGGGTATTCAGAGGGGTCCATTCAGGAGTCAGGTCGGGGGGCAACGAATCAGGTATTCCGACTGTGAACGGAGCAATAGTGTTCGACGAGAGGTACATCGGCAAGCCACTGGTTTTCTGTGGAACCGTTGGAATCATGCCGCGTTTGCTCCCCGATGGGAGGGAGAGCCACGTGAAAACCCCCCAACCGGGCGATGTTGTCTACATGGTAGGGGGCCGTGTCGGAAGCGATGGAATCCACGGAGCCACCTTCTCCAGTCTTGAGTTGACTGAGGAGAGCCCGAGCTCCGCAGTCCAGATCGGCGATCCAATCACCCAGAAGAAGATGATTGACATGATACTCGAGGCGAGGGACGCAGGGCTGATCCAGGTCATTACGGACAATGGGGCCGGGGGACTATCCAGCAGTGTTGGCGAGATGGCAGAACTCACCGGTGGAGCGGAACTCGATCTCGGCGCGGTTCCTCTCAAGCAGGCAGGCCTCTCCTCATGGGAGATACTTGTCTCGGAATCACAAGAGAGAATGACTGTGGGTGTCAGGCCAGAAGACTGTGATGACTTCGAGGCGCTAGCCGCTCTGCATGAAGTTGAGGCCACCGCGGTAGGCTCGTTCACTGACTCCGGGGCCTTCGTCGTCCGTCACGGGGACACGCCGGTCGCGAACCTGCCAATCGAATTCCTTTTCGACGGCTGTCCGCAACTAATGCTTGAGTCGGAATGGCATCCCCCTGTCCATTTGCCAGTCGAGACGCCGGACCTGGACGAGAAGGAAATGGGGACTATTCTCGATAGGCTGCTGGCCAGGCCGAACGTAGCCAGCAAGGAGTGGTGGGTCAGGTCTTACGATCACGAGGTCATAGCCCAGAGCGTTATCAAGCCGTTCGTCGGGGCAAACCACGATGCCCCAGGAGATGCAGCGGTAATCGCTCCGATGCAGGGTGGGACGCAGGGCTTGGTCGTTTCGAATGGCATCGCCCCCAGGTACTCCGACATTGACGCCTATGCCATGGCCGCCGCCTCTGTGGATGAGGCCATGCGCAATGCGGTCTGCGTAGGCGTTGACTTGGACCTCGTCTCGGGTCTGGACAACTTCTGCTGGCCAGATCCGATAGAGTCGAGCAAGACTCCGGATGGGAAATACAAACTCGCACAGTTAGTTAGGGCCAACCGTGCGTTGGATGATGTATGCAGGGCATACCGTCTGCCTTGCATCAGCGGGAAGGACTCCATGAAGAACGACGCTATGCTGGGGGGCGAGAAGATCAGCGTCCCACCCACTCTCCTCTTCAGCCTCCTCGGGAACCATCATGACGTTCGCAAGGCAGTCTCATCCGACTTCAAGAAGCCGGGTGACGCCATATTCCTAATCGGCCAGACACATCAGGAACTAGGGGCTAGCGAACTCTCTTACATGCTCCGAGACGATGGTGCTGGAGGTATTGGTGGGACCGTCCCCGAGATAGACCCCGAGAGGAACATGGCCGCCTACAGGGCCCTGACCGCAGCGATGGGGAAGGAACTGGTGGCCAGCGCACACGATTGCAGCGACGGTGGGCTGGCCGTGGCATTGGCGGAGTGCTGCTTCGGCTCCGACTCCGGGGCCTCGATCGACATCTCCCCACTCTGGTCGGACTGCTCAGATCTGGATGATTGGGGGGCTCTCTTCGGCGAGAGCCTCGGTAGGATACTAGTCAGCGTTAGACCCACTGACAAGGAGGAATTCGAGGAATCCATGAAGGGGGTCTGCAACCACTATCTAGGAACTGTGTCCGAGGGAGACGCCATCTCTGTATCGAGAAACGGAGAAACCGTCCTTCTAGGATCAATGTCGGGGATGAGAGAATCTTGGAAGTCCACGCTGCATGGAGGAGGACTCTGATGATACCCAGGGTAGCAGTTCTGTCCGGCTTCGGAATCAATTGCGAGACTGAGACAATGGCCGTATTCGAGATGGCAGGGGCCAATGCTGACAGAGTTCACGTCAATAGACTCGTCAACGGAGAATTGTCACTCTCAGACTACCAGATTATGGCTATCCCTGGAGGGTTCTCCTTCGGAGACCATCTGGGCAGCGGCAGGCTGTTGGGCAACAGGCTTCGCTTTGGATTGAGGGAGCAGGTCAAGGAGTTCGTAAGGGGAGGGAGGCCTGTTGTCGGGATTTGCAACGGCTTCCAGGTGCTAGTCAAGATGGGGCTACTACCCGGCGACGAGGAGGTATCTCTAACCCAGACCGCTTCTCTAGCACTCAACGACAGCGGTCACTATGAGAACAGGTGGGCTACCCTGGAGTTCGACCCAAAAAGCCCATGCATCTGGACAGAGGGAATCGATCGCATCAGAGTCCCAGTACGTCATGGGGAAGGGAAATTCGTCACTGACGACCCAACCTTGCTTGACAAATGGGAAGAAGGCGGCCAACTGGTCGCTAGATATGTTGACCCTTCTACCGAATACCCTAGTGCTAGCGATAATATTCTGCCTTACCCAATCTCCCCCAATCAGAGCTGGAGGAACGTCGCGGGTGTCTGTGACCCGACAGGGTTGGTTTTCGGGTTGATGCCCCATCCAGAGGCAAACCACTCAACATGGCTCGGGGCTACATGGACCAGAGAAGACAATGAGCATGGAGAGGGAGAGGGGATGGCGATTTTCCACAACGCCGTCAGTCACGTAATGGGCGTCTGAAAACAGAGGCCACGGCTCAACCTAATTGCAGAATTCCCAATGCACGCCTAGTTGCCGCAAGAATCAGCACCGTCACAAGTAAGCCTCTGACCCCTCTCTGTGAGGATCCCTCTGACCCGTACCTCGAACCAAGAAAACCACCCACCAATACTACGGACGAGAATGGGATAAGTAGGCTAGGATCCAAGTCAAGCCTACCAGCAATACTTGTCCCAGCCAATCCAGCGAGCGAGTTTAACCAGACGAAGAGGGAGGTGGTTGCAGCTGCCTCCTTCGCTGTAGCCCACCTACCGAGTATTAGAGCCGGTAGAAGGAAGATGCCACCACCCAAGCCTATCACTCCACTAGCCAAGCCTATGCCCCCTCCGACTGCCATGGCCTTGGTAGAACTCGGTCGAACCGCCTCGCTAACCCCCGCGTCACTCGAAACCAACCTCCAGGCCGCTATGATCAATGCGAGCGATAGCAGGGCGTCATACACGTCCCCTTCCACTAGCATGAAACCACCAAGGGCGGCCATGGGAACGCTAGCGGAGATGAATGGAAGTGAGAGACTTCTGACATGATGTCCAGACTTGTGGAAGTGCCAGAAGGCAATCCCGGCCACAATGAGATTCAGTGACCAGGCATATTGCTTGAGCCAAATCGCCTCGGATGCTGCAAATGTCGTCATAGACAGAACGGCCAGGTATCCCGAAGCACCACCGAGCCCAACCGAGGAGTAAAGGGATGCCACTGCGAAGAGGGCCAATAGGACCAGCACCAACTCAGTGGAAACCACGAGGACCGCTTTGGGAAGGACACTTCAACTCCACCGTTTCTCGACATACATGGAGAAGGGGGTGTCTCTGGAGCGGGCATTGGAGATAGCTAACTGCATACCCATGGAAAGAAACCCAGAGAACCTCCCTCTTGATCAAGCAACAGGTAGGATACTGTTTGATGACCTCAGCTCCTTAGTGGACGACCCACGCTTCGACAACTCTGCCATGGACGGATGGGCTGTTAGGGAGGAAGACTGCCAAGAATCAGGAGCGGTATTGAGGATAGTTGGAACCAGTCAAGCCGGGACGGCGGAAGTCCCACTTGTCGGTGAGGGCGAGGCCTGCAGCATCATGACTGGAGCCCCTATTCCAGATGGGGCTGACGCGATCGTGATGATTGAGGATTCAACAACTCATGATGACTCAGTCACCATCAACGGACCAGCTAGGGTCGGCTTCATTCGCAAGAGGGGCGAGAACCTGACGGAGGGGGATCGGCCCTTGAAAACCGGGAACATACTGACCCCATCCGCAATATCCCTTGTGGCAACAATGGGGCATGACACGGTGCCCGTGGTTCGTAAGCCTTCGATAGCAGTGATTGGGGTAGGAGATGAGCTGACGCCTCCAGGGCAACCCCTTTCGGAGAATTCCATATACGAATCCAATACGTTTGGAATCTCCTCGCTTGTGAAGAAGACGGGCGGAGCACCACGGAGGTCCGTACTGATTAGAGACAGTATTGACGATCTAAGGGAAGCTCTTGATGAAGCAGCAGAATCTTGCGATGCCATAATCACGAGTGGAGGCGTCAGTATGGGCAAGTGGGATATCGTTCGACAGATTATGGAGAACGAAGGTGACGTCAAATTCTGGAGGATAATGATGAGGCCGGGAGGCCCGCCTCTATTCGGCACTTGGAAGGGCACGCCCATATTCGGCCTCCCTGGCAATCCGGTCAGCAGTCATGTGGTCTTCACTGTCCTGGTCGCACCTTGGATTTCAAAGAGCATGGGTTCAGAAGGACCTCACGGCCCCAGTATGGCCAACAGGGTCAGGGTAACGATGCTGGAGCCTCTCAGGGGGGCCCCGGGCAAACTATGCATGCGAAGGATCTCAATCAGACAAGAGGGAGAATCATTGGTGGCAACCACTAGCACACACCAAGGCAGCGGGAATATACACAGCATGGTCGCTCACAACGGACTCTCACTACTTCCTCCAGATACGAATTGCGAAGAGGGCGACACTATTGATGCTCTATGGCTATTCTGAGCCATTAACCCTAAGAGCGCCCGATTCCGATTCACCCCCGTGTTCGCAGATTGTATCGATTGTAGGGGCATCAGGGGCATGTGCGGGATATCCCCATGCCCCCTACTCTCTGAGGTCAAGCGCAGGCTTCCTCAGAGAGAGTCAACAGTCCTTGCTGACATGGCTGGGCCCAGCCCCCCATCGCTATTCGTAGGAAGGTACGGGTACCCGAACGTCAGAGTGGGGCCAAGCGTGTCATGGGTTCAGGGATCAGAGTGCGAGCCCACAACCAGCGGAGATCCAGCAGACCTCTTTGGTCAGCCCCTCGTGGAGGTGGCAGCTAGACATGCCAACTTGGTCACTGGGGGCAGTAGAATGCCAGCGGACACCCAAGGTGACCCCAATCAGGTACTAGAGGCCACCCAGATAATCGCCATGTCATCTGGAGCAGTGGACATGGAGCTTGACTTTGACCGTCCGGTGCCCATTGGCGGCTCCCCATCCTTCGACTCGATGAGTACGCCCCTTGGCCCCTCGGGAGATTTGGTCAGCGTCGAAGTTGTCAGCCATGCAAGCATTAGCAGGAAGGTCGACTCTGTTGCAAACGAGACCGACCTCCCCGCAAATGATGCCATGGGGGAGCTGACCTCATCCGGAATCGGCGAGTCTCATATCTCCAGAATTCTGTCATCTGGTCTCCTTGGAAAGGAAGGGAAAAGGAAACTGGTCCCAACTAGATGGGGGATAACTGCAACCGATGACACACTTTCCAAGCAGTGCTGGGCAAGAGTCCGGGACCTACCTTCCCTGGACAAGTGCATGGTATTCGAGGCTTCATATCTAGACAATAGATTCCACGTCATTATCGCACCAGGGACATGGGCATTCCAGATGCTAGAGGCCTGGTGCCAGGGCTCCGTCTGGGGCGCTTCTGGAAATGTCCTCGATGACAGGGAGGAGATGGAGCCAAGATCGGAGTATGCAAACTCGATAACGGGTGCATACTATGCTGCCCGACTGGCGGTTCTAGAGCACATGGAGCACATCGGGAGATCAGGCTCATGCATGGTTTGGCGAGACATTGGGCCGGGTTACTGGGCACCCGTCGGAGTATGGCTTATCAGAGAGACAGTAAGGAATGCTATGAAGAGCAAGCCAACGATTTTCGACACATTGTCAGAAGCGGTTTCATATTTGGCAGCCAGGGTCTCTTCTCCGGAGGATGCTAAACGCTCATGGTTCGCAAACAGAGGGAGGCAAACCACCCTAGACTCATTCTGAGAAGATTGTTCAGGCATGGATTGAAAGGAGCGCGCTGTGACTGCTTACTCTGCCCGAGGTGACGCGATGTCTGACATGAAGAAGAACGGATTTTCCAAGGATGGTTGGATAGAGGTTAGGGGGGCCCGAACTCACAACCTCAAGGACATAGACGTCAGCATCCCAAGAGGCATGTTCGTGGTGATTTCCGGGGTATCCGGCTCCGGCAAGTCAAGCCTGGCATTCGACACCCTCTACGCAGAGGGTCAGAGGAGGTATGTGGAGAGCCTCAGCTCCTATGCGAGGCAGTTCTTGGGCCAGATGAAGAAGCCAGATTGCGACTCAATAGAGGGACTCTCCCCCGCAATCAGCATCGACCAGAAGCAGGGAAGTCACAACCCCCGTTCAACCGTAGCTACGGTTACTGAGATGATGGACTACATGAGACTCCTATGGGCAAGGGTTGGCATCCCGCACTGCCCCGAATGCGGCCGCGAGGTTAGCAGGCGCACCGTTCAGGAGATAGTGGATGACGTCCTGTGGAGGTTCGAGGGCCATGGAATCGCAATCTGGAGCCCAACGATAAGAAACAGGAAGGGAACGCACGCCGATCTGTTCACTGCATTGGTAGATCAGGGATACCTAGCCGGCAAGATAAACGGAAGGGAGGCGAGCTTCGAGGACCCGCCTCGACTCGAGAAGAACCTGAGGCACGATATCGACGTAAGGGTCGACAGGATGCTACTGACTCCTACAAATAGGCAGAGGCTCACAGAAGCAATAGAGGCAGGCTTGAGATTAGGAGCAGGCTCAGTCGCAGTAGAGAGCCTCAGCTCCCCAAAGCCAGGACAGGACAATTCGGAAGAACAGAGATTCAGAACCGAAGAGGGCGAGGTAATCGCCTACTCGGAGGAGTTCGCATGTCCCACTCATGGATCGTTTCTTCCGGAGATGAGCCCGAGGGTCTTCTCGTTCAACAACCCCCTAGGAGCATGTCCGACCTGCCAGGGACTTGGCGTCGAGCGGTCATTCTCGCACGATTTGGTAATTGATAGAACAGCTACAGTGGGAGAAGGATGCATTAGGCCATTCCGACGCTCAATGATGTCTGGCTGGTATCGAAGTCAGATGACTCAGACCTGCGAACACTTCGGCATTCCAACTGACGTGCCATTCGGGGAACTGGATGATGACAGCAGGGACATCATGCTCAATGGGTCAGGTGGCGAATCAATTGACTTCGAATTCAACTCAGAGAAGGGCTCCTCCTACACGATGTCCCGTCCATGGGAGGGGGTATTCTCCCGACTAGCCCGCACATACAAGGACACGAGCTCAGAGCGCACTAGGTCCCGACTGTCATCCTTCATGACAGATGAGCCATGCACAAACTGTCTCGGTGACAAACTCAACGATGCAGTGTGCAAGGTCACGGTCGGCGGCATAAACCTCCCTGGCATCTCCAAGTGCAGCGTTCTTGAGGCTCTCGCAGTAGTACAGAACTGGAGGCTCGGAGGATTGGATGGTACATGGGATAAGCTGGATAGAGAGCCACCCTCTGGCACCACAGTTAGCACCACGGAGAAACTCGATGAAAGATCCTTGTACATTGGTAAGGAGATCATCAAGGAGATCGAATCCAGATTACGTTTCTTAGCACTGGTTGGCCTTGATTATCTGACCCTAGATAGGAGGGCCAATACCCTCTCAGGGGGGGAGAGCCAGAGAATTCGCTTGGCGACCCAGATAGGGACCAGACTCACTGGCGTAATGTACGTCCTAGACGAACCGAGCATCGGCCTCCACCCTCGGGATAACGACCGACTACTGGAGACGCTGAGAGAACTCACTGCCCTCGGCAACACCCTACTGGTAGTTGAGCACGATGAGGCCACGATGAAGCAGGCTGATTGGCTGGTTGACCTGGGACCAGGGGCCGGGAAGGATGGTGGGAGACTGATCGTGAACGGCACTTATGACGAACTCCTGGCCAACGAGGAAAGCCTGACCGCGGCATATCTCTCAGGAAGGCAAAGCATCCCCATCCCAGAGGACAGGGTCGAGCCATCGAAGGACCGGTGGGTCACCATTTCCGGAGCCAGGCAGAACAACCTCCAAGACATCGAAGTCGAAATCCCGATGGGTTGCATGGTTGCCGTGACCGGGGTGTCTGGCTCCGGCAAGTCCTCTTTGGTCACGGAGACCTTAGCACCAGCACTACTGAGGGAGTTGCACGGGACCGACGCGACCCCCGGAGCCGTCGACTCCATTTCGGGTTTGGAAATGGTCGACAAGGCCATCGTCATCAACCAGTCACCAATAGGGAGAACACCCAGGTCCAATCCAGCAACGTACACGGGCGCTTTTGGTCCAATCCGGGAACTCTTCGCCCAGACAAAGATGGCCAAGGAGAGGGGCTACGAGCCCGGGCAGTTCTCATTCAACGTCAGAGGGGGAAGATGCGAAGCGTGCAGCGGAGCGGGCTCGACGAAGCTTGAGATGAACTTCCTCCCTGACGTTTGGGTGACTTGCGACGTCTGCAAGGGGAAGAGGTACACCAGGGAAACACTAGAGGTCAAGTGGAGGGGCAAGACAATCCACGATATTCTGCAGATGAGTGTAGACGAGGCGTGCGAGTTCTTCGAGAACCAACCTAGGATCCACAAGATCGTCCAGACCGTCCGAGATGTAGGCCTCGGCTATATTCGCCTCGGGCAGCCAGCGACGACACTCTCAGGTGGAGAGGCGCAGAGAGTCAAACTCTCCACGGAACTCCACAAGACCCCCAGAAAGCACACCTTCTACATCCTCGACGAACCGACCACGGGACTCGCCCTCTCCGACGTTCACCAATTGATAGAAGTCCTCCTGAGGCTCAGGCGGAACGGGCACACTGTGATCGTCATCGAGCATCATCTGGACGTCATCAAGTGTGCGGATTGGATAATCGACCTCGGTCCAGAGGGCGGCGAGCTAGGGGGTGAAGTAGTGGCAGCCGGACCCCCCGATGAAGTAGCCAGGGAGCCCGGCAGCTACACTGGCCAGCACCTGATCGAGATAATCTGATAAATTTCAGGCCAACACTTGAGAAGGCCCCCACCAACCGAGTTCCAATGTACCGCTCAGGAAACCCAGCACTAAACGACTCAACTTTCGAGAAGTCTGCTTACACCGATGCACCATGGTGGGGGGGTCACGAGTCAAACATGATGACGATAGAGGGCGTGTCGGAGAAGACCGGGCTCCTACTACTAATCACTACTTCCACTGCATTGGCTACTGCATTCTCAATGCCCGAAGCCGCTCCACTTGCCTTCTTGGGTGCATTGGGTGGCTTCATAGTGGCGATGATAGTATTCATCTCCGGGTCAATGAATCCAATTCTAATCTGCACATATGCAGCATTACAGGGTCTATTTATCGGAGGAATGACTTGGTACTTCGAGATCCAACTCGCACTTCCAGGAATCGGATTACTCGCCGCTTTCCTGACCTTTTTGATCCTCGGGGGGATGATCACAATATACCGGGCCGGACTGATTAGCTGGGACCGAAACATGGCTATTGCAGTCACATCGGCAGTCTTCGCCATCTTTATGATATACATGGTTTCAATTGTGGGAGCGATAACTGGTTGGTTCCATTTCCCATACATCCATGGGGCAGGACCACTGGGAATCGCATTTTCACTGTTCGTCGTCGGCATCGGAGCCCTATGCTTGGTGGCAGACTTCGACTTTATCGAGAGAGGAGTTCAGCGAGGAGCTCCGAAGCAGTTGGAGTGGAGGGCTGCCTTCGGATTAATGGTCACGCTGATATGGCTCTACCTAGAGATTCTGAAGTTGCTGGCAAAGATTGCCGTATCGAGGCGCTAGAAAATGCAAACCGATCTTATCCTGGCTCTCGCAGCAGCGGGGGTCGCACTCGGCCTCTTCGAGGGTATTCGACCAGGTCCGCTACTTACGATGGTGATCCGGGAGACTCTCACCGGGGGGTGGTCAGCTGGGGCAAGAGCAGCATCCGCACCGATATTCACCGACGGCCCCCTCATTATCATCAGCATCTTCCTATCGGGTTGGGTTGCAGAACAGCCTCCGATTCTGTTCCTGATATCACTACTAGGGGCCGGATTCTTGGTTTGGTTCGGAATTGACTGCTTCAGGATTGAGCCCCCCGATCCAGAAATAGCACAGGAACCGGTCACTGGCTCTTTCAAGAGAGGAGTAATGACCAACTTGCTGAACCCGAACGTCTACGTCTTCTGGTTCCTTATTGGCGGACCGCTGATGGCTACTGCCGCCGATGAGGAGCCACTAGCACCAGTTGCCTATGCCCTATCTTTCCTCATATCGATAATCATCGTTAAGGTCACCATCGCATACTTCTTCGATCGAACTAGAGGGAGACTCTCGCCCCGTGGCTATCGACTCGCCCTTGGGGTCTGCGGGATTGGGATGTTTGCATTCGCCGCAGGGTTCGCTTACCAGGCATATGGGCTCGTCCCAGATGTCTTCTGAATGAGAATCAAAGGGTGCTGGGCCCGCCCACGGGCATCTCCTGGACCGACACGCCTTCCCTTAGGGAAGGCCCCACTGTAATGGTCCCGTATATCCCCTGATCCACTATGTTGTGAGAGAGGCCGAACCAGGGGCGTCCATGTGCATCGACTAGGATGTCGATGAAATCTCCAAAACCCCCGCACCTGTTGTAACCACAGCCCGCGGTAGTATCCAACGGGTCTCCAACTCCATTGACCTGCACCGTCGTAATCAGCGGCATATCGCTGAAAGCGTCAGAAATCATCCCGATGTATCCATTCCAATTGTCCCCCCCAGAATCCCCTAGATATGCGAATGCAACCATCCCCGAGTCACCAGCAGCAATGGCAGGGAAACCCGTGCCATTCAGTCCGGCGGGGGGGGCGATCATCATAGGCGCGCTCCAACTTCCCCCTTCGTCTGTGGAATAGCTATAGTAAGGCATGTTGTCAGAACCCATCCACATCGCGTGCACGTTGTCCTCCTCATCAGGGTATACTTGTGCCTCCTCGAAGTTCCATGTCTGAGCAGTCCCGGTGGTCTCGGTCGGAAGAGGGTGTTCGGACCATGTGAGACCTCCATTTGTGCTCTTGAAAATAGAGTAACCCTCACCGTTGCATCCTGGATTCCCTCGGTAGAAGTTCCCGTTGTTGGATCCGACCATGTGACCAGTCAATCCCCCGCTGTTGCAGTTGGTCGGAGCACCGGGGACCTCAGGCCCCCAAGTCAACCCTCCGTCATTGCTAGTCGAGCAAACCGGGTAGGGATAGTTACCGTTCACACAGAACACCCATGTGGTTTCGTGGAAAAGCGCGTTATAGGGCGAAGAGGCAATGGTCTGGTGGTCCTGAACAGACCAACCTGTCGCCGGTGTCGGCCCGATCCAAGTTCCGCCCTCGTTGTCAGACCATTCGACAGTCATCCCGAGAAGCGCGTGCATGTCGAATTTCATGATCCGATCAGTCCATGGATCGACGTAGACGTACGGATCGTTACTATTGGGCACAGGCAAGAGGGCGCTATACACGTCCTGACAGGTGTATTCAGAAATGTCAGTCATTCCAATAAGGCCACTGCACTGCACAATTGCAGTCGACCCAGCGACCCCATTGCCCCAGCTAGTCATGTACAGGTTATCCTGCGAGGTGATTCCGATAGTGGGCTCAAAGGTCGAGAACCCTATTCCATAGTAAGTCCCAATTGCACAAACTGGCGCATTACCATCCGTAAGATTACCTGCTTCCGGATTAATGGTCGCATCAGTTGCGTTGGCGAAGTGATACCATGTCGTGTTGCTAATCGCCCCACCTTGTTCGGAGCAGAGCGAATTAAACAGATTGATTTCCTGAAGAACCTCTTCCTCCTCTCCGAAGCAACCCCCCAATGAGGCCATGATCATGAGAATCACCATGCTTAGAGATGCGACACGCATGCTCTAGCGGCCTAGCCTTTCCTACATCAGTTGTACGGATAGTCGTGGAATTGATATCCAACAAGGGGTTTTGTTGAAATCACATCACATTAACGGAGAAACCGTGAGGGTCGTCCCTTTTCTGTTGATGATGCTGGTAATCAGCATACCTGGTTCGATTGGTGTGATTGAGCAGACAAAGACGATAGACAAAACGAAGATGAGCTCAGAACTGATTTCCATGCTAAATTCGGAAGGCGAGATAGAGGCAATAGTCCAATTCCACTCTTCACCAGGGGACTTGGCTTGGGATAGCGTCGAATCCACCGGAATCGAAGTCATCTCCGAGATGAGCGTCCTTCACGGGGGCCTCGTGATAGGAAGCTCCGCAGAAATCGCAGAACTTTCCACTAGGAACTTCGTAAGCCATATCGAGGCCAATGTCCCAATCGAGCACTTCTATCTTCCAGGCGATCAGGATGACTACGAGTCAATGATGCACGAGACGGTTAGTTGGGTAAATGCCAGTCTGGCTTGGCATAGAGCGATAATCGGAACAGATGGGGTTCTCAAGACGGAGAACGACCTGTCTCTCTCAGAGTACGATGGAAAAGGCGCAACCGCCGTCGATCTCGACACCGGGATTGACGGGGAACATCCGGACTTCGATTGCGGAGAACCTTGGTCGGGCGAGAAGTTGATCTGGTCCGCAAAGTGGACCGGGTTGGCTTGGGTAGATGCCCCAAATTGCAACTCGGACACATCCAGTGGCCACGGAACCCACGTTGGAGGAACCATCGCAGGAAATGGCGATGCTTCAGGGGGGAGGCGACTAGGTACTGCGAAGGGAGCCACGATAGTCGCCTTGGGAACGGGTGACGGGGCCTCCATCTTTGCCGCTGTCGAGGGTCTCGAGTGGACATACCAGCATAGCAGACCAGGACTAAACGAGTACAACATCCGAGTCGTATCCAACTCATGGGGCACGAACGGGGATTACAACCCCTCCAATGCCGTCACATTACTTACTGACATGCTGACATACGAAAACAACGTAGCCGTAATCTTCGCAGCTTCCAACAGCGGCGGAAGCGGTGACGAGTCAGAGGACGACCTTAGGACGAACGTGTATGCCAACACCCCCTCCGCGATCTCAGTCGCCGCTCTCGTTCACGAGGGGAACGCCGTGACGTCATTTTCCAGCAGGGGGTGGTCGACGCAGCAGCACACGTGGCCGGATATCGGCGCTCCCGGCAGGAACATCTGGGCCACAGCCCCCAGGGCAACGGCAATCGACGCCTCGACCAGGACCCAAGGAGATCTGTACTACATGGCCATCTCGGGTACCAGTATGGCTACACCACACATAGGAGGGATTGCGACACTGCTCCTAGCAGCAGCCCCTTCACTCGGGGTCGCTAATTACCAAACCGAGGATCATGATCATCTGGAGAGTCTGTACTTCAACGAGACAGCGAAGGGAATCCAATTCGATGACTGGGACGAAAGGAACGAATCCAGGGTCCACGAGGTCGAACTGATCCTCGAGTTGACATCGCACTATGAGATCCTACGCAACTCCTGCGAGGAGGGCAATGATGAGGATTCTTGCAATGACATTCCAGATGACTGTTACGTCTCGCAGAAGACTGACAGGTGCCATGACTGGAGGGTCGGACACGGTTTGGTGGATACGGACAGGGCATTGGCACTATCTCGGACGCTGCAAGTGATGAGGGATCCGAACGAGGACGGCTTCATTGACTTCCCCCAGGTCACGGTCTGGGACGCATACAAGCACTTCGAGAAGATAATGGACACACGAGATTTGCCATTGGAGACAGATCAACTAAGGCATGCATGGAAGGGTGAGTGGAGCCACTTCAACAACGGACCGACGAGCACATTCGGAACCTATGCGACCGAGGACAGGCACTACGTTTGGGTGCCGAATGGCACCTTTGAGATGCAAGTCTCATTCAGCTCCCTCGACTGGGATTCCAACACCGCCCAAGTAGCACAGATTAGACCAAACGTCGACCTTGGATCCGACGGCGATGATGATGCACAGGGCCAGGGCACTATAGTGGGGGACACGATCTACATTGTCCTAGACGTCGAACCTGAGCACTGGGGTCAGTGGACCGAGTTCGACGTCACAGGGACAGCGATATCCCTCCCGGTCACCGGGATCATCACAGGGTCTGAGTTCATGGAGCCACGAGTTCCCTACACCTTTGATGTCCTGCTGACTCTGGATGTTTCCGAACAGCAGACGGTGGAGGTCCCTCTGCGGACTGACGGCTACTCGGACCTCGATCCGGCACAGCCATCCGACCTGTATGACCCGGACTCTTCGTTCGACATTCTCATGCGTAGGCCAGTATATGACGAGAGCCTGATACCGGCTTTCGAAGAAGAAACTGACATTGCCGCGAAGGCAAAGTCAGCTATGTTGCCATTAGCGGCGTTTGCGACCTCTATACTTCTGCTGGCATCTTTCGTGGGTTTCCTGTTCTGGATGAAAGAACAGGCTAGATACGAGGAAGAGTCTCTAGAAGCAGAGTTTCAAGAGCAATAGGAACTCACTTCCACCCATTCTCTAGGATTGGAGGAATGGTGTCCAAGACCGAGTCCCTCGGTTTCCTCCAACTCATCCCCAGGTCCCTCTGAGCAGGAGAAGAATCCCAGAACAACCTCTTCCCAAGATGCATCCTAGCCCAGGAAAGAGACACCCTAGGATGGAACATCGAGACAATGAGTGACAGCGAGTAGGGGATCTGGCGAGTGGGAACTCTCAGAGTTGGGTTCACGGCCTTGATCGCCCTTGCTATTTCCTTCCACCACATCTGTCCGGAGACGACTAGGTACCTCCCCGCGTCCTCTCCCATAGTTAGGGCTCTGACATGAGCCTCTGCAACGTCCCTCACATCCACTATGCTGATGTGCATTGGGATTACGAAGGGGATCTCTCGCCGTAGAAGCATCATCAGGAACGAAGGGCTTCCACGGAGGTGCCTCTTGGATAACGGCGGCCCTAGAACGACACAGGGATTGATCGTCACCATCCGGACCGGACTCTCCGTCGATGAATGCCAGTCCCTGACTAGTTTTTCAGCGCTATATTTCGCCAGTCCATACGGATTCTCTTCGATGGTCGCATCATCCGCCCAGGTGTCCGTGGTCAGAGTCTGCCCGTCTTCCCACGAGCTTGGCCTGATCGCTGCGGTTGAGGAGGTGTGGACCAGACTCCTGACGGTGCTCGATGCATCTATCGCATCGAGGATATTCCTCGTCCCAACCACACTGGGATCGACGATCTCCTCCTGGGCCCTCCTCGACTTCAGGACTACGACGGCTGCAGTATGAATCACTGACTGGCAATCAGCAACGGCTCTTTGGACCGATTCGCTATCCAGGAGGTCCATTTCCACAATCTCCAAGCCCCCTCCATCGGAGACTGGCAAAGACTCGAGATGACCGACTCTTTCGGGATCCGAAGAGTCTCTGACCGTCGCCCTGACCTTCATCCCCTTGGACAGTAGGTTGGCGACGACGTGGCTTCCGATGTAACCGCTGGCTCCCGTAACAAGGACCGTCCCCGAATCGCCCGGGACTCCCGACATGTCATTGGTTAGCCGGCGGCTCGTCTTTGTTTTTGCGGGAACCAGAGAAATCGGGAGACCACCAATTGGCCCGACCCATCAGCCTCATGGCCGAAGGGACAACAATGGCCCGCACTATCGTGGCATCTACGAAAACGGCAACAGCCAGAGCAAAACCAATCGATTTGATGATCATCACATCCGCGAATATGAATCCAGAGAAGACTGCTATCATGATTGCAGCAGCCCCTGTAATCAATCTACCAGAAGCCTGCAATCCCTCTGACACAGCACGGGTGTTGTCTTCCGTTTCCAACCAAGACTCGTGAATTCTGGAGAGCATCAGGACTTCGTAGTCCATGGAGAGCCCGAAAGCAATTCCGAAAACCAATGGGGGGACCATCAGATCCAATGGTTGCGGAGTGAAGTTCAGGGGACCAGCCAAGAGCCCATCTTGGAAAACCACAACAATAAGTCCGAATGATGCTGAAATGGATAGGATGTTCATGAATACGGCCTTTATCGGCACTAGGACAGAG
>Ga0315330_10000884_pt1 | contig 19686 bp, 22 predicted proteins | sample M140m34915metaG_FD_203453 | JGI IMG/M metagenome (GOLD analysis project Ga0315330, IMG submission 203453) | Ammonia-oxidizing marine archaeal communities from Monterey Bay, California, United States - M1 40m 34915 | ecosystem: Environmental > Aquatic > Marine > Intertidal zone | place: USA...
CACTTATCTAAAATAAGAAATAATTCTATAATACAGTATCAATGAAAAAAAAAATTTTAATTATTGGTGGAGCCCCTAATAGTATTAACTCTGAAATAATTTTTAAAAGCTGGAAAAAGATAAGCAATGCTACAAGGAGGAAAATATACCTAATATCAAATTATGATTTGATAAATGATCAATTTAAAAAATTAAGATTTTCGATAAAATTAAAAAAAGTCGTTTCTCTTAATGATGAATGTCAAAATAACAATTTAAAAATAATTGATGTTCCCATAAAATTTAAGGATCCATTCAAAGTATCAAAAAAAAATTCATCTAATTTAGTGCTAAGCTCATTAAAATTAGCCCATAAACTTTGTTTACTTGATAAAAATGTTTTAGGAATTATTAATTGTCCGATTGATAAAACACTTTTAAAAAAAAATAACATGGGTGTTACTGAATTCTTAGCTAATTTGTGTAAAATTAAAAAACACTCAGAGGTGATGCTTTTAAAAGGTAAAAAAATTTCTGTTACTCCTATTACTACTCATATAGACCTTAAACAAGTCTCTAAAAAAATAAAATCAAAAGTTATATTTAAAAAGATACTTACTTTACACAACTGCTTTAAAAATGAATTCAGAAAAAAACCAAAAATTTGTATTCTGGGGTTAAATCCGCATAATGCAGAATTAAAATATAATTCAGTAGAGAAAAAAATAATTATACCTACTATTAAAAAACTTAATAGAGTCGGCATTATTATATCTGGCCCTTATCCAGCAGATACAATTTTTATAGATGAATATAAAAAGTTTGATGTAATCGTTGGAATGTATCACGATCAGATACTACCTGCTTTTAAAGCTTTATGTAAATTTGATGCAATAAATATTACATTGGGTCTAAAATATTTAAGAGTTTCTCCAGATCATGGTGTAGGAAAGCAAATAATAAATAAAAACAAAGCTAATCCATTAAGTTTAATTAATTGTATAAAATTTTTTGACAAACTTAATTAATGAAATTAGCTAAAAAATCTTTAGGACAAAATTTTTTAATAGATAAAAATATTATTAAAAAAATAGTTAATTTAACAAAAATAAAAAACCGTAATATTATTGAAATTGGGCCAGGACATGGTGCTCTTACTGATGAAATTTTAAAACTTGATCCTAAAACATTTCATTTAATAGAAAAAGATCTTGAGTTATTTTCAAAATTAAAATTGAAATTTAAAAATGATGATAGAGTATTTGCTTACAATAAAGATATTCTTAAGTTTGATTTTAAGAAAATTTTGAAAAAAAAATTAATTATATTTGGAAATTTACCGTATAATATTTCCTCACAAATTTTAATTCAAATTATTAAAATTAAAAATCTAAGTAGTTTTGTCGATGACATAGTTTTTATGTTTCAAAAAGAATTAGGAGAAAAAATTATTTGTAAATTTCCCTCCAAAAACTACGGTAGATTATCTATTATCTCAAATTATAAATTATTCATAAAAAACAAGTTTTTAGTAAGTCCAAATTGTTTTTTTCCTAAGCCAAAAGTCAATTCAATAGTAATACATTTCAAACCAAAAAAAAATATTTCGTTAATCAAAAATTTGAGCAATCTTGAAAAAATCACAAATACCTTATTTTCAAACAAAAGAAAAATGATTAACAAAAATATAAAAAAACTATTTAATAAAAAGGAAATAGAAAAAATTAATAATATTAATTTACGTCATCGACCTTCAGAAATAGAACCTGATATTTATTATAAAATGGTTAAAATTTATGAGTCTCGAAAGTAGACTTTTTGTGTAGTTTGATTATATTTTCAATTTGCTTAAAACACACCTCTAAATTGTTATTAATAAGTATATAATCGTAATCGCTCCAATGAATACTATCTTCATCAAATGATTTAAATCTTTTTCTTATTTCTTCCTTGGTATTTTGATTTCTTTTAGTTAACCTTTTGTAAAGCTCGTCTTTGTTTATCGTTAAAAAAATTTTTATGAATTTTAGTTTTTTAAATTTTGACAATTGTTTAGTTCCCTGCCAATCTATGTCAAAAATAATATCGTTACTTGATATAAGCTTATCAACTTCATTTTTTGATGTTCCATAATAATTTTCAAATATTTTTGCATATTCATAAAAACTGTTTTTTTCAATTAATTCTTTAAATTTTTGGGTTGAAACAAAATAATAATCTACGCCATTTATTTCATTAGATCTTGGCAATCTAGTTGTGTGTGAGACTGATACTTTAAAAGATTGATACTTTTGCTGAATTTTTTTCGTTAAGGTAGTTTTTCCTACACCAGAAGGAGAGGATAAGATAACCATGATATTTTCATTATCATGTGTCATTGCAAATTTTTATTTTAAGACGATTTACTTTCAATAAATTTTATTGCATCTCCAACTGTCAAGATTTTTTCAGCTTCACTGTCTGATATCTCTGACCCAAATTCTTCCTCAAAAGCCATTACCAACTCGACTGTATCTAAGCTGTCTGCTCCTAGATCATCAATAAAGCTTGCTTCTTCAGTTACTTTTTCCTGATCAATACCTAAGTGGTCTGCAACGATTTTTTTGATTTTACCTTTTATTTCTTCTGACATGAATTCCTTTCGTAAGTTTAATTTCTTAATAGATTATTAGATAGAATTGTCAAGACATATACATTCCACCATTAACATGAATAGTCTCACCATTAATGTAATTAGCCATATCAGATGCTAAAAAAGCTACACAATTTGAAACATCCTCGCCTGTTCCAAGTGTGCCAGTGGGGATCTTGCTTAATAAAATCTTTTTAAAATCTTCGCTAATTTTATCTGTCATATCAGTCTTAATAAAACCTGGGGAAACACAGTTAACATTTATATTTTTTTTAGCATACTCTATGGCCAGGCTTTTTGAAAAAGCAATAATTCCTGCTTTTGACGCAGCATAGTTAGCTTGACCGAGGTTTCCAGTGTGGCCAACTATTGATGTAATATTTATTATTTTTCCAAATTTATTTTTAAGCATCTTTTTAATTGCAAATTTACACATTAAAAAACTTGATGTTAAATTTATATCTAAAACTTTCTTCCAATTCTCTTCTGTTAGTCTTATCGATAAATTATCTAGTGTAATTCCAGCATTATTTACTAAAATATCTATTCCATCTAATTTTTCATGTATATTATCAACAAATTTTTCTATTTTATCATGTTCGTCTAATTTAAATTTTTCAATATGTATGTTTGGATATTTTTTTTTTAAATTATTGAGCTTTTCCTCGTTTGTTCCTGTAGCAACAATGTTTGAACCCAAATTGTTAAATTTATCAACTAGGGAGTTTCCAATACCTCCTGTAGCTCCAGTAATAAGAATTTTTTTATTTTTTAAATTCATTAGTTAAATTTTTAATATCAGTAATTGAGTTAATTGAAAAGCAATTTACTCCTTTCACAGTCCTTTTAACCATTCCTGTTAAAACTTTTCCTGGGCCTATTTCAATGAAATTTTTAATACCTGTGTTAGACATTTCAATTAAGCTTTGGCGCCATTTGACGGTTGAAAAAATTTGCTCAATTAACAATCTTTTAATTTTATTTGTATCTGTTTCTGATTTTGCAGTAACATTACTAATTATTTTAAATTTCGGGTTACTAAATTTGGTATTATTTATCTTTTCTTCCATATCCTTTGCAGCTGGTCTCATTAAAGAACAATGAAAAGGAGCACTCACTTTTAAAGGAATTGATTTTATCTTTTTCTCTTTCAAAATTATTTGAAAAGAGTCCATACTTTTTTTATTACCACTAAGAATTACTTGTCCATCTGCGTTATCATTAGCAATTTCACAAACACCATCATTGATATTTCTTGATTTTAACAAATCATTTAAATCATCTATTTTCATTCCTAAAACTGCAATCATACTACCAACGCCAAAGGAAACTGCGGATTGCATTGCTTTTCCTCTTTCATGTAATAGATATAGGGCATCACCATAATTTAGCGACTCTGAACATACTAAAGCACTATATTCACCCAAAGAATGGCCTGCAAAATATTTAAATGAACTTAAATCTAAACCAAATTCGTCTTTTAAAACCTTAAATATTGAGAAACTTACTGTTAAAATTGCAGGTTGGGTATTTTTTGTTAATTGTAATTCGCTCTCTGGTCCTTCAAGGATTATTTTTGAAATTGGATAATTTAATTTTTCATCCGCTTCTTTGAAAAGTTTTTTTACAACATCAAAATCTTTATAAAATTCAGATCCCATGCCAACAACTTGTGATCCTTGGCCTGGAAATAATAATGCGTTCATATTATCTAAGTTTATTGAATAATTATTGCTATTGCTATAACTAATTTTTATAGTATAAAACACCCTTTATAAATAAATGCAAAAACTTAATTAACAAGATTAGTCTATGGCCTTTTACGAAAACACCTTGATACTTCGACAAGATTTAGAAGAAAAAAAATTAAAAGATTTGAAAGAAAAATACAATGAATTAATCAATAGTTCATCAGGTAAAGTAATGAAAATTGAAGAATGGGGTTTGTTAAATCTAACTAAAAAAATCAAAAAGTTTAATAAGGGTTTTTTTCTGCATTATAAGTTTGAGGGAAATAAGCTGACGGTAAATGAAATTGATAAAAAAGCTAACCTGGATACTTCAATAATAAGATCTCTTATTGTTAAGTATAAAAAATTAGATACAGAAAATGAGTTTTTTAACAAGACAAAAAAATGAAAAGAAAAAATAATAAGTTTAAAAAGAGAAACACTAATTCTTTGAACAAGCTAAGTCTTTTTCAAAAAAATGATGGAAGATTATCAAGAAAATGTCCTCTTTCAGTTAAAAACGCTCCGATAGTAGATTATAAAAATATTAGTATTCTAAAAAAATATATATCTGATAATGGAAAAATCGTTTCTTCTAAAATTACAAATGTTTCGTTAAATAAACAAAGAAAATTAACGCGGGAAATAAAGAAAGCTAAATACTTAAGGTTATTATAAATGGAAATTATCTTATTAGAAAATATCATTAACTTAGGAAATATAGGAGACAAAGTTACAGTCAAAAATGGCTATGGTAGAAATTATCTTCTAAAGCAAGGCAAAGCTTTGAGGTTTAACAAAGAGAATCTAGAATTGGTCAGTAAGAAGAAAGATGAACTTAATAAAAAAAATCTAGAGACTAGAAATAAATTTAAAGATTTAGCAAAATTGGTAAACAAAAAAACATTTATTTTTTATAAAGAATGTAAAGAAAATGGCGAACTTTATGGTTCCGTTAAACCGAAAGAGATTACAAATTTAATCAAAGAAAAGGCAAATGTAGAAATCAGTCCTTCTGTTTTAATACTTAAAGATGAATTAAATAAAATTGGCTCATTTAATGTTGAGCTAAATTTCCACACTGAAGTAAAAGCCTCAATATCAATTAAAATAGATAAAGTTCAATCTAAATAACTTTTCCACAGAGATTGCAAAAAAGTGTGTAACTTTTTTCTTTAAACCAATTTATTGTAACATATTATCTAATTGTGAAAGAATTAAAATCTCATCAAAATATTGAAAGTAAACAGCCATCAAATCTAGAAGCTGAACAAGCCCTGATAGGTTCTATCCTTGTAAATAACGATATAATTGACGAAGTTTCGACTATCGTTAAATCAACTACATTTTATGATCCTGGTCATATAAAAATTTATGAGGTTATTGAAGGCTTAAACAATAAAGGAATGATTGCAAACCCGATAACTTTAAAAAATTTTTTTGAAAAAGATAATATGCTTAATGAAGTAGGTGGTACAGAGTACTTAGTCAAACTTACAAGGTTTTCTGGATCTACAAAGCAAGCTATTGACTACGCAAAAGTAATTCATGAAATGTATTTAAGAAGAGAATTGATACAAATTTCTGATAAATTATCCTCAGAAACTCTTAATGCGCACACTCAAGAACAAAACGCTGAAAATATAATCGAAGATACAGAGAGATCTTTATTTGATTTAGCTGAAAGGGGAAGTTTTTCTCAATCATTTTTAAAATTTAATCAAGCTTTAGATCAAACTATTGAAATGGCTACTCAAGCAATGCAAAATGATCAGGGTATTGTTGGAGTGCCTACTGGTCTAACAGACTTAGATGAGAAACTAGGTGGCCTACACAGATCTGATTTAATAATTTTAGCAGGTAGACCTTCTATGGGTAAAACAGCTTTAGCAACTAATATTGCTTACAATGCTGCTCAAAATATTTTAAAAAGACAAGAAAAAACTTCAGTTGCTTTTTTTTCATTAGAAATGTCCTCTGAGCAATTATCTACAAGAATTTTATCCGAGCAAGCAAGAATCAAATCTGATGACATAAGACGAGGAAAGGTTACTGAAGAAGAAATTAACAGATATATTGAAACTTCTAGAAATATTTATAATCTCCCTCTTTACATTGATGAAACACCGGCAATTACTATAGCTACTTTAAGCAATAGAGCTAGACGAATAAAGAGGTTATTTGGATTAAATTTAATTGTTGTTGATTATATTCAATTAATGCGATCTAGCTCAAATAGAAATGATGGACGTGTTCAAGAAATTTCTGAGATAACTCAGGGCTTAAAAGCTCTTGCTAAAGAATTATCTGTTCCTGTGTTAGCTTTATCACAATTATCAAGAGCTGTAGAACAAAGAGATGATAAACTTCCTCAATTAGCAGATTTAAGAGAATCAGGTTCTATTGAACAAGACGCAGATGTAGTGATGTTTGTTTATAGAGAGGCATATTATTTGGAGAGAAAACAACCAAAATTAGGTTCAATCGAACATGCTGAATGGCAATCAAAAATGAACGATGTAAATGGTTTAGCAGACATTATTTTAGGTAAACAAAGACATGGTCCTACTGGTACAGTAAAAGTTGAATTTGAAGGAATTTACACAAAATTCAAAGATTTAACTAAAAATTAAAGATAATTTTTCTTTAGTTATAAAAAAATTAAGATATATCTGAAATAACCTCATGTTTTCTAGTATTTATAAAAAATTAGTTATAGATTTTCCAAAAATAACTCTTTTTCTACTTACAGTATTGATCGTCTTTTCTTTATATCAGTCAAAAAATTTTAACTTGGATGCATCCTCAGATGCGCTTTTACTAGAAGGTGACCCTGATCTCAAATATTTAAGAGAAGTTAATAATACATACGGTTCAAAAGATTTTTTAGTTTTAACTTATACACCAATTTCTAGTTTCACCGAGAAAGAAACTATTCTAAATCTTCAATTGCTAAAATCTAAAATCGAAAAATTAACATGGGTAGATAGTGTAATTACAGTTATTGATGTTCCTCTACTTAAAAGCACAGACGAAAATTTAATGGAAAGATTAAGAAATTACAAAACCTTGGCATATCCGGAAATTGATAGAAAAAGAGGTTTTAATGAAATATTGAGTAGCCCTATCTATAAAAACTACGTTATTAGTGAAGATGGTAAAACTTCTGGAATCGTCGTTTATCTTAAAAAAGATGAGAGATTAGCTGATTATATAAAGATAAAAGATAAGTTTTTTGTTCGATCAAATGAGACTGGTTTGTCCAAAGAAGAAAAAGCTAATTATAAAAAGTTCATACAAGAATATGAGAATTATAAAAATTTATACAATGTAAGAAATCACCAAAATATTACAGAAATAAGAGATGTGATTAATAAATATGGAGAGAATGCAAAAATTTACTTAGGAGGCATTCCTATGATTTCTGACGATATGATGAGTTATATTAAAAGTGATATTATTGTTTTTGGAATAGGAGTTTTCATATTTATAGTTTTAACTTTATGGTTTATTTTCAGAAATCTAAAGTGGGTATTAATGCCTTTGTTAGGATGCGCTACTTCAGTAATCATAATGATCGGGTTGTTAGGTTTAATTGGTTGGAAAGTTACAGTAATTTCATCAAACTTTATTGCTTTAATGCTGATTTTAAATATGGCGATGAACATTCATGTGACTGTAAGGTTTTTACAGTTAAAAAAAGAGTTTCCTGAGCTTTCAAAAAAAGAAGCCATATTTAATACAAGTAAAAAAATGATGCTGCCTATTCTCTACACTGTTTTAACGACAATATGTGCATTTCTCTCTTTAGTGTTAAGTGGAATAAAACCAATTATAGATTTTGGTTGGATGATGACTTTAGGATTGATAATTTCTTTATTAATAACATTTCTACTTTTACCTGCTTTGATAAGCTTACTATCTACTGAAAATGAAATTGGTCTTAAAGACACTGAAAAATCTATAATCACATATGCCTTAGGTTCTTTTACAAAAAATAATAAGGTTATTATCTTTGGTTCAACATTACTGGTAATTTTATTTAGTATTAATGGAATATTCAAACTTGAAGTTGAAAATAGTTTCATAAATTATTTTAATAAAGAAACTGAAATTTACAAGGGAATGAAAAAAATCGATGACGACTTAGGTGGAACCACTCCACTAAATATAATACTTAAATTTCCTACAAAAATTGAAAATACTAATTCAGAGGAAGACGAATTTGATGAGTGGGAGGAAGAAAATACAAATAATGAAGATAAAGCTAAATATTGGTTTACTAGAGATAAAATGGATAAAATCATAAAAGTTCATGATTATCTAGACAGTTTACCAGAGATTGGCAAAGTTCTCTCTTTTGGTTCTATTTTGAGAGTAGCAGAAGATTTAAACAATAAAGAATTGCAAAGTTTAGAGATAGCAGTTTTGTATAGTAAAATACCTGAGGCGATTAAAAATGAAATAATAACTCCATACATATCGATTGAAAAAGATGAAGCAAGAATAAGCGTTAGAATTAAGGACTCTTTAAAAGATTTGAGAAGAAATGAGCTTATCAATAAAATAAATTCTGATTTAAATACAAAACTGGGTTTAAAAGAAGATGAATATAAATTAGCTGGTGTTCTTATATTATTTAATAATTTACTTCAAAGCTTATTTAAGTCTCAAATTCTCACTTTAGGAATAGTAATATTAGGAATTTTTTTAATGTTTTTTGTTTTATTTAGAAATCTTGTAATTTCTTTAATCGGAGTAGTTCCAAATTTTATAGCTGCTTTTTTTATTCTAGGGATAATAGGTTCTCTTGGTATCCCTCTCGATATGATGACTATTACTATAGCAGCGATTACCATAGGCATCGCTGTAGATAATAGCATTCATTATATATATAGATTTAGAGAAGAATTTAAAAAAATCAAAAATTATAATAAAACCCTAGATAGGTGTCACAGTACCGTTGGTGTTGCAATTTTAAACACGTCGATAACTATAATATTTGGTTTTTCAATTTTAGTTTTATCAAACTTTATTCCTACTATTTATTTTGGTGTATTTACTGGTCTAGCAATGTTGTTAGCGATGATATCGGTTTTAACATTATTACCTAAATTGATTCTTACCCTGCAACCATTCGGTAAAGAATTAGACAGTATTTAATGATAACTAATTTTTTCGATAATCTACTAAGCAGTTTCAATTTGTTTGACATATTTGTTGTGACCATTTTTTTTTATAATGTGGTTCAATGTTTTATAAAAGGTTTTTCATTAAGCTTAATCTCTTTCATGAAATGGATTTTATCTACTATTATTACAATTGTGATGGTCCCAAAATTACAACCTTTAGTAAGCGAATATGTCCAGTCTGATTTTATAAATAATATTGGTTTGGGAATAGCTATTTTTATTTTTACACTTTTTATAACAATATTAATTGGAAAAACTTTAAGTAGAACTATAACTTGGACTGGTGTTGGTTCGGTTGATAAAGGATTTGGTTTATTATTTGGTTTTTTTAAAGGTTATGTAGTGGCTGTTTGTCTATTTTCAATTTTTAATTGGTTTTATCCTTATCAAAATTGGGGTATATCTGCTGAAAGAGCAGTTTCATTTAACTTAATAAATAAAGGTAGTGAATTATTAATAGAAGAATTTCCATCTAGAGAAGATTTTATTGATACAAAAGAAAAAATTGAAAAAATTTGATTTAGATAAATTGAGAGAAGAATGCGGTATTTTTGGAGTCTCAAAACACCAAGACGCTTCTGCTTTAGTTGCATTGGGTTTACATGCACTTCAACATAGAGGTCAAGAAGGATGTGGGATAGTCTCATTTGATGGTAAAAATTATCATTCAGAGAAAAGGCAAGGATTAGTTGGTGATCATTTTACTGATCTAGAAACATTAAAAAAATTACCAGGAAACGTAGCTATTGGTCACAATAGATATTCTACGACTGGAGAAACCTCTTTAAGAAACATACAACCATTTTTTGCAGATTTACATTTAGGTGGATTGAGTGTTGCTCATAATGGAAATTTAACTAATGCGCTATTGTTACGAGAAGCATTGGTTAAAGACGGAGCAATTTTTAGAACTACAAGTGATACGGAAACAATTGTTCAGCTGATCGCTAAGTCAAAAAGAGATAAGTTTGTAGATAAGTTGATAGACGCTCTGTTTCAAATACAAGGTGGATATTCTTTAATACTGATGACAAATAAAAAATTAATTGGAGTTAGGGACCCTTTTGGTATCCGACCTTTAGTAATTGGTAAATTAAAAAATTCCTATATATTAACTTCGGAGACATGCGCGCTTGATATTGTTGGAGCAACTTATGTTAGAGATGTTGAAAATGGTGAAATAGTTATTATCGAAAACGATAGTCTAAGATCTGTAAGACCTTTTTCAAAACAAAAATCAAGACCTTGTGTCTTTGAATATATTTATTTTGCAAGGCCAGACAGTTTAATCAATAAGAAATGTGCTTATGAATATAGAAAAAAATTAGGCTCAGAGTTAGCTATAGAAACAGATATTAAAGCAGATTTAGTTGTTCCTGTACCGGACTCTGGTGTGCCCGCTGCTTTGGGTTATGCTGAACAATCAAAAAAGAAATTTGAACTAGGTTTAATAAGAAATCATTACGTCGGAAGAACCTTTATTGAACCAACGCAAAGTATTAGAAGTTTAGGAGTAAAATTAAAACTTAATTCAACAAAAACAACTGTTAAAAATAAATCAATTATACTTATAGATGACTCTCTAGTTAGAGGAACAACTTGTTTGAAAATTGTGAAGATGTTATTTGAAAGTGGTGCAAAAGAGGTTCATGTGAGAATAGCTTGTCCTGAGATAAAATATCCTGATTTTTACGGTGTCGATATGCCAACAAAAGAAGAGTTATTAGCTCATTCCAGAGATAATAATGAAATGTGTAAATATATAAATGCCACAAGTTTAAAATTTTTGAGTTTGAGGGGTCTATATAAAGCTTTATTAAATGAAGAGAGAAACACTAATTATCCTCAATTTAGTGATCACTATTTTACTGGAGATTATCCAATCAAACCAATGGATAAAATCGAGGGAATAAAAATTAAGCAACTGTCTTTGCTTAGTGGAAAATCAAATAGCTAACTTACAACAACCAGTTTATTTTTATTATTTAAAAAATATATTAATTTATCAATTAATATGGGAAAGGAGTTAATTTTTGCGGGCAATTTCTTTACTGATTTTATTATCCCGTTTGGCTTAAAAGTTAAAATATAAGAATTTTTTAAAAAAATAAAAATTTCGTTATTAATCAACATAAATGATTTTATCACTGTTTTCTTTTTTTTAATGTCTAAAAAATTTGAAATTTGACTGTCAATATCAGATGAATACATAATTTGATTTTTATTTAGGTCTAATGCAATTAAAAGGTTATTTTTTGTTATTATAAAAGCATAATTTTGATTAATAATTGGTCTTATTGACGTGGAGAATGAATATCTACCTATAATTGATCCGGTGTTATTATCTATAATAAAAAATTTTTCATTTGTAGTTATTAAAATTTTATTAGCAGAGTTAACAATTTCATTACTCATAAAGAGATTTGATGGATTGATATCTATAGATTGATTTAGATTAATAAACCAAATAATTTTCATTGTTTTCATATCTATTGAATATAGGGAACCATAGGTATTTAAAAAAAGTAAATTTTTTTCATTTGTAATAGAAATGTTATTCATAAATTGATTTTTAATGACGGTTTCTTCTGTTGGTATAAACTTAATTAAATCTCCATTTTTTTTATTAAAAAAATATAAATCATTATTTTGGCTAGATGTGATTAGTTTATCATCAATAATTTTTATATTCGATCTAAATGGAACCTTATAATTTTTAGCCCAAATTAATTCACCTGTCTTTAAGTTTATTGTGTATAGGTAGCCAATATTATCTGAAGCATATATTACGTTTTTTTCAATTAACAAGTTTATCTTTTTATTTATATTTTTTAATTTATTTTTGTAAAAATTAAATTTTTTTATTATTTTATTTTCTTGAGTCGAAAAAATAATTATATTTCCTTTTTCATCATTAGTAATTAAACAATTTTTGCTAAATAAAATATTTTCATTAGTTATCGACCTACTTAATTTTTTGCTTATAGTATTAATTTGATTTTTATTATCGTATTGAAAATTATTTGAATTGTTGTTGAAATTATAAAAAATATCTTTCCATTCTAAATTATTTATAGGTGAGGAAATTTGAATTTTAGTTTTCTCATCCAAAGTAATAATTTCATTGAAATTATCTTTAAAAACCGAAATTGTTTTGAATTCTTTTAATAGGCCACTATTTTTTTTTGAATCCTCATTTTCATTTTTCCATATTCCAGTTTTGTTATCAAATGAACAATTGTTGAATAAAAATAAAATTATCAGAAAACAAAATAATTTCATTATATTACTTATCAAGAATTTCTTGAGCAATAGGTTCCAAAGATGATTTATTTTCAATTAGTTCTTTGAGTAAATTATTTCCTTTTTGAGTATCATTTTCTTTAATCAAATAAAGTGCTTTTTTTAAAGTGATTAAATCTTTTTGACTTTTAAGTGAAGAAGATTTTTCAAGAATTTCAAAATATTCTAAAATTTTATCATTATCTGAAATTAAGTTTTTTTCTAAAATAGTATTTAAAGCTAAAATTGAGTAAAAATTATTTTTACTATAAATAATTTCTTCATAAATTTTTTTTGCTTTATCTTTTTGATTAGATGTCAAATTAAGTCCTGCTTCTATATATTTCTCTGCAACTATAGTATTATTTTTTTCATTTTTATATTTAATGAAAGTAAATGATATTAAAATCAATATTATGATAAATATAAGAAAATATATCTTTACTTTGTTTGAATTGTAAAAATTTAATAATTTAGTTTTAAGTTCAGTTTTATTTTCTATACTTTGTTCCATTTAAAAAATTTTTTATTGCTGGGAATTTACTTGATTTCACATCTCTAGTATATTTTTTTATAGCTTTTTCAATTATTCTATCTAATTTTACATATTTTTTAACAAATTTTGGGTAAAAACCACTAATACCAAGCATGTCATCTGTAACTAATATTTGTCCGTCACAATAAACAGAAGATCCTATTCCAATAGTTGGGATTTTCAGTTTATTTGAAATCAATTTTGCTGAATTTACAGACAAACATTCCAACACAATTGCAAATGCTCCTGCTTTTTCAATAAACTTAGCCTCTGACAAAAGTTTTGAAACCTCTGACTTGTTTTGACCCTCCAATTTAAATTTTTTCTTGAATTGAGGTGTAAATCCAATATGACCCATTACAGAAATTTTCTTTTTCACTAAATGCTCAATAATTTTATAATTTTTTTTATTACTTTCTAATTTAATAGCATCACACCGAGTTTTTTTTATTATAAATTTTGCATTTTTTTCGGCAACCTTTTTATCCGAGTAACTCCCCTTAGGCATATCCACTACGAGCAAGGATTTTTTACTACCCATTTTTACACTTTTAGTATGTTGAATAATATTTTCTAAACTAATTTGATGAGTATTTTTTTGACCGTATAAAACATTTGCCATTGAATCGCCTACTAAAATTATATCTACATATCTATCCAAAATTTTTGCTATATTTTTTGAATAAGCTGTTAAACAAACAATTTTAGATCTATTTTTTTTATATAAAATTTTTTTTATTTTTTTATTCATTATTCTAGTTCGATTGTACTTGGTGGTTTAGAAGTAATATCATAAACGACTCTATTTATGCCTTTAACATTATTTATTATTTTATTTGATATATTATCTAAAAAGTTTTTAGGAAAATTAAAATAATCAGCTGTCATACCATCTTCTGAAGTTACGGCTCTTAATAAACATATATTCTCGTACGTCCTTGAGTCTCCCATGACACCGACTGTTTTTATTGGAAGAAGTGCGGCATAAGCTTGCCATATTCTGCTGTAAAGATTATTCTTAACTAACTCATTAATATAAATATAATCTGCTTCTTGAAGTATTTTTACTCTCTCCGCTGTTATATTTCCGACGATTCTTATTCCTAAGCCAGGTCCAGGAAAAGGATGCTTGTAATTTATATTCTCAAGAAGCCCTAAAGATTTTCCTAATTTTCTTACTTCATCTTTAAAAAATTCTTTCAGAGGTTCAACTAATTTTAAATTCATTTTTTTTGGCAAGCCTCCAACATTATGGTGAGATTTTATTTTTGATGTTTTGCTTCCTGATGAGGACCTGCTTTCAATTATATCCGGATAGAGAGTTCCTTGAGCCAAAAATTTTAATTTTTTGTACTTTTTTGCCTCTTTCTCAAAAACTTTTATAAATAAATTTCCAATAATTTTTCTTTTCTTTTCTGGATTGGAAACATTTTTAAGTTTATTTAAAAACAATTTAGAGGCGTTAATAAGTTTTACATTTAATTTATATTTTTTTTTAAATATTCTATATGAGTACTTAAATTCATTTTTTCTCATTAAACCTGTATCTACCATTATACATATTAAGTTTTTTTTAATTGCTTTATTAACTAATAATGCAACTACACTGCTATCAACGCCGCCTGACAAGGCGCAAATAACTTTATCATTATTTACTATTTTTTTAATTTTGGTTATGAGCCTTTCTTGTTGAGATACAGCATTCCATTTTTTTTTAATTTTGCAGATAGAATATAAAAAATTCTTAAATAATTGTTTTCCATTGGTCGTATGAGTCATTTCAGGATGGAATTGCACTCCATAAATTTTATTTTTAGTATTTTCTATTATTGTAAATTTAGAGTCTTTCGTGGATGCTACAACTCTAAATTTTTTAGGTAATTTAACAACTGCATCTTCATGACTCATCCATACAAATTCTTTAGAATTATAAAAATTTTTTGTAAGAATTGAATTATGCCTCTTGATCAAGATCGCTCTCCCAAATTCTCTTCTCTTCTTAGATGGTTTAATTTTACCACCAAACATTTTAGAAATTAGTTGCAAACCGTAGCAAATTCCTAATATGGGAATTCTCTTTTTAAAAATTTCTTTAGGCACACTTTCATATTTTTTTATAGTTACAGTAGATGGCCCACCAGAAAGTATTATGCCTTTTATTTCTTGATATTCTTTTAAATTTAAAAGTTCTCTTGGTGTAATGATTTCAGAGTAAACACCTAGCTCTCTTACTCTCCTTGCAATTAATTTTGTTACTTGAGACCCAAAATCAATAATTAAAACTTTTTCTTTAACGACATGCGATTGCATTTATTTTTTTGATAAATTTTCAATTTCTGCTTTTAATTCATTGCTCTGATTACAGAAATTTTTACATATCGATTTCAATATAATGTTTAGTTCTTTACTTTTTTTATAGTCAGAATTTGATAGTTTTAGCTTTGCTAGATTATAAACTGCTTCTTCATTTTTGGGATTTAATAACATCACTGTATTTAAATTTTCTTCCTCTAATTCTTTTTTATCTTGCTTGTTAAATATTTTTGATAAATACAAGTATGATAATTCACTTTTTGGATTCAATAATATTTCTTGCTCAAATTTAAACTTGGCATCTTCAAATTTATCTTTATTAAACAAATTTATTCCTTCCTGAAACTTCTCTGATTTAGCGTGTAGGAAATTTTGAAAAAAGAATAATATTAAAAGATTATATAAAAAAAAATTTTTCATAATTTATAATTGATTGTTTGTTGAGTCATCTCTACACTATGTACCATGCTTTCATAAAACCCGGCTTTTGTTATTTTAATAAATTTTGCTTTTTTATTGATTTCTTTTAAATTGTTAGCACCAATATATCCCATAGAAGATCTTAATCCACCTTGTAATTGATAAATTATCTTTGATACTTTGCCTTTATATTTAACTCGGCCCTCCACGCCTTCAGGAACAAATTTTGACTTATCTTTAAAATTTTTTTGAAAATACCTGTTAGCTGAACCAGATGACATCGCTCCAATAGAACCCATTCCTCTGTACTCTTTATAAATTTTTCCTTTACTTTTAAATTTTTTTCCAGGGCTTTCTTCTGTTCCAGCAAAAATTGAACCCATCATTATAGCGTCCGCTCCAGCTGCTAATGCCTTTGCAAGGTCACCTGAAAATTTGATTCCTCCATCAGAGATAATTTTTATATTTTTTTTTTTTAACGCTTTTTTTACATCCATAATCGCTGTAATTTGAGGCACTCCAATACCAGCGACCATTCTTGTAGTACAAATAGATCCGGGTCCTATTCCGACTTTTATTATATCTGCACCTGAATTATATAATTTTTTTGCTGCTTCACCAGTTGCGATATTGCCAACACAAACTGGTATATTTTTAATTATTTTTTTTATTTTAGTTAATGTTTGAAGAACTTTTTCGCTATGACCATGTGCCGTATCTATCACAATTAGATCAACGCCATTAGATACTAATGATCTAGCTCTATCTAAATCATCTTTATTAGTTCCTATTGCCGCTCCTACATATAAATTTTTATATTTTACTTTCTTGACTTCATAAGATTGTTTTTTGATATTCAAATTTCGATGGATGATTCCTAATCCACCTTCTTTTCCTATCGCTATTGCCATTTTGGACTCTGTAACAGTGTCCATAGCAGAGGTAAGAAAAGGTACTCTTAGAAAAATTTTATTTGTCAATTGAAGGGAAATATTTGTGCTTGATGGAAGAGTATTTGAATATCTCGGAAGCATTAATATATCATCAAAGGTTAAAGCTTCTTTAATTGTTTCCATATAAACTTATAAACAATTATTTGAAATTATAAAGACTTTAAAATTTCACAGTGTAAATAAGTTTCTTTCGACTCCCTTCTGCTGGATTCTGGTTTGAAAAAATTTACTTTTTTAAATACTGATTTAGCAAGGTTTTTTACTTCAATAAAATCCTCTCCCATGAATAATTTTGAAATTAATACACCTTTAGGTTTAAGTACATTTTGTGAAAAATTTATTACATCTGCACATAATTGATTAGTTCTAATAGAGTCTAATGATTTACTGCCAGTAGTATCAGCAGCCATATCCGATATAATTACGTCTAAATTAGACTTGAAATATTTTTTAACCTCTGTTTTAGTTTGGTCCTCTAATATGTCTCCCTTTAAAAATTTAGTATTTTTTACTGGTTTCATTTCTTTTATGTCTATTGATAATATCTTGCCAGTTGTAATTATTTGACTTGCTATTTGTGACCACCCTCCTGGAAAGGAGCCAAGATCAAGTAAATTAGTATTCTTGTTAATAAATTTAAATTTTTTATTAAGTTCTATTAGCTTGAAAGAGGCTCTTGAGCGATAACCTAAAGTTTTAGATTTTTTAAAAAATTGATCTCTGTGCTGTCTAATTTTCCAAGAATTGCTTTTTTTTGTCCTCTTTGATTTTTTCATTATAAAATATCTTCATGACTCTCATCAGATATTTTTTCTAAATTTTTTTTACTTTGATTGATGTAAATAATCGTGCTAATTGGAATTGATACTAAGTAAATTAATCCAAATGCAAGCAGAGTTTCTAAAGTGTAAAATAGAAGTGCTATAAAAACCACACCAATTCCTAATAATAAAAAAACTGTTGCTTTAGGTGAAATTGATATCTTTTTAAGTGCCAAAGTAGGAATTTTACTAACTAGTAAAACTGCAATGAAAACAGTCAAATATGGAGTTAAGCTTTTAATATTTATTCCGACATTTAAGTCTGTTAATTCATAAATTAAAGGCATTAGTATCAATAATCCTCCAGCTGGTGAAGGTATTCCCTCGAAAAAATTATTTTTCCACTCCTCTGCTTCTTCAATTTTTGTCAAATTAAATCTGGCTAATCTTAAAACACAACAAACTGAATATATAAGAGTTATTGCCCATCCTAATTTACCATAATTATTTAATTCCCAAAAATATAGAATAAAAACAGGAGCTATACCAAAACTTACAAAGTCTGTAAGAGAGTCTAATTCTTTTCCAAACTCAGAAGTTCCTTTAATCAGTCTTGCAATTCTACCATCTAATGCATCTAAAATTGCTGCTAATAAAATAAGTGTTACTGCTAAACTAAAATTTTCATCAATTGAGAATTTAATAGAACTAATTCCTAGACAAACACCAGCTAAAGTCAAAATATTTGGTAGTAAATATCTTGTTTTTTTTGATGAGACTAATTTAAATTTTTTTTTCTCTTCCATTAATTAGAAGCTAACAAGCTTTCTCCTGCGACTACATTCTGTCCTAATTTTGTTAAAACTTTTTTATTTTTAAAGTATATATCAACTCTACTACCAAATCTTATCATTCCAATTCTGTCACCTTGTTTCAACTCTTGATTTTGTTCAACTTCACAAACGATTCTTCTAGCAATTAGTCCTGCAATTTGTACGATTATTATTTCCTCTCCACTACTTAATTTAACTTTAAAATAATTTCTCTCATTTTCTTCACTAGCTTTATCTAAAGATGCATTTAAAAATTTTCCAGGTTTATAAAAAATTTCCTCTATTTTACCAGATGAAGGCATCCGATTAACATGGCAATTAAATACATTCATAAAAACACTTATTCTTGTAAAAGATGTATTTTCTAGTCTGAGTTCCTCTGGGCCAGATCTTTCTGAAATGTCTGTAATCAATCCATCTGCTGGGCTTACCAAGAAATTATCATCATTAATTGAATATCTTTCGGGATCTCTAAAAAAATAATAAACCCAGATAGTAATTAATAAAAATATAATTCCTAGAAATTTTGAATAAAAAAGAACAATAAATGTAGCTAAAATTGAAATAGCTAAGAATTTATAACCCTCTTTGTGTATTTTTGGAAATATTGAATTAAACATAATTAAAAGTTTGATAATTTTTTCTTAATATGTATAAAAATCACAGTTAATCAATCTATTTTTATGGCAAAAATTAAAGTTAAAAATCCAATAGTTGAGTTAGATGGCGATGAAATGACCAGAATTATATGGTCTTTCATTAAGGAAAAATTAATAAAACCTTACTTAGAAATAGACCTAAAATACTATGATTTAGGAATGGAAAGTCGAGATAAAACTGATGACCAAATAACCATAGATGCTGCTAATGCTATCAAACAATATGGAGTTGGTGTTAAATGTGCAACTATCACTCCTGACGAAGCTAGAGTTGAAGAATTTAAACTTAAAAAAATGTGGAGATCTCCTAATGGCACTATTAGAAATATATTAGGTGGTACAGTTTTCAGAGAACCAATTATTTGTAAAAATGTTCCAAAGTTAGTTCCAGGATGGA
>Ga0315330_10000885_pt1 | contig 19680 bp, 27 predicted proteins | sample M140m34915metaG_FD_203453 | JGI IMG/M metagenome (GOLD analysis project Ga0315330, IMG submission 203453) | Ammonia-oxidizing marine archaeal communities from Monterey Bay, California, United States - M1 40m 34915 | ecosystem: Environmental > Aquatic > Marine > Intertidal zone | place: USA...
GTTCAAATCTCACTTGTGGCTTAACTCTTTATTTAGTAAATCTTTTATGCGTTAAATATTAAATTTTATGATATTTGTTAATATTGGAAGGAGATAGGCTCCTATAGCTCAGTTGGTAGAGCGTATGACTTGTAATCATAAGGTCTCGTGTTCAATTCACGATGGGAGCTTATAGCTAATGAAGGGGAATTAGCTCAAATGGTAGAGCGCACGCTTAGCATGCGTGAGGCAGGGGGATCGATGCCCCCATTCTCCATAAACACCTTGGTGTAGTGGTAACATACTTCCCTTCCAAGGAAGTGCCTCGGTTTCGATTACCGGAAGGTGCATTAAAGAGTAAATCCTTTATTTGAATTAGGTTTTCTACTAGTTTTTACACTTGTATTTACACTTTTACTTTTTTTCATTTTATCCCAGTTTCTAACAGAAACCCATTGAACAGGTTTTTTAATTTGAACACCTAATTGTAACATAACAAATATTATTACAGATAAAGCAGCAAATTTTATGGATGAAGCGGTAACTTTTTCTAAATTTAATTCAACGTCTGTTCCAGGAACAGAAAATTTTAAATCTTTTCCACCAGTAATACTTGCTAAAATAGGCTTTATAAAAGGCATAACTAAACCATCAATAAAATCTCCAGCAACTTCTTTTAAATTAGAACCTATCATTAAACCAATAGCTAATCCTAAAACATTAAAATTAGAGAAAAAATCAATATATTTATTAAACATATTAGTAACAACTGTTTTTACCATATATTATATGTAAATATTTATTATATTGTTTTCTAACAGCATTATTATTGAAGTAAAAAGAAAACAGCAATTGGCCGCTTGGTCTAGGGGTATGATTCGCCCTTTGGGTGGGCGAGGTCGTGGGTTCGATTCCCACAGCGGCCCTTATAAAATTTTATTTACCCCTTTTGTCTAGTTGCCAGAGCGGTTAATGGGACAGACTTGAAATCTGTTGGGCTTTGCCCGCGCAGGTTCAAATCCTGCACTAGACGTTTTAATATTAAAAAAAATATACTTAAAGTTGTTAGCTTAAATACTCTTATATGAGTGGAGGAATAGAACAAACATTAGAAAAAAATCAATCATTATTTGATAAAGTATTAGATGGTACAAAAGTTGAACTTACTAAAAAAAATATAGAAAAGGCGAAGCAAAATTCAATTAACATTGTAAATAATGGATTTGCTTATGATGAATATTTCAAAATGGGTGGCACCGTAGCAAAAATGACTTTTCAATCCACAAAAAATTTTAAAGATTTTGTAAAAAACAGATCACAAGGAAACAAATAGCGTTCCCTCAAGGCTCAAGGCTCAAATCCCATACTAGACGTTTTTAGAAAATTGAAATTTTTTTTTAGAAAACTTATTCTAATATACACTTATTACTTTAAATAAATATGAATGACCAACAACTATACGATATGTGCTTTACGGGTTTAGAAAAAAATCTATATGGATTTGGAACTAAACGTATAACTATTAAATTTCCAGGAACCATTTGTGACTCCTTCGTCGTAAGTGGATTTGGATATAAAACTCAAGATCAGACAAAATATATTGGCGTCCGTTTATGGATAGATCAAGGAGATCACACTATGAGAACTCCTTATATTAAAGGTAAATCTATATTACAACATTTTAATGAACTAATAAAGAGTTATGAAAATAAGCTCGCCCTCGTGGCGCAATCGGATAGCGTACAAGCCTTCTAAGCTTGGGGTTGCAGGTTCGAGTCCTGCCGTGGGCATCTAATAAATTTTTTTTATTACTTATTTAATACAATAGTTAAATTGAATTAAATAAATACAAACATATTACACTAGAGATATGTTTATGACTTTTGAAAAGGCCCTTATTAATAAAAACTATGTTAATAGTCCATCTGTAAATAGTATTTTAACGTACTATTGTAAAGATGATGAAACGTCACAAATTAACCTTACAAAAGAAAACAATACTTACAAATTCTCGTTTCCATTAGGAGAAATTCATTATGCTACTTTCTTTAAAGATAAACAAAAATTAAAGGATTATATGAATTTTATTTTGTTAAGCAAATTGTAATTCGCTTAATAAACAAAAATTATTTTTTTTATATATGTATATGCTTCAAATACTTAATTGGGAATATAGGAAACCAATAATTAAAAATTGTGTAAAATCCATTTGTAACATATTAACCAAAATATTCGGGGGAAATCCTGATATTGCCGGATGGTTTGTTGTTTATTTTTTACATAACTTACCTTATACATTATTAATGTATAGGATACTATTTTATAGAGTTGAATATTGGGTTATTGGTTTCTTTGTTTTAACATTAGTTTTACATTTCTTATTTAGAGGATGCATTTGTTTTAGATTAGAAAGAGAGTTATTTCAAGATAAAACTTGGTATGGTCCATATGGACTTATGGAATTTGCTGGTATCGAAGTAAATACCCCCAACGTTATAAAATTTTTTAATATATGGGCCTCATTTATTGTAGCAGTTATAGGATGTAAATTTATTTATCAAAACCATTTTAATAAGTCATAATATTAATAACTATATGCAAATATTTATCAAAAACACAGGTCATAAAACATTCACAATTGATATTGATGAAACAGATACTATAAGAACACTTTTTGTAGTCATCAATAATTTATATAATATTCCAATTAATTACTTCTATTTAACGTATGCAGGTAAAGTATTAAGCCCTGAAAATTATAATCTTACTTTAATTCATTTCGATATTAAAAAAGAATCTACACTTCATTTTCATTATAGATCATCTGGTATACCTGTTATTATTTAAAAAAAATTTATTAAACCTCTACATTTATAGCTCTTCAATATATACATCATCTTCATCTACGGAATGTTGTATATGATAATGCGTTGGATAAGTTCCTTCCTGAATGATAAACCAATCACCGATATCTGTTCCCATACAGGAATATCCCGCAACCATATGGCTTACATATCCAGTAATTCTATCGCCATTTTCACAAGTTACTGTTATGCCTTGTTTCAGTATTCGGTGTGATTTACCTTGCCCGTCCTTCCCTTCTTCATAATATATTTCATTATTTTCATTATTTATTCCTGGATTATCCCTGAACCAACAAAAGCGGGCACCCATTTTCTTCATAACATTTAGTTGCTCTTGAATAATATTTACTTTATAGCTTTTTCCTGCGTTAGTAGTCCAGATTCCCATAGTCAAAGTTGTGTGTGTGTGTGTGTTACTATACGCTTACCAAAAATTAATTTCAATTTTCTGTAAAATTGAAGTTAACTATATATATAGTTAGGGTTATATACACCACAATGGGAATTGAATCAAAATACGACTATACATACTATACAGTTATTGATATTGAACGATGGCGAAGAGGAAATGAAGATATATGGGGTGATGATGGATTTACTTGGGCAAAAGCTATTGATTTTATTAATCATAAATTTAAAAATAGTGAAGACAAATCAGTCAATAACTATATAGTTGATTATGCGGGATACGAACAAAAAATAGAAGATTGGATACTACACCACGAAAGACATAAAGAGCGTCCCGTATTTGTTCAGTTTCAAGAAGATCAACCAATTAAAACTATGGGTGAAGGTTCATTGTTTGTAATATATGAAGAAGAAGAAGACGAAGACGAAGGTTATTATCATATCCTACCTGACGGAGGTGGTACAGCCGAAGGTGATACTATTGATGGATTGGCTGGTTTAGGTGGTAGGCTATAAAAAAAAAGGACTTTTATATACAATTTGCCTTTATTAAATTTTTTATTTTTTTTTTGTATTTTTTGATTTTTATGCTTTTGTTGGTTTGATAATGGATGCTGCCTCTCTTTTGATTTGCTGGACGTTCAAACAATATTGATCTAGACTTACACCATTTGAAGAGAAGGTAGTTATAAATTTATATACATTTACGGGGGATGTCTGTCCAATTCTATGAGACCTAGCAATAGATTGGTCTTCAACCGCTGGGTTCCAATGAGGCGTAGTGAAATATACCTCATTGAAGTGTTGAAGGTTCAATCCTTCACACGCTGTTTGAATTTGTGCGATAAGCACATCGGGGGATAGGAAACTATTTATAAGGCGTGGAATAATAGATGCTCCAGCTCCAACTGAAGTAGTTTTCGCATCGACGATAGACGCAATCACTTCGGTGGAAATAGGGCTTTGTAGAGCATATATGCGGTCCTTTTTGGATGTTGAACCTTGTATAACCGCTACATTAAACCCCTCTTCTGTAAGTCTATCCTTCAAATGAGCTATTTCACGTTTGAATTGACAGAAGATAAGTTTTGCTCCTTTGTTTTTTCTGTTCTCAACAATCTTATTTACAACAGCATTCATTTTACTAACACCAGAACAGGCTAATAAATCAGCATCTTCAGCATCAAAATCTCCTCTGTTGATAAGGCGGTGGACCAATTTATCAGAAGCCATTGGTGGAATAACACAGCCTTGTCTCATTAACATATACAACGGTAGTCTGCTATTATATGCGTTGTTGAGAAAGTTAATCGCCATATCCACATTGTCTATTGTTACATCAGCAAATCCAGCACTAGCATGAATGTTCTTCACAAACTGCTCTTCTTCTGGAGTTTCATGTGATACATTTACTATTTCGACATTAAGAGGAGGCATTTTAATACCGACACTTTTTTTTGTTCGACAGAGTACACAATCCTTAATAGTATTGACTATTGCCTCTTTATTTCGGTAAAAGGTCCGATTAAGTCCCAATACGGAACAAAGGTGGTAGAAATCTTTACGCCCATTGTTAATAGGTGTTCCAGTTACCATCCATTTAATATTTGCCTTTAGACGACATCCTCCAGCGTGTTGTCCACTCTTAGAGTTACGCATATGGTGAGCTTCATCATAGATAATTCTGTTCCATTCGATATCCCAGAGAGGACAATGAATTAACCTCTTTTTACGCTTTCTCACACTAATCATTCCATAAGTGGTTAAGACCACTTGACATGCTAGGTCATCTTCGGTAGCGCGTTTTGCCTTAGCACCATGATATATAAACGCATCAATATTAGCAAACTTTTTGAGAGACCCACACCATTGTTGTAGTAAAGACTTAGGTAATACGATAAGGGTCTTTTGTTGTGGATTGACTACCATAGCACCGATCATAAGGATAGTTTTACCCAATCCCATCTCGTCACATAGGAACCCACCGGGAACTCCTAGTCTAGGACTGGTTTCTCTGGTATAGACCCACTTCATTCCGGAAATTTGATGGTTTTTAGCATCTAACCCGGCTTCCTTTAACCAAGTAGTGAACGATTTCATCATTGTATTTATAAGTTGAACTTGACTTGAAATTTGTGTAGTTTTATTGAGTTGTCTCAGTAGTGTGTATTATATAATTGTAAAAGGAAATATTATAACCGTTATGAAAACCAAAAATTTCAATTTTGAATTTGACAAGTCAAGATTTTTTTTTCTGAAAATTGAAATTTTTGGTTTTCAAGTATCTGTCTCCACACAAAAAATATAAGAACTACTACAAACTAGCGTAATAAAACAAATACCAATCAAAAAACTTTCAATCATGTCTTCTATGGTCACTATTTCATGCGGACGTTCCTCTTCGACTCACCGCTCCCGACAGCAGCAGCGTTCTACTTCTCTAGGAGCATTTATGCCCAAGGGGTTCTCTACCAAATCTGGCGTTCATCAACGCAGGACTACGGTAGTGAAACCGCAGCAGCGCACCTTCCGCTCCAACTACCGGGTCCCGGTTACGGAGAATATGAAGCCCAATGGTCGATGGACCACCAAGCTTCAGGTGAGAGATTCTACTACAGTAGCACATACTACTCGCATCCAACCTCGCGTCCAGGTTAGGGTTCAGGTAAAGCCTGAAGTCAAGAGGAACTCTCGTCCGTGTGCCTACTGTAAGGAGGATGGATGTCACATTCGCACGTGTGATAAGCTAGCAGCCAAGAAGTCCCGCAAAGCAGCTGAGAAAAAGGCTGTTAAGAAGTCCTTCAAGGATGGTGCCGCTGACCGCCTAGCAGCTCGTATTCGCCAGGCACAAGAGGAAAAGAGACGCCAAGAGGAACTCTCCAAGCAGCAAGAGGCTGAGGATAGCGACAGCAGTGACGGGGATTTCTTCAGCAGTAGCGAAGAAGAGGTCGATGACGAAGACTTCCCAGCTCTCCCTATTGTTGCTAAGGTTAGCAAGCGAGTGAGCTTCAAGAACGACAGTGAGAACCTTATGAAACCTCCGTGCGATACCAAGATCTTCAATAAGGAGGAACCATCAATATATGCAGCCCGCATCGAGGATGAAGAAGAGATTGTCCTTAAATCAAGTGCTAACGCATGGAAACCCAGACGCCAGCGCAATTGTATGACCACCCACGAGAGACAACTTATTCTCGACCAGATTAAGGAGAAGGAACTCGAACTCGCATCATACAGTGTGGACAGTTGGGCAGATGCTTGTGAGATTGAGGAGCTCGAAGAGGAGATTAAAAATCTCAACGCCAAGTTGGATTAGGTTACTAGAACCACCCCATATACTATCAGGGTAATAATATGATATTTTATATAAAAATTAAAAAACAGAAAAAGAAATAAAAATTAAAAAACAGAAAAAGAAATAAAAATTAATCAAAAGTCAAGGCAAATGTATATAAAAAGACCTTTTTTTATTATATTTTTTTGTATATAAAAATATAATGAAAAAATATTTGAAAATTGAACTTTTTGGTTTTCATATTTTCTACAAATATACAAAACAAATAAATACAAGTCAAGATTTACAAAACAACCAACAAATTTAATATTAAACAATATGTCTAGCACTACTAACTTCCCAGCTAATCTTACCGAGATTATGAACGCACCAGTCGAAGAGGTCACAGGTCCTAGGGTATCTAAGACTAAGGCCATAGCTACTATGGCGCTCCCAACAGATGCCGCCAAGGCAGCTAAGGCTCGCACTAAGAGAATAGCAGCTGAGAAGAAGGCTCACAAGAAGGCTCACGCCAACTTCAAGCGCGAACTCAAGGCTACTCGCAAGGCTCTAACCACTGGCTGGAAGGAGGAAGCAGCAACCAAGAGGGAACTAGCTAGGTCCGTAAACTACATCTTCAAATCGGAGGAGAAGAGAAAGAAGAAAGAGGCCAAGGAGCAACGAAAGCTAGATATTCTAGCCAAGAAGGCTCAAAAAGCTGATAAAAAGGCTAAGCGCAAAACCAAGGCAATTAAGGCAAAGCTTACTAAAGAGCAGAAGCTTATGAAGAGAGCAAGTAAGGCATACGAGACAGAGATGCGTCGTAGGGTTAGCTTCATGAAGAAATTTGGAGAGAAATTTATGGATTATGCTGAATTTCTAAGATTGGACAAAGAAGGCAATCAAAATATCAACCCCTTCACCGAAGAACCGGAACTCGAAGATGGATTTGTCTGCTAAGAGCCTACTAATTATATTCAAAAAAAAAAACTAAAAAATAAAAACTAAAAAATAAAAACTAAAAAATAAAAAATAAAAAAAAACAAAAAAAAATTACAAAAGGCAATTTGTATATAAAAGTCCTTTTTTTAATTAATATAAAAAATTTACAAGTCAAGTTGATAGTCTAATAAAACCCTTGAGTAAAACTTTTTTCTATCAAAAATTTTTTTTTCAAGATTTTATCTAAAAATTGAAGGTTGAGGTTTTCTAAGTAGATTACATTAGTGGATAAAACGTTCACTCCAATAATATGGTGTTGTATTATTGTTGCTATAACGGATAGCCGTTGGCCTGGTAGGAAGGTTATAAAGAGTCTGGTCTGACTTTAAACGGACAGAGGACTAGGGTTTATATTGGGATTGACCCCCCAAGCCTTAGCGGAACCCGTATGTTAAATCATACAGCAGCGCCGATTTCATTGGAAAAGGGGAGGGTTGATTGTGTTAGTTCGTGTTAAGTTGCCTTGGTCAGGCCTCGAACAAAGGTGAAAAATGCGATTGAGTCACAACAGACGTTGTTGTAAGTGTGTATAATAATAACAAAAACACCATCCGAGCGTATAGTACGACGCGGTAAAATATGAGAAACAAGCTCGAGCGTATAGTAACACGACGAAGCCGTCATAAAAAGATCTGACGTTAAACTCAATCATAGTGTGGGCACCACGTATAGGTTCAATTCCTATTTATGATTACTCCTTGGGGGTGAGAGTTCATCCTCCATTATATATTGCGGTTCTTCAGTTGGAATGACTGAACTTCAAGCGACAAACTAGTAATTTGGTATATAATGGCTGGTACGATAGGGTGCCGACGATAGAAAGTTGAAAATCCCGCCAGTAGAAAATAATTAACTGTAAAGCCAATGCAATTAAAACGGAGATAGAGGTAAGTAATTATTTTTAATTACTTGTCTTGTAGTGGTTTATGTTATTTATTTTTTATTAAAACAACATAAACGTAATAAAATATTATTAAATATATATTATGGCTTCAGCAAAACGAATCGCAAAAGAATTAGAAAATCTTACTAAGAACCCACCTTCAAATTGTAGTGCGGGTCCAGAGGGAGACGATATTTATAATTGGACAGGAACTATTATGGGACCAATGGAAACTCCATATTCAGGCGGGGTTTTTTATTTAAATATAAATTTTCCTGCTAATTATCCTTTTAAACCACCAAAGGTAACTTTTGTAACTAAGATTTATCACCCAAATATTAATAGTGGCGGTGGTATTTGTTTAGATATTTTAAAAGATAATTGGAGTCCAGCATTAACAATTTCAAAAGTTCTGATATCTATTTGTAGTCTTTTAGATGATCCAAATCCAGATGATCCATTAGTTCCTGATATAGCAAGACAATATAAGGATAATAAGGTAGCATATGAAACTACAGCTCGTCAATGGACGGAGGTGTATGCTAACGGTGCTTAGTGAAGTGGATTTGTTGTTAATTTTTGATTTCTGGATTTTCTACTTTTTAAAAAAGCAAGACAGCAACCTGTTGCGACCTTTTCAACTGTATTAATATCTAACTCACCTTTTGTAGCTGATACAACCAATTCAATAACATCGCCAACAATTCCTTCATCTAACATAGAAATTATAATACTTTTTTTTGATTCTTCTAATGGTGAATCAACAATAATTTTTCTAACAATTTTTTCTACTAATGCTTTTTGTTCAGAACCCTTGAGTTTTGTAGCTTCTACAATTTCCATAGCAATCTTTACAATTTGTGTAATAGTTTTAGAAGAAACGTCAATATTTCTTTCCTTTAATGTAGATTGAAGTTTCATTAATGCTGTATCATATGCTGCCGCAACTAAAATATTAGAGACTTCTTCTTTTTTTTCTTCCGCACTCATTTATATTATCAAATAAAAAAATTTTATATTTTAATAATATTATGGTATAATTAGTTAAGTAGTTTGTTGCGAACAAACCCTCATTAATACAGTTTGACTTGGTGTAGTATAAGCCGAACTTTGTCTAAGTGAAGTTGTTGGTGTAGTTTGTAGAACAGCACTAGGAGCACTTAACCCTCTTAATGATCCAATAGCATCTTGAACATTATTATTAATTAAGTCATCGACATCAACAGCAAAACCACCTTGCCTACCGTGAGTAGATAAACGCGATTGTAAAAATGCTCCAATAGCAGGATTACTATATTGCTTCGAAGAAGTTAAACACAATTGAATATCTTTTTGTAAATTTAACATAAATAGGTCATCATCATAATTATTTCGCTTTATGAATTTATCCAATTCTTCTTTAAAACTTTCTATTTCATTAACAAGAGCAAGACCTAAGATACTTCCGTGTGTATAATTTTTCATACACGCTAAATATTCCATGGTTTTAACACGATACATATGTTTTTCTACATGTTTATCACGAGTATCTTCTTTACATTCACCATTTGTAGGATTATATGTAATTCCGTCTTGAGTAGAGCTGAAATTATGAGTTAGTTTATTATCTTGATAATCAGTGTAATTAATTTCAAATAACTGAGGTTCAAAACTATCCCACGGAAATTTAAATACAAGTGTTTGTGTATGTTCTGTTGAAAACTTTTTAAAATTTAATTTCGCGTCCCAACTTTTTGTTTTATAATTATATAGTTGTCCTCCTTTCATAATAACACTAATATCACTACTAACATTATATAAAATACTGTGAAGCAAATCACCGTATAGCATTCCTGCGTTTTCTGCTGAATTTACAAAGTTATACTCGCCATCCGTGGTTTTCGCTAAAGAAGTTAAAAGTTTAACTGCGTGGTCTCGACCAAATCCAATAAATACATTGTTACAATTAGGTAAACTGTCTTGTAAGTCAGTAGAAGAAGTGTGACCACAATTTGGCTTACCATCTGTAAGTAAAATATGATACGCATTTTCTTCCTTGAATAATTCATTATTTTTAAAATGTTCAATAGGAAGTTGAATATTTGTAGAACCACGGGGTTTATATTGTTTAAAGTTACTTATGAAATCATCAATATTATCTGTTTGATTTTCAAAATTAATTTTAAATAACGGAAGTTCATCAAGTTGATTATCAAAATATACAATTTTAATAGCAAATGATGTATTTGGATTTTTTATATTTACATCCATTAAATACCGAGCAATATTAATTACTACTGTTTGTGCATGTTGTAGAAGAGAATTTCCATCTTTACTGATAATTTCCATAGAACCTGATCTATCTAATGAAAATCCTAATATTAATTTATCAAGAGTTAACGCATCTTGTTTGATAGCTTTTAAATTAATAGTTCCATAGTTATTAGGAAGTGTACTATTTCCTTCGGGTGCTTTTTGGAGAAGTTTAAATGCTTGAAAGCTAAGTGGCGTAGGTGTGGTAAATGAAGACATGATTATTATAATTATTTCATTTTTAATATCAATATTTAGTTCAATTTTATAAATACAATAACTTTTTAAAACTTGTGTAAAACAACTTAAAGAAATATTGATACTATATATTGGGTCTCTCACAGCAAAAAAAAATCAAACTCAAACCTTTCTTTTGAATAGAATTAATGAGACCCGTAAAAGAGGATAGTATCAGCTCACTTATTTCAATGGTAATTAAAATTAATATTTTTATTAATACAATTACACAAGACGATAAAGTTAAGCATGCGGAGGCAGAGAGTTAGGAGATCCTTAGAGAAGTGGAAGAGTGGTGTTGAAGATTGATGGAAGAACGATGATGATATTGATATGCGAAAAAAAATAAAAAAAATTTAAAGACGCTAGAGCTCGCGCTGAAGGCTTACCAAATTAGTCATTAGGGAGTCTTCAAGTCGTTGTTTAGACTAATTCGAACGACTACAAAAATAGCAATCAATACTGAGTTCAATTAGGTATGTGGAAGTTGGCTAAATATAATAAGGTTTGGAAACAGCAATTTATTAAAATCAAAGAATAATAGTAAAAAGACGAAGCACGTGATGGGTGTAGGTAGAAGATGCTTATTCTATGTATATAGGATACTTTTTACAAAGGGTTATAGGTGTTATTTGTCCCTTAACAAATCATCAAAATCCAAACCGCAAAACATAATTATGATAACGCCTTTTTTATCATAATTTATTTTAAATACTTATTATATATGTCTGTTGAAACTAAAGATTCTTTTAATCCTTATGAAGGATTCAGTAAAAGAGCAAATGAAGTATATGAAAGACAATATAGTTTAGATAAGTTATATATCATGCCTTGTTTAAATGAAATGAAAGTATTTGGTAGTTTTGATAAAGAAAATTCGTCTACTAGATTACAAACTTGCAAAATTGGAGAGAGCAAAGGTGTTTTCGTTGGAAAAAAAATGAATAAACGATTAAGTAATGTGTGTAATACAACAAAAGCTGATGTAGCTAATAATAATCCTCAGTGCACCTATGAAAGAAGTATTGAATATGTTCCATCTTCAGTTAAATCTTCTAGAAGTTGCACTCATAAAACTTTTTGGAATGATGTAAATCATTTTATGGCAAAACAAATGAAATTTCATGATAAACCTCTAAAGTTTTTTATGGTAAGTCATCATCATAGACTTTTAAAAACTATTTTAAAACCATTACTACCAAAAACCCCAGAAAATTGGAAAATAGCCAACTGTATGTGCTTCCACTTTAAATTTGAAAATGGTGGATGGAAATTATCTATTATTTATGATGGATTTCCAGATAAATTGAGGTCTAAATATTTTAGAAAAAAAGGACGCTGGTATGACAAAGATAAAGATGAATTAGTTTTATATGATAGTTCTCGCCAATCTGGAATGTTTTATAAAACAAATAACGAAAAATGGGTTGAATTTACAACTACTTATTTATCTAAACTTCCCCTTTTTAGGGATGCTGCATGTGAAATTTTCTTAATACGACACGGTAACGCATTTCATAATAAACCCCTACAACTCGTTGGTTCAAACGTAATTTCAAAAAAACTTAATAGAAATCTTGATACTAATCTTACTCCTATGGGTATTTTACAAGCTAGACTATTAGGTCAATATCTAGTAAAGAAAAATTATTTAAAAAATGATGATAATAACGTATCTTGCGCTTCTTACTTAAATCGTGCTCAACACACTTGTACCCAATTATTTTTTGCTTTAAATGTCCTAATAGATACCAAGAGAAATTCTGTGCTCAGAAGTGTTAGAAATAATATTTTTGTAAGAAATCCAAATCTAATAAGTTATAAAAGATTATTATCGTTAGAAACATTTTTTTCAAAAGTAGCACTAATAAGAATTATGAGAAAAGCAAATTATAACGTCCATAATATTGTTGATAAACTAGCTGGATTTCCAATCAATTATATAGTTGGAGGAGACTATGGTTCATTAGATAAATTATATGGACCTAATTGGAACAAGTGCTCTCAGAATAAGATGAAAACTTTTTTAGTTGATTATTTTTATGATTTATTAGCCTGGTCTATAAAAACCATCGGTAGTGATTTAAAAAAAAAGTCACGAGATGAAATTAAAACATCAGTAGAAAAATTAGTATGTATGATATATAATCCTACTTTACCTACGTATATCCAAAAAAATCCTATCGTAGGTATATTGAGTGGTGGGAAAAAAAGAACAAAGAAGAGAAAAAAACGACACAGACATAAAAAAACATATTCTCGTAGAAGAAAAACAAGAAGAAAAACAAGAAAAAAAAGGACAAAAAAAAAATAATTATTTAAACATATAGCTAATTAATTAATATATAATATGAGTTCATTCGCTAATATTTTATATCCTGGAAATTATTTACCCGATTTAGTTAAAGTTTCTTTATGGGTTGGTTTATCAGCAGCAAGTTCTACTATTCTTTTTGGGGCAACACATGGTCCAACCTCTCGTGATAGTTTAGATTGGCGTGATGTAGCATTATGGGGAGCTATCGGTGCTACAGTAGGAGCACAATTTGCTGTAAATGGTAGACCATGGTTTAGAAATTGGTAATTTTTTATTATATATTTGTATAATAAAAAAAAGCACTAAAAAAAATGAACTTAACGGCGTCTACGACGGCTTTTACGTTTCTTCTTACGACTTTTGCGACGGCGTTTTCTCTTTCCACCGCCCATAGGTGAGGCACATCCACATCCACCACCACGTTTCTTTTTTGATTTTCTACGTCTTCGGCGTCTTTTACCACCTTCTTGTTTCTGTTGTGGAGCCTGAACTGGTTCTTCTTCTTCTTCTTGTTTTGGTTCAACTTTTGCTACCGGTTCGAATGGGGATTCGGTTGGTGGCGGTGATTTTGTTCTCTCCTCTCTTTCCTCTGGAGGAGGTCTTGTTAAACCTAACGCTTTTCCCACTCCTGCAAACATATTTCCAAACATGCCTCCTCTCATTTTACGAGAACGCCTTCTACGTGATCTTCTTCTATGTCTAGTTTTACGCATATATAAATTGTTAATATTATTTTATCACACAATTAGAATATAAAATTAGTTTTCTAAAGTTATATAACTATGCCTACACTAAAACGAATTTATATTTATAGGGAATCTCATTTACCTGAAAATGGATGGTTACAAGGTTGTTTTAGGTGTAAAGCAATTACAGGTAAATATATTTTATTTGAAACATTTCATCATAATGAGTATTTATATGAGTTTTACATTCATATATGCGGACATTGTAATCAGCATTTTGAAAGAAATAAAACTTCCTATTTAATATTCGCATCTGACTGTAATACCTATATACGTGATAATTACCCACACCTGTTCCATAAATAATTAATAAATCTGGTCAAAAGGGGTTGGAAAATATTCTTGTTGTTTTTCCAATTCTCTAGGTGGATGATCTTCTACGTTATCCGTTTCCTCAAAAAGATTTAGTTTATAATTTCTAGATAAATTAGGTAATGCTACATTTAATACTTTATCTCCTCTATTCATTGTTACCACTTGATTTGATGTATTAAAAAAATATCCCTTTAAATTTCCTCTATAACTACTATCCATCAATCCAATAGAATTCATTAATATTAGTTTTTTAGCATATATACCTTGATATGGAACCAAGAAATAAGGAATTGGTTCAAAATAACTTTTTGATAATCCAGAATGAAAAGGCTGATTTGCTAATATTTCATGATCATTCTGATTTATTTCATTACCTGAATTATCAGTATATAAATTTCCTGAAGCATCGTTCGAACAGCCACAATTTTCTTCTATCGTGTCCTCATCATCGCCAAAAGTCATAATGTTAGCATATGTTGAAACTTTATGTTTATAATATATTATAGATTCTATTTTAAAATCTACTTCTGTTATCGTCATAGGAGAAAATGATTTTGTCTCAGGCATATATATTGGAATACCTGAGTCTTTATGCGGATCTTGTTTATAATTCGTTGATTCTAATTGAGTTTTTTTACTTGTATATAAATCTTTTACAATTGTATCTGTTGTATTTATTTTAAAATTTACATGATATGTTTTTCCTTGATAATCATCATAATCTAATTTTTCAAGTAATGTATTGTTTGATGTATTTGACGCTTCTAAATAATTAGACATTTATAATAATATATAAGTTTTTTTATATTATTATACCGCATTTAACAAATTAAAGTGCTATTAGAAGCAGGAGCTAATGGTAATTCATAATTAAATTTAATAGAACAATCATCATTATGATCCTTTGGAGTTATTTTCTGTATTATTTTTTGATGCAAATATTCGCCTTCACTCAAAAATCCCATCGGTTTTGTAATAGAATGTTTGCCCCTACTAGAACAATCATTATTACATTTTGGAGACACAGGATTACATTTATCTTCTCTAATATGAGACTTTCCAAGATTTTTTAAATATTGACTTTGTGAAAATTCAGGCATTCTTTTAAATGTAATTCTTTCAGGTTTTCCTGATGGTTCGTTTGATATTTGTGCATTTGTCTGAGAGTTTCTTAATGAAACTACCCTATTAGCCAGTCCGCTATATCCTAACATTGCTTGTCTGGTATAATTACCATAACTTTTTTGTGGTGCTGGAGTTTTTGATATATAAATACCACCTGATGCGTTTGGAGATTGTGACTTTGTAGGACAACATAATCCACTATTTCGTGAATAATATAAATTTACAGGCATTATTGCTTTGCTATTTTTTTCTGATACCAATCTTCTTGTTTGAGCTCTTGCTTTTAATACTTTTAAAGACATATAATTAATATATAGAAAATTAAATCCATAAATAATATCTATTATATGTTTCTTCTTCTAAACATCTTAATAAACAATAATATAGTTTAGTTTCAGCTATTGGACTTAGACTTTCTTTTATATTTTCCAAGGTAATTTTATCATTGATACAAAAAGATATTAATAGTGCTAGAGAAAAAATACATGAAGTTTTTTTTATTTTTAGTGGAAAAACTTCTCCATTTTTTAATTCTGGAGAGAAAAATGTACTATTTCTTGATTTTTTATATGGAAAATCTATTTTTATATCCAAATTTTCTATTTTGTTAACATCTTTTAATCCAAGACACAAGAATATACTATCTTGTAATGTTTCATTTTTATGAACTACTATTATATCATCAACATCGATAAATACCTTTCCATAACCATCTTTCTCTAAATTTACATATTGATTCCCTACTTGGTTGGTAAATGATACTAAATGGTGATATGATAACTTATTTTTCTTCTTTTTTAATAATTCTTTCAAACTAACCACGCTATGTGCTTCAAAATTTCCATTTTTCTCTCCAATTAATTCTTTCACAAACTTCCAGTAATGTTTATAATTACCTTCTTCATAGTCCAATTTATATTTATTGGTCTTTATCTTCTTGATAAATATATTATCTTTTCTGAATACCACAGACATATATATTTTATTATTATTAAAAACTTTATATTAAAATATACAATTATCTTCTACGTTTTCTTTTTGTTTTTCTACGCTTACTTTTTCTTTTCTTCTTTGTTCTTCTACGTGATTTTCTCTTCCTTCTTCCTCCTTTTTTTTGATTGTCTTCTAATTTAAAAGCAAGGTCGTTCATCATTTTAATTTGAGCTACTACACCAGCTTGTTTCCATTCTTGATTTTTTATTAATTGTATTAGTGCCGCATCAACATATTTTTTCTTTGGTTCTCTAGCAGACATATGTTTTTTTCTTCTAGACATCATAGCACCTTTTCCTCTTTTCTTACGTGATTTTCTTTTTCCACCTTGCCTGGTCGGTATCGTATATTTTTTTAATAATTCACAACCTTCGGAATAATCAGGTTTCATGCAATCTCCTTCTTGTGCTATTTTAACTAAAGCCGCTGTTTTTTTTCCTAACGTGATTAGTACTTTTTTCATACTTTCAAATTCTACTTCATTTATTGGCATATATAATATGTTAATAAAAAAAGCCATAAAGAGGAGTCGAACCTCGATTTTGTCCCCACAATTAGGACTACTCGCAACCGGCTATGGCATATATATACAAGAAAAAAATTTTTAGACCACTCCATTCTCTTGAGTGCTTTTTTACTTTTTTAGTTTTTTACTTTTTTAGTTTTTTATTTTTTGATATTTTTTGATATTTTTTGATATTTATTTATATGCTTTATTTAATCTTCTTCGCATAAGTCATCGCTATCATAATCAGATTCGTCTGTTTCTGAACAACTAGACCATTCTTCTTTATCTATAGGAAGTTCGGAGCAGCACCATTTTCTCTTTTTCAATGGTTCTTCACAATCATCTTCACTTTCATCACCAGCTATAAATGCATCGTCCTCTGCTAATAAGGCCCGATCAATTTGAGTAAAGTTGAGGAATTTACCTATATGGTCTATCATATCTGATGGAAGTTCTCGGTCAAAATCTCTCCAGATACTCGTTAGTTCTAATAAAGACTCTGGAAAATCACGGAGTTGTAACCGATAACCACTTTCTTTATTCCACGCTGCTGATACAAATTTCCTACCATTTTGAGTATGGTAGTAATTTTCAGCATCTTCCCATTTGGATTTCCATTTATCTTCCTTATGACCACTGAAATCTCTTGAGTATTGGTCAAAATTACCATTTACAAATATTTCATCTTCAAATTTTTTTGGAGCTTTGCGAGAGCGAGTTGGGTTACGTCTATGTGGTTGTACAATAGAAGACATAGTGGGGTTTTTATTAATTTATTGGGAGTTAGTATATATTATTCTTGACTTTAATAACAAAATAAGTAAGAAATCCAAAAAGTTCAATTTTCCAAAAAAATTATGAAAATATAAAAAACAAGAAAAAATTTTTAGCCCACTCCCTGCTCTTGAGTGCTTTTTATTTTTTTACTTTTTTATTTGTTTTTTATTTTTTTTTTCTTTTTTATTTGTTTTTTATTTTTTTTACTTTTTTATGTTTTTTTTTGAATTAGTTAGCCATACTCTCTTGCTTCGCCATCACCGTCGCTGCCTGTTCGCTGAGATGGGAATACTGCTCTAGCTGCTCATCACTTACCTTGTCGGTAGGTGAGTTAGACATTACACGAGCTATGATAGGATCGTTCAAAGGATTTTCACGAAGCTCTTCATCGTTCTGTGCTGAGAGATCATATCCAGTGTTGTCTTGACGTGAAATCTTTTTAGGACTGAGGTCAATCTGGGTCTTACGCTGCTTTGGCTTAGGGGCTTCAGCTGGACGGGCAGCACCACTGATTCCTACCAACCAGAACCACGGGTCCTCATATGTAAGCTTGATTTTATTACCATCCTGAAGAGCTTTGAGAGCCTGACGAGCCGTAGCATCTCTCATATTCCACTTGCCCGGGGCGAAATGGACGAATGCCCTCTTGAAGTTCTTGCCGGCGACTGGGACAACATCTACGCGCTCGACGAACCCTAGGTTAGCATCGATGATGTGACCCTTGATGCGCTTCCAACTGATGTTGTTAAACACTCTAGGAATACAGAGAGAGACACCCTGTGCCGGGTCGGAGTTCTTGGCGAAATTTGCCTGCTGTGTAGCTGAGAAAGTGCGAGAAGACATATTTTGAGTTGAGTTTTGAAGGTTTTTAATATTCAGTTTTTCTTTTGTTTGTTTTGGAGGATAGTTAATATGTTATGAAAACAAAGAAGTTCAATTTTCAAAAAAAAAATCTTGACTTGTGGTTTAATGCTATGATTATATTAGAAAATTGAATAAAATCAATACATCTATGTATAGACTAGATATAAATCATGGGTAATAACTTGTGTTCTGGATCTCGCAACTGTGAACCTAGTAATAATATACAATTTGGTATGTTATGTAGAAGACCATACGAGAGACCCTTGATTATAAAATTTGAAAAAAAAAATACTTATTGTAAAAAAAGAAGAAAGCGAAAAACCAAGTCAAGAAAATTAAGGCAAAATTGAAATTAATTGGTTTTCAATTAGGTTTAGATATAACCAACTATTAAATTTACAATGGAAGTACCTGCTAACGAAATACCATCAAGTCAATTGATAACTGAAGATATAAACAATATTATACCTTACTTAGACAAGTATGGAGTATGCGTTGTTCCCTTAAAAAATATTTCAACTGGAACTCGCAATAGATATTTACTACGCACTAATTTCTACCAAAATGCGAACCAGATATTAAGTGAAGAACATCAAATTAAGGAACTTACATTAGATGAGAAGATACATCCAGAAAAAATAAAGCCAAGAAAAGCTCCGGATTCAAGTCAAGGCTGGATAAACCAGTATGGTATGTCCATTCACCATCTAATCGAACAGGACCAACAATTCCGCGATGCTATTAGTATAGTAGAAGGAGAGCCAGTATCAAAATTTATGCAAAATAGAATAAGACTAGGTGCTCGCAAGGCAAAGTTAGATATTAAAAGCCTGCATTTTGACGGCCTACCATTCGAAGAACCAGCTGAGGATGGGTCAGTAGAATTTACCAAAAATCCATTAACCGCTACAATTATAGGGCTCACAGGCCAAAGAAGATTTTGCTGGTGGGATATAAAGGACAAAAATATGCGACCCATTTACGACCACTGGGTTGAGAAGGGGAAAAAACATTTTACCAATATTGACCCTACATTTATGAGCTCTACCTATCAAGGTTGTAGAAGATACGTAGACGTAGACTGTAGTAAACATAT
>Ga0315330_10000890_pt1 | contig 19651 bp, 20 predicted proteins | sample M140m34915metaG_FD_203453 | JGI IMG/M metagenome (GOLD analysis project Ga0315330, IMG submission 203453) | Ammonia-oxidizing marine archaeal communities from Monterey Bay, California, United States - M1 40m 34915 | ecosystem: Environmental > Aquatic > Marine > Intertidal zone | place: USA...
TTTCCAATTATAAAAAAAGTTATATGGTGATTTGATAATTTTGCTAACTTATTAGCTACCTTTAAAAAAAAACTTAATCCTTTTTGAGGTTTATCGCTCCCTATAAATGATATAATCTTATATTTTTTGATATTACTCATTTTTTTTATTTTATATTTAGAAATATCAAAAGGATTAAAAACAACCTTGGCTCTTTCAGACATTTCTCTTGTAAATGAGGATTTGCAATAATTAGATACAGTAATTATCTCTGCTGAAAGTTTTGAAAGAAAAATATTTTTTCTAGAATAATATGCTGAATGCTGTTGCCACAAATGCTTTATGCTAAAGAATTTACATATCAAAGACCAAAAATAGTGCATTTTGATGTCATTTGTATGAACCAAATATGGCTTGTAAGTTTTAAACAAACTATTTACTTTTTTTACATTTTTTAAAATATTAACTGTTAACCTAAATGAATTATTTATATTTTGGTCAAATTTTGACTTTAAATTGATATACTTAAAATTATTTTTTCTTAAATAATCCTCTAAGATACCGTCAGCCATTACTATAACTAAATAGTCATAACTTATCTTTTCCAAATTTCTTATTAATAGAAGAGTTGATAGATGACTACCTCCTATTGTGTTTCCCAAAAAAGGGTAAAATATAGTCCTTTTTTTTTTTAGTTTTTTTATGCCTTGTTTATCAAGCATTTAAATAACTATTTAGTTTGTAAATATTTATTAATAATTTCAAATGCATTTGAATTTAAAGTAATATTATCTTCGATCTTTTTTATCTCTTTGAAATCATTTGGAGTATCTAAATCTAACTTTATAGAATCAAAGGGAGTATTATTTTTAAACTTATAAGGAGAAGAATTTATACTATATTTTTCTGAATTTTCCCAAACATAAGAAGTAACATGTTCAAGATATTCATTATTTAGCTTCTCTTGATATATTTTTTCTAAAAGGTTAAGAGAAAAAACTTCAACTCCAAAGCCTCTCGGCCAGGTAGTATTAAGTAGAGCGTTGTGATTAAAAACTAAATCATAATTATTATTTAAATAATAAATGATTGCATCATCAATAAATTCAGGGTCTATAAAGGGCCTGTCTGCACAAACTCTTACAATAATATCAATATTGTTAATTTTTGCAGATTCAATATACCTTAGCAAAACATTTTCTTTGTTACCTCTAAATAAATTTATATTAAGTTCCTCAGATTTAGATGCCAATGTATCATCAGTTTCTTCATCGGTTGTTGCTAATACTACTGTATTACATAATTTTGAATTTTTGGTTCTATTTATCACCCAATCAATGACCTGATATTTACCAATTCTTTTTAAAACCTTTTTAGGAAGTCTTGACGACGATGTTCTTGCCTGAATAATTGCTCCTACTTTTTGTTTCATTTCTCAAAGTCTGAAAATTTTAGAATTTGATCTTCTTTCAAATTCTTTTTAGCAACTTTATTTAAAACTTTATCAAGTTGATTAGGAGAAATTCCTGTGCCTGGCCTTTTAAAATCAATTTTTTTAATTGTAATTTTTTCACCTTTAAAGATTTGGTGTTTAGCCACCAAACTTCTTCGCGCATATCTAAATGCCCTCTTTTCACAATTAAGCAAAACTTTTTTTGTTTTCCCTAAAGCACTCTCAAATAATCTTACCTCCTTCACTAGTTCTTCTAATTCCTTTTCATCTACAGACAACCAATGGTCTGCACTGTCAGGTAAATTTTTATCAAATGTAAAGTGTTTTTCAATAACACGCACTCCAAGTAAAACTGAACCTGCTGCTAATTTTATACCGAGCGTGTGGTCGCTTAAACCAATAATATTTTTTGTAAAAACTTCTTTCAGACTATTTACAACACTTAAATTAGCGTCCTTCACTTGAGTGGGATAACACAAAACACATTGCATAATTACGATATTTTTTGCGCCATTTTGTTCTAAAACTTTAACTGCATCTTTAATTTCTTGAAGCTCACTTGCACCTGTTGATAATAAAATTGGTTTTTTTGTTTTTGCTACATATTTTAAAAGTGGAAAATTAGTAATGTCGCATGAAGCAATTTTATAGCCTCCAACATTTAAGGCCTCTAAAATATCCACTGATTCAAAGTCAAATGGAGTTGACATAAATTCAATTTTATAATTTTTACATATTTTTTTTAAATTATAATAGTCGTCCATGTTAAAAGAATCTAGATTACTATAAGAATCGTACTGGTTCCCTTTTTTCTTCCTTTCACCATCCCACGTCCAAAATCTAGGAGCCTTTTTAGTCGTTAGTTTGTTAGCTTTATATGTTTGGAACTTTATTATATCTGCTCCAGCCTGAGCAGCTCCTTTTATCAATTTTTCAGCAAGGTCCATTCTACCAAGATGATTAACACCTGCTTCGGCTATTACTACTGTTCGGTTCTTTGAGAAACGAACTTTTCCAATCTTAAATTCCATATTTTCTTTTTAGTTTGTCTTTGATTAATTCACGATCTTTTTTTAAAGTTATATTCTTACCATGAATATAATATCTATAAAGAGGGATGGGAAGATAAAAACCTTTGTTCCTTTTTTGCTCCAGTCTCATTAGAAGATCGAAATCCTCACAATTCTTTAATTTTGAATTGTAACCTCCAATTTTTCTCAATACAGAAGTTCTGAAATTTACACCAGCTCCATATTCAAGTCTAGTTTCTATATTTTTGAGAGAAATCTTCTCTATTTTAGTTCCTTTTAAATTGACTTTATAATAGTCATTATAAACATAAGAAATATTGATATCTTCGTCTAAAATCATACTAGTTAATGGCCCCGCCATTGAATTTAGGAAATCATCTGAATCTACTCGCATCCAATATTTTCCTTTTGAAATTTTTAAAGCTTGATTAGAACAGTATCCAACACCCATTCTTTTTTTATTTTTAATAAGCTTAATCTCTTTCTTAAATTCTGAGATTATTTCTAATGAGTTATCATTTGAATTATCATCAATGACAATAACCTCGAAATTTTTTCTTAAATACAACTGTCCTAAACAAGACCTAATTGCCCGATCTATAAATTCTGCTCTATTATGATTCAAGATTACGAATGTTTGGTAAATCATTTTAAAATTATCTTAGTGTATTTAATAACCTCGTAAAACATAACTTTAAGTCATTTTCTTTGATATTGGAATTGGAATATGAGAAATCTGGTAATTTTACAGAAGAAAGTTCTATAGCTTTTGCTAATTTTGCACCGTCTTTTTTTGCTTTTATATTATCAAAACTTTTATTCAAAATCTTTTTTAGAAAAGTATGAATATCTTTATCTGATTTAACTACATGCACGTGGTCCAAAAAATTGTAATAGTTATGTTTACTAAAACTTATAACGGGTTTTCCCATCAAAGCAGCCTCAAGACCAGATGTTCCATTGATTGTAGCGACACCTAAAGATTTTTTTATGATTTCAATACCAGGAATATTAGCTTTAATAAAAATTACATTTGGAAAATCTAGACTAAGAGATTTATAGAAATCATCTGATCTAACAGGTGCTGATATCCAATGTTCTTTAACCACTAAATAAACATCATGGGGTATATATTTTGTAATTTTAAGAAGTAATTCTGTTTGATTGAAAAAATCAGGAGAGTTTCCTTGAAGATTTCTTTCAGGTTCTACTTGGAGTGGAAGATAAATAAAATTTTTATTTTTTAGATAACTTAAATCATTTAGTTTGTTACTCATTATATGATTAATATTTCTATAACATCTAAAAAGATATTTTATTTCATCAATCAAAGAATAATTACGGGGTTTAGATTTATATACTCTCCAATAAAAATGATAAAAAATTTTTATGAAGATATGTTTGACAAGATACGAAAATTTACTCATTTCCATTTTATCTATTAAAAGTTTTTTATGCCAACTTGGCATTTTCTTTACATCAAAATATTTTTTAGATGAACTGTTCTTCAATTTTTTAAAATTTTTCTCCACTAAAAAATTATTCCAAAATTCATCAGTATACCAGGTGTAATAAGACTCAAATCTTGCCGATAGAAAAGTTCTTGTAATTATTCCAAATTTTCTTGCAACTGTTGCTTCCAGAAGATTTGCTGAAATTAGCATTTTTATATTTTTATTTTCAAATTCCTTTTCCCAAAAAACTATTTGTGTCTGATAATTATTTCTTAATTCATTCATAGGTATCTTATAATTATATTTTCTTGGAAAATTTACTGCATTGGACGCAAAACCTCTTCCAAATTGTCTATGATCAAGTGTGAACCAAACGATAGGCATATACTTTTCTTCAAGTAAATTTAAGCTTAAATCTTGTTTTTTTGTTCTTTGATTTGAATTTAGAGGGTCTAACCACGAGGGTAAACTATTTATTGATTCAAATAAATTTTCAGAATTACGATCTTCATAAAAAAAATTCGCATTTTCATTACAATAAATATGAATTTTAGATTTAAAATTTTTTTTCATAAATCTAGAAAAATTTATAAAAAAATTTCTACTATGAACATTATCAACTATACCAATTGTTTTGATATATTTAGATTTCTGTTTTTTATTCATAAATTAAAAGATATTGAACCTAATAATAGTTCATTAAAAAAAGATACACAATAATTGAATATATTAATAAAGCAATGCTTATAAATTAAACTTTTTTCAAGCTTGATACTTAAAAACCAAATATAAAATATATCTAAATTACTTAACTTATTAATTTTTCATAATTGACAATTAATAGGTAATTTGTTTTAAAATCTTTAATATTATTATAATTTGATATTAAGTTTTATTTGAAATTAAATTTTGATTATTAAAGAAAAAGCTATTAAGTCATAATCAGAGGCAAATCTTAGTACAGATTCACTTTTCAAGCCTAACCTTATTGTAAATATAGAGGATCGTTTTGAAAAAAAAATTAGATGTAATGAATGAGTATAAACATGAATTAAAGGAATGGCCTCACCCTAGATCAGTAGAACGAATTAAAAATCAAGCTTATATAAGAGGTTCACAATTAGGTTTGAGATCGGCAGAGGTATTTAGAGTTTTGATTGACGTTATTAATAGGAATAGTCTTCCTTAAAATGTTTCATTTTTTTAAAATTCTTTTGGATGTCAACTTAAGTAAGTTAGTTATTTTCATAATTAAAAACTTTCTAATTAAAAAACAAAAGAGAACAGTTCTTGAAAATAAACAAATTAATATATTATTTCTTACAATTGAAAAATTTAGAAAGGATCACGAATTATTATCTAAAGACAATAGAATAAATTCCTTAACTATCTCTGAGGTTTGGCTAAATATATTTTTTAAAATTTATTACGGTAAGGAAAAAATTGAAAGAGTAATGAGAAAATCATACTCAGTCAACCCACCTAGTTTTTATTTAAGAAAAAGAGAAAAATATCACCTATTTTTAGATAAGGTGATTAAAAGTTTGATTAAAGAATATAAATTAGATTTTATTGTTAGTGCAGATGTAAGATATTATTCAAACGTTGATTGGGGAATGGTCGCAGAAAAAAATAATATAAAATGGATTGTTTTTCATAGAGAAAATTTATACGCCTGCAAAGAAATCTACGAGAAAGTAAAAAAAAGACATATGTATTGGAAAAATTTCCCAGGTTCAAAAATTTTTGTTCATAATAAATTAACTAAGAATATGTTTCTAGAGTCAAGTTTTATTCGTGATAAAAAAAAAATAAAAGTAATAGGATGTAAGAGAATGGACAATCTTTATAAAAAAATAAAAGATAATAATTTTTCTACGACAAGAGATTCAGTTACATTATTTTCATTTCGACCCAAGTGTACAAGATTTCCAGAGTCTGTTTTTGATGAAACACATAAGAAGGTTGTTTTATTTGCAATAGAAAACCCTAAAATTAATGTTGTTATTAAACCAAAAATTGAAATTATAAAAAAGACAGACTGGTATGATTCTTTCTTTAAGTGCTTGAAAGGTATATCAGTAGATTTAAAATCAATAAAGAATCTTTCAATTTCACCCTTTGCAGATCCTCATGAATTAATTATGAGATCATTATTTACAGTTGGGTTAAACTCTTCTGTAGTTTTAGAATCAGCGATAACAGGGATTCCCGTCATAATTCCATATTTCAATGAAATGAGAACTAGGAAATACAAAAACAAAATTTATTTTAGAGATTATCTTGATTGTTTTGATACACCAAAATCATCTGATGAATTCATGAAAATAATGTATTTGCGTCTAAAGAAAAGAAATATATCAAAGAAAATTCAAAATAGAAGAGTTGAAATATTTGAAAATTATATGGGAAAATTTGACGGACTTAATACCGAGAGATATATCTCAGAATTAAGTTTGTTGAAAATTTAAAGTTAATGAATTTTAAAAAAATTACTCAAGTTTACTTTATTAATTTCAAATAGAAGTTATTTAAATTCTAATACATACTATTTATTGAGAAATTGATAAATTTAGTATTTATAGTTTTACAGAATGAATTATTACAGGAAAGATATTGATGGATTAAGAGCAATTGCTGTTTACGCTGTAATTCTTTTTCACCTAAAAATAGATTTTTTTAGTGGATTCAAACTCAATGGTGGTTTTATAGGAGTTGATGTATTTTTTGTAATATCGGGTTTTTTAATCTCCTCAATAATATTAAGGGAAATAGAGAAAAAAAAATTTTCAATTAAAAATTTTTATAATAGAAGAGCAAGGAGAATTTTACCAATATTTATATTAGTTGGATTTTTAAGCTCAGCCTTTTCGTTTTATTTATTTCTTCCAGGAGACTTGATTGAGTTTTCTAATAGTTTGATAAGTAGTATTTTTTTTTCGTCAAATTTCTTTTTCTGGCAAAATACAGGTTATTTCTTTGCAGAAAATGAACTGAAGCCTCTTATTCATACCTGGTCACTTTCGGTTGAAGAACAATTTTATATTTTTTTTCCTATTTTTATTTTAATCGGCTTAAGATATTTTAAACGATTAATTACACCTTTATTATTAATTGTATTAATACTAAGTTTGGTTTTAGCTGATATAGAATCAAGTGATGGAAGTACCGGTTCATTTTTTTTACTACCAACAAGAGCTTGGGAATTAATTGCAGGAATTTTATGTGCAATTATTTTGAATAACAATGATCATTTTCCTAGGTTAGTTAGAGAATCTTTATCTTTAATAGGGCTATCTTTTATAATTTTTTCAATGATTCTTTTTGAAGAAAAAATGACACATCCTGGATTTTTAACACTTTTTCCAGTAATAGGAACAATGCTCATAATAATCTTTAGTAATGAGAATATATTTTTCTACAAAGTTCTCGGAAACAGATTTTTAGTTTTTAATGGTCTGATTAGTTACAGTTTATATATGTGGCACCAGCCAATTATTTCATTTTTAAGCTATACAGGAGAAATCAATAGTTTCTTAAATGAAATTTATATTATATTATTTTTAATTGTTATCTCTTTTTTAAGTTGGAAATATATAGAGGTTCCAGCTAGGAATAAAAAAATTATAAGTAATAAGATTTATTATTTAATAAGCTCTTTTTCTTTAATTACCCTAATTATTATTTCTTGTATAGGAATTTTATCAAAAGGGTTATTATCGAAATATCCAGTAAAAGATTATAATCTTTTACTTAATGAGAATCAGTATGGAAAATATGTGTGGAAAAAATCAAGCAATATTGAACTTAAAGAATTCTCAAATTCAACAAAAAAAAAGGTAATTATTATCGGTGATAGTTTTTCACAAGATCTTCTTAATTCATTTATAGAGAATGAATATGAGAATGAAATAGAATTTTCATGGTACAGTATTAACTTCGATTGCAAAATGCCTATCATTGATCTTAAATGTTTGAATAGGAATTTAAAGATTCACAATGATTTGAAAAAATTAATTAATAAAGCAGATGTTGTATTTTTATCAATGGCATGGGGAGATGAACACTTACTTGATTTTGATAAGATATTTTTAGAAGATGAATTAAACTTTTTCTCAAAAAAATTAATCTTAGTTGGAACAAAGCAATTTAAATTTATTAATGGAAAAAGTTGGACTAGAAAAGACATTCTCAAACTTAAGGAATCGGAGAGACTAAATTTAAAAACAGAGACTAGCAAAGAATTGATTAATCGTAATAATCAGATGAAAAGAAATTATGAAAAAAATTTTATTAGTTTAATGGATATATTTTGTGATGAAAATTTCCATTGCAGCCTCTTTGACCATGATTCTCGTATACTTTCATATGATGGGGCACATTTAACAAAGTCTGGAGCAAAGTATTTGGGAGAAAAATTAAGAGAAAATGAAATAATTAAAAATAAACTTTTTCAAAGCCCTAAATAATTTTCACTATAAATTTTATTTAACTTATCAAATAATGAAAAACTAATTATAATTTTTCTACCAATATACTGGGACTCTTTTCCCTCGGGAGATGAGATGGATAAAATTTATGATAAATTCAGATTTTTGAAAGTAATTGATGATAGGGATGAATTTTATAAAGGTCGACTAAATTTGCCTCCAAAAATTTTACTTTGTCCTCGTAGCTATTATGCTAGTAAATCAGGAAAATGGATTGCAATATACTTAAAGAAATATAAAAAAATATGCTTCAGTTTAAGTCAAGGTTTAAAAGAGTTTTTAGAGCATTAGCTTCTAAACGTAGTTTCAAAATTTGGTTAAGTGATTGGGAGGGTCTTGGTGACTTATCTTTAACTGCTACAGCACTTCAAGCTATGCGAGCTAGTCAAAAACTTGTCCCTTTACAAATTAATGTTCGTAAGAAACGTGTTTTAGTGCTAGCACCACATCCTGATGATGAATCTATAGGAGTTGGGGGTACTTTATTGTTACATAAGAAAGTTAATAGTAAAATACATATAGTTTTCCTAACATCTGGAAAAGCTGACTCTGCGGCTACACGAAGGAAGGAGGCAAAAAAGGTTTCTGCGCGATTAAGTGCTTCATGCACATTTTTTGATTACTTACCAGGCAATATTCCAATTTGTAATGAATCATCACAAAAGTTAAAGAAGGAAATCGAAACATTTCAACCTGAAATTTTAATGATTCCATTTTTTTTAGATGATAATGATGACCACAGAAGAGTAACGCATTTATTATTAAACACATATAACTACATTAAGATAAAGAAGTCACTGGAAGTTTGGGCATATCAAGTATATTCATCTATTCCTACAAATGTTTTGGTTGATATTACTTCTGTTTCAAATAAAAAAAGTCAATTAATTAGAATTCACAAAAGTGAGGTTGCAAAACGTGACTGGAGTCACTTTTCTCTTGGTCTAAACGCCTATATGAGTCGATTTCTCAAAACAAAAAAGAAAGCACAATTTGTAGAAACATTTTTTGTAGTATCTTTAAAAGAGTATATTAACTTTGCACGAAAATACTTTAAAAAACCTAAAGATTGTTATTATACAGACAAATATAAGAAATAAAGTAATGAATAATATTTCTATTTCACTTTAGCTCGGTTGTAATAATCCATCATCACCGATGGTACTTTGTCTTAAGGTGCAGGAGAGTAAAGAGTTTCACGGCCTTAAAATCACAGCTTGATAAAGCTTTGACGCATAGTGGAGCAGGCCTTGCAGCTCGTCAGTTACATAATCTAAAGGTCGCAGGCTCAAATCCGATTCCGTAATCATTTTAATTATGAAGAAGGTCAGTTAGTTTTTTTTCAAGGCTTTTACTTATTATTTTAATACCCTCTTGGTTAGGATGTTTTCCATCACTTAAATTTAATTCAGCTTTTAGAGCAACACCATCTAATAAAAATGGCAAAAAAGAAATCTGAAATTTTTTTGCAAGCTCAGGATAAATGTTGTCAAATTTGTTTTTATATTCGTTTCCCAATGCTTCTTGAGACAGCATGCCGGCTAGAAGAATTTTTATGTTTCTTTCTTGCAAAATTTCCAGGATTCTATTTAAATTTTGTTTTATTAAAGAAGGTTCAATTCCTCTTAACATATCATTTGCCCCTAGGCATAATACAACAATATCTACACTTCTTTTTTCAAGTAACCACTTTAATCTATTTAGTCCACCAGATGTGGTGTCTCCAGATACGCTGGCATTAATTACATTTACATCAAATCCGCTTTCTTTAAGATTTTTTTCTAAAATAGTTGATAGATGAAAATTTTGTTCAAGTCCATAACCGGACATTAAGCTATCACCAAACAATGCAATTTTTTGGTTACAATAAACTTTTGTTGGTATAAAGTTTAAACCGAAAATCAATATAACAAGAAATCTTAAAATGAAAAAATTATATAAACTAGTTAACATTAATCTTAATTACAATGTGAATGGGAATAATATCAGGGTTTTGAAAAATATAAATTTTGAATTAAAAAAAAATGAAAGAGTAGCTTTAATTGGTGAAAGCGGTTCAGGAAAAACAAGTATTTTGATGCTTATGTCTGGTTTAGAAAAACCTTCAACCGGGTCAATCTTTTTTGAAAATAAAGATTTTTCTGTAATAAGTGAGGAACAAAAAACCTCAATACGAAAAAAAAAGATTGGTTTAGTGTTTCAGCAATTTTATCTAATACCAAATTATACAGCTTTAGAAAATGTTATGTTTCCTATGCAAATAAATAAAATTAAAAATGAAAAAGAAAAGGCTAATTTGATTCTTTCTGACATTGGTCTAGAGAAACGAAAAAATAATTTACCTTCTGAGTTATCAGGTGGAGAGCAACAGAGAGTCGCAATTGCTAGGGCAATTTCATTTAATCCAGAAGTTATTTTGGCAGATGAACCTACTGGTAATTTGGATAGAAAAAATACAGAACTAGTTTCTAATTTATTAATAAATTACTCTAAAAAAAAAAAAATTAGTTTATTTTTAGTAACTCACAATATTCATTTAGCAAAAAAGTGCGATAGAGTTATAAATTTATTAGATGGTCAAATAAGAAATTAATTATGTATTTTCCAAAGAGTTTTCAATTTCTAATGAAAGAATTATATAAGAATAAAGCAAAGATCTCAAAAGTCTTCTTTACAATATTTATCAGTTTGCTGATTTTTTCTTCAGTAACAATTTTAAAAAACAGTATTGAAAATGAAATTAAAGATAATGCAAGAGTTTTTCTTGGGGGAGATCTGGAGGTATCTACAAAAAATACAGCGCTAAATGATGAATTTTTAGATGAATTAAAAGACAAATTCTTAATGACGGAGGTTATCGAGTTTACGTCTATTATAAGAACTGTAAATGAGGAAAGCAAAACAACACGAATAAAAGTAATTGATAAATTTTATCCACTTCTTGGAGATGTAAAAGTTGAACCTACAAATGCACTGAGTTTACTCAAAACAAAGTCCAATTCTATTTTGATTGATAAAACAACAAAAAATAATCTTGATTTAAAAATTGGTGAAAAAATAAGAATACAAAATGTTTCATTTGAGGTTATAGGTGTAATTGAAAGTTTGCCGGATATTGGAGGTTTTTTTCTTTTTGGAGATCAAGCTTTAATTAACAAATCAGGTTTTAAGAATTTAAAAGTCAATAATCTTGGAAGTTTTATAAATTTTAAATATAAAATGATAAAAAAGGAAAATAATTCAAAATTATTAAAAAAAATTAATGAAAATAAGAGAATTATAATTAAGTCTCCAGAAGACGTAAGTCAGAATCTAAAAAAAACTATCGAGAATTTTATTTATTTTCTCTCCATCATTGCAGCGTCAGCTATCCTAATTTCAGGGATTGGTTTAAAAAACTCACTTTATTCATTTCTTAGTAATAATCAGTTTAATATTGCTATATATAAATCCTTGGGATTAAGTTCCAAGAATATTAAAACCTTGTACTACACACAAACTCTTGTAATTTTGATTTTTTGCTCTCTGATAGCTTATACTTTAGGTTTGTTAATAATTATTTTACTAGATTATAGTTTTTTAAACTTTCTAAATATTGAATTAAAAGTAAAATTTAGAATTACTGAATACTTAATTATTCAATTTTTTAGTATTATAATCTTTTTTATATTTGCTAAACCTGTGGTAGATAGTATTGATAAAATTAGAGTTGCAAGTCTATTCAGAAATAGCAGTACTCACTTAAATTTAAACTATACTAGAAAATCATTTATAGAAATTAGTACTTTGCTGATAATTTTTGTTTTCTCATTTTGTATTTTGAATGTAAAACCCCAACAAACTGCAGTATTTTTTTTCTTTTTTATAATTATTAGTTTTTTCTATTATTTTTTATCTAAATTCTACATTTTGATTTTGGGTAAAATGAGAAATATTAAAAGTCTACTTCTTAACATGGGGATTAAAAATTTGAAAGCTTATCGAAGTCTGAATTCTATTATGATAGTTACTATGGGATTGGGAATGACTACATTATTTTTTCTTGGAATATTGTCTTCTAATATTAATAAAGAACTTAATACTTCGATACCAAAAAATGCCCCACATTATTTTTTTTTAGGAATACAGGAAAATCAATTGCAGCTATTTAGGGAGCAAATTCACGAAATTGATTCAAAAGCAAAACAAATAGTTGTACCTATGATATCTGCAAGAATAGAAACTATAAATAATAGAAATCCAAAAGAATTAATAGATGAAACAAATAAAAGCTTTTGGTTTATTAACGGTGAGAGAAGAATATCTTGGTCAAAAAATCCTCCATTCAATAATCCGGTTATTAAAGGTAAATGGTGGGATAAAGATGAGATAAATAAATTACAACTTTCTTTAGATTATAAAGTCGCTAATGATCTAAAATTAAAAATTGGTGATTCCATGACATTTAATATATTTGGCAATTCAGTTACAGGAATCATTACAAATTTTAGAAAAGTTGATTATAGAGATTTAAACATTAATTTTGCAATTTTATTTAACCCTAAATATGCATCAAAAATTCCTCACGAATTTATGTCTACTATAAAATTTGAAAATGAGGAATTGGTAAACATAAGTGATATTTTAAGAAAATTACCAACTATAACCTACATAAAGCTATCTGAGTATATAAATAAAACAAAAAATTTTTTAAATGGCATATTTATCGTGAGTATTTTGATATCAGTAGTGGTAATTCTAATAGGACTTATTGTGATATCAAATGCTGTTAGTGTAATAGGAAATCTTAAAGTTTATCAAAATCTTGTTCTAAGAATTCTGGGTTTTGAGAAATTAAATATTTTTAAACTGATAATATTTGAAACTCTAATATTATTTATACCTATAATTATTTCTTCGTTAATATTTTCAATTATGTTTTCTTACTTTTTTATAACAAATTTTTTTAGTATTGAGTGGTATTTCCCCATTTCAGTCACTTTGATTATTTCGATTTTATTTATGTTGGTATTTGTAACGACTTTATTAATTTCAAACAGAAAGTATTTAAATTTTAATACATACTATTTATTGAGAAATGGATAAATGAAGAACTTATTGGTACCCCTAGTCCGACTCGAACGGACATGAACCGAAGTTCAACGGATTTTGAATCCGTCGCGTCTACCAATTCCGCCATAGGGGCATTTATATCATCATAAATTACTTGAAATTTTTAGACAAACAATAGAAAGTTTATATTAGCAAAAAAAAGTCAGATTTTAATAAAATTATAATTCATTAAAAATCTAAAAATTTAGATTATAATTTTTTAACAATCTTGTATTAATAAGATTAAAATAATGTATTTTTTTTAAATATTTTTATGTAAATAGTAATAGTTTATATTAAAAACATGCAGGATAAAATCTCCTTTGTACTTACAAGTTGTGGCAGGACAGATCTGTTAGACCCGACGTTGGACAGTTTCTTTAAATTTAATTCCTATAAAATTGAAAAACTTTTTTTAGTTGAGGATTCCGTAGATCAAGATGTTTATGAACATATAAAGGAAAAGTGGGATAATAGATTAGAACTCATTTTTAATAAAAAAAAGAAAGGCCAAATTCAATCCATTGTTGATACCTATAACTTAATAAAAACCCCTTATATTTTTCATTGTGAAGATGACTGGGTTTATACAAGAGAAAATTTTATTGAAGACTCTCTAAAAATTTTACAAACTGACGATAAAATAATTCAAGTATGGTTAGAGAGTAAAGAGAGTGCAAGTAGACTTGACATTTTTGAATATGGCCCTTTGCAAAAAGTAGGTAAGATTGGTTACAGGAGAGTTTATTGTAAGGATGGATGGGAATGGGGATATTTTTCCTTCCGACCTGGTGTAAAGAGAATGAGTGATTATAATTTGATTGGAGGGTATGAAAAATACAAAAATGAACTTGATATTGGTGTAACATATAAAAAAAAAGGTTTTTACACTGTAATTATTGAAGATCCAGCTGTAGAGGATATTGGGTTAGATAGAACAATAATTGATCCAACAAGAAAATGGCCAAATAGAAGAAAAACAAATGCTCCTAAAGGTCTGAAACGCCTTTGGAAGCATATAAAAAAAATGAAATTTTAATTATATAACTTAAAATAAGTTAACAAACCAACAATTTCATCTCTGAATAAAAAAAATTAAACTTATTGGTATCTATGAATATAATTGAAAAAAGCTATAAAAAAATATTAGATAAATGTCAGAAAAAAGAAAATAAAGTCTACCTTTATTTAATTTCATTTTTAGAGTCCATTATATTTCCTATCCCAACAGATATCTTTTTAGTTCCATATATTCTTGCATCTGTAAAAAATTACGTTTCCATTGCATTTCTAACAACTTTTTTTTCAGTGCTCGGTGGATGTGTTGGGTATTGTATAGGATACCTTTTTTGGGAAGAGACCTCAGTTCTTGTTATAAATTATTATCCTGAAATAAATATGAAGCTCAATTCATTTATTGTTGAATATAATAAATATGGAATTCTTTTGGTTATATTGGGAGGGTTTTCTCCTTTTCCCTATAAAATTACTTGTCTGGCATCAGGTTTTTTGGGTGTTGATTTCATACTTTTTTTTATTTTTTCGTTTATCTCTCGAGGCGCTAGATTCTTTTTAGTTTGCTATTTACTCTCTAGGTATCAAGAAAAGGCAAATAAACTAATCCCAAAATACATTGGTAAAATAACTATCTTAATGATTGTTATTTTAATTTTTTATATTTTAGTTAAGAGTACTTAGATTCTCTACTGGAATAAAAAAAGATGTTTGTCTGTATTGTGATATAAGTTCATATTTACGCTTGTTTAAAAACTTATAAACATTGCTTTGAAAAATATCTTTTGTTTTATTTACATGTATTTCAATTGAAATTAATTTTGGTCTATAGAGTTGAAAGTCTATTCCCTTTAAAACTTCTAGTTCATGTCCTTCAACATCTATATTCAGAAGTTCAAAGACTTTATCTACATTAAACCTTTCTAGAATATTATTAAGCTTTTCTTTTTTAACTTTTCTTACAACGAAATCTTTATCAAGTTTTTTTTTCCATTTGTTAGCCCATTCAATTGAGTTAGTGTTTAAACCTGAACCACTTTCAAATAAATAGGCGTCAATTTCTCCTTTACTTGATGAAACAGCTGTACAAACATTTATATCTTTTTTTCTGAAAAGGTTAAAAAGCACCAAATTCTCCTGCATCATATCCAGATTGATTCCTTTCCATCCCATTTTACTGAGGTTATATGTCATTGAGCCATTTACTGGGTGAAGAGCTCCCACGTCTACATAAAAGCCGTTTGTCTTATTTTTAAAGTATCTGCTTATTAAAACATCTTCACCTGAGGCTCCATATGAAGGGAAATATTTTAATTTATATTTAAAATATCTATATATATAATAAATCAATGTATTTTTTATGAATCTTTTTTTTAACAATGAAATCATCTGTTACATTTTAACTATCTATGACTAATTATCAATTTATAAGAAAAAACCCAATAATTTTAATTACTACATTTTGCTTATTTATTTTTGGTGCAGCGATTGTGATAGAGTATGGTTTTAAGGTGCCTTCGTGTAAACTATGTGTATATCAACGTATACCATATATCCTCACTATACTAGCTGGTTTATTACTTTATTTTTTTAGTAAAGTTAGACTATATCTTATTCTAACGGTATTATTCCAAATTATTGGTTTAGGAATTGCAATATTTCACAGTTTAATTGAAAGAGGTATAATTCATTATGAAATGGGCTGTACTTCTGTTAAAAATAATTTTGAAAACATAGATGAGTTAAGAAGTTTTTTAGAGGCTGCACCCATAACAAAATGTAACGAAATAAATTTTTCTTTCCTTGGACTTTCATTAGCTAATATGAACATACTAGTATCAATACTAATTATTTTATTAACTACTGTGTATTTAATTGACCATGAACAAAAAAAATAATGAAAAAGTCGATGAGATCATAAGAGTAAACCATGCTGGAGAATTTGGTGCCCAAGTGATTTATAAGTCTCAAATTAAGTTTTCTAAAGATAAAAATCTAAAAAAAGAACTAAAAAGAATTTCCGATGAAGAAATGGTCCATTTTAAATATTTTGATGAAGAAATAATAAAAAATAGAACCAGACCAACAGTAATGCAACCAATATGGAAAGTTGGAGGATATGTTTTGGGAGCTGTTTCATCAATTCTTGGTGAAAAATATGTTCATGCTTGTACCGAGGCTGTTGAGAGTACAATAGTGGATCACTACAATGAGCAAATTGAGTTTTTGAAAAAGGCAAAAATAAAAAACGATTTAAGAATAAAGATTCAAAAATTTTGCGATGAAGAGAAAAGTCATAAAGAAAACTCAACCAAAAAAATAGATTCAACCGATAAAAGTTTAATGGTTTTTAAGGGACTAACAAAAATTGCTACTAAAGCTGCTATAAAAATCTCTAAGCAGATTTAAGGCTCTAGCTCTGAATCCCAATAAAGGAAGTCATTCCAGCTTTTATGAAGAAAATTAGGGGGGAATAATCTTCCAATCTCTTTCAACTCATAATTATTAGGAGTTTGAGGATTTGACTTTAAAGAAAAATTTGTTTTGCTTAATAGTTTATTTCCTTTCATTGTGTTGCACTTTCTGCATGATGTAACCACATTATTCCACGAAGTAGACCCACCTTTTGATTTTGGAATAACATGGTCGAATGTAAGTTCCTCTACTTTAAAATTATTTTTACAGTATTGACATTGAAACTTATCCCTGAGAAAAACATTGAACCTTGTAAAAGCTGCTCTTTCGGGAAGTGGTACATAGTCTTTAAGTGAGATAACACTCGGCAACTTAAATTTCACTGAGGGAGAACGAACCTCTCTTTCGTAAACAGATACTACATTTACCCTCTCTAAAAACACGGCTTTAAGTGCATCCTTCCATGACCATGTAGACAAAGGAAAGTAACTTAGAGGCTGATAATCAGCATTAAGAACTAAAGCAGGACAACTGTTTGGTGCTAAACTCATAATAAAACCTTAATAATGATTATATTGTAAATTTTTTATAATATTAAATGTTTAATGTTTTTTTTATAAAGTTAAATCCATATTGTAATCCTTCGTTATCTATTCCATGGCCTAGGTTATCTTGAATTTTGTATTCAACATTGAATTCTAGGGATTTAAACTTTTCAGCTGAACTAATAGTTTGTGAATAATCAATTACTTCATCATTTTTTCCATGATAAAGCTTTATAGGAAATTTGCTTTTAACATCGGAATCAAAATTTTTATCTTGAAATAACAATCCTGAATAGCCCATGACCCCAGCACATTTATTAATTCTTTTACACAGGTGATACAGAGCCATCATAGTTCCTTGGGAGAAACCAACAAAAAAAATTTTCTCAGGGGACAAACTATATACCTTTAAAATATCATCAATAAAATTATTCAGGAAAGGACCAGCAGTATTAAGACCTTCACCAATTTTATCTGGCGAAATTGATGTTAAATCAAACCACTGAAAAGATTCATCACCCCAAGCACATTTAAATGGAGCATTAGGTGAAAAAAAAATAGTTTCTTTAAAACTAGTCTTCCATAAATCTGCAATCGATATTAAATCATTTCCATTAGCTCCATAACCATGAAGAAAGACTATTGCATTATTAGGCTTTGCATTAGGTTTAATTAATGGTCCATTGAGTATTTTTTTCATAAGATTCTTAATTCTTTTTTAATTTCAACAATAGTCGCTTTTGTTAAGAATTCATAATTATTTAATATTAAAAAATCGAGAATTGGAATAATACAATTAGGTTTTAATATTTTTTTTTCCAAAATTTTATAAATATCAAATAAGGGTAAAGAAATGAAGTTTTCAACCTCACCATCTATATTTTTCAAAACCATTCCTTCACATTTTTCCAAGTGATAATTAAAAATAATGCCTGAAATTAATCTATCCTTATTATTGTGAATATAGTTAACAGTATTTCCTTTTTTTAATAACTTAAGTTTCTCGCTTTTTAAACCAGCTTCTTCAAAAGCTTCCTTTTTTAGATTTTCTAAAATTGATAGTTTTATTGGTTGCCCTCCCGCAATTGCATTATCTAAGTGATTTGGAAAAATTTTTAATTTATTAGAACGTTTACCAAAATGGATTAATGTAGTATTCCCCACTTTACTCCAAACATTGCAATGCACACCATAGGCAGGGAAACCAAATAATGAAAGAGATTTTCTACTAATCTCAAAAATTTTCCCTTCACAAAATCTTTTAGTATTTGAAAATTGTAATTTGGGGTGTAACGAACTGTAATTAAATACGGGGCAATATTCATGGGATATATTATGTTTAGAACTATTTTTTTTTTGAAAATCTAGTACCTTTGTATAGGTAATTTTTTCATTAGAATCTGTTAATATTGATTGATTTATTTTATTTACCCATCCAATATTTTTGTTTTTGTACTTTATTGGAAGAAATTCTGTTAAATCATACTTATTAAGTTGTCTGACAAGTTCAATCGCAAATTCAAGAGTTTTTTTTTACTCATACAGAAGTCTTAATTATTTGTGTTATTTTTTTTAGTATGTGTTCTATCTTAAAATCCTTTGGAGTGAATACAGCCTTAACACCTTTCTTTAATAATTTTTTCTCATCATCTGGCGGAATTATTCCACCTACTATTACCGGAATATGTGAAAATTTATTTTTCTTGAGTAAATCCAATATTACATTAACTAGGTGGACATGCGAACCAGATAAAATTGATAGACCTATTATATGTACACCCTCTTCAATAGCTGCAATTACGAGCTGTTCAGGGGTGGACCTAATACCCTCATAAACAACTTCTATCCCAATATCTCTGGATCTAACAGCAATTTGCTCAGCCCCATTAGAATGACCATCCAACCCTGGTTTACCAACCAGCATTTTTGGTCTTCTTTTTATTGTTTTAGAAATAGAATCAATTTCCTTTGTTAAAGAATCAATCTCATTTGATATTGCACTCTTAGTGTTTGTTGAAGAGGAAACTATTCCTGTGGGGGCTCTGTATTCACCATAGACTTCTCTCATTGTATCTGACCACTCACCTGTGGTAACACCTTCGAGTGCACACTTTATAGAAACTTCCATTATATTTTCACCAGCAACAGCCCTATTTTTTAATTCTTTTAAAAGTTTATC
>Ga0315330_10000892_pt1 | contig 19591 bp, 13 predicted proteins | sample M140m34915metaG_FD_203453 | JGI IMG/M metagenome (GOLD analysis project Ga0315330, IMG submission 203453) | Ammonia-oxidizing marine archaeal communities from Monterey Bay, California, United States - M1 40m 34915 | ecosystem: Environmental > Aquatic > Marine > Intertidal zone | place: USA...
GGATTTTCACCATAACGCAAAGAATCATGTTCGGGTGTTTTTTCTGACAGTGCCTCAAAGATAGTTTGATCATATTCAGCACAATGGCTAAAGGCCTTTTTAGCAAGGCTAAAACGCCTTTTTTCCGTAAGACCTCCATTAGAAATAGCTGTGCCAACAGAGCGGTAGTCTTTTGGGCTTACAACAACACTAACCCATTTAAAGTTCTTTGCTGCCGCCCTAATCATGGTTGGTCCACCAATGTCAATATTTTCTATTTTTTCATCCATTGTGGAGTTGGTGTTTTTAGCAACGTCGGAAAACGGATATAGGTTGCAGACAACGAGATCAATCCAGGTGATATTGTTTTTTTTTGCTTCAGCATTATCCTTGTCTCTTTGCCCAAGAATCCCGCCAGAAATATATGGACTAAGAGTTTTAACCCTTCCCCCAAAAATTTCAGGAAAGCGAGAAATTGAAGAAACTTTTGATACCCTTATTCCAGCACCCTTTAATGCCGAGGCCGTACCTCCAGTTGCAAATATTTTTACACCATTTTTTTGAAGCAACTTAGCAAACGTTAAAACACCAGACTTATTAGAAACCGATATTAGCGCAGTTTTAGGTAGGGCTTTGTTTGTCATTCGTTCTCTGGCAGCTCTGGAACACTTTTGTTCATTATTTTGCTTCTATACGCCAAACCAACAAGAGCTAAAGATAATAGTGCCACAGAAGCAGAAAGATATAAAGATTCAATACCCTTTATGTCTTCAAAGGATATATGTCTTGCCAAAGCAAACATACCAATATACAAAGGATACCTTATTGGAATTTTTCCAGTGGAAAAAAATATGTTTACCATTTGCATGATTTCTAGATAAATAAACAGCATTAAAACGCTCTCTACCCTTATTCCTCCACCGCTTACAGCAGACACAACCTCTTCAAAACAAAGGAATATCACCATACCCAGTATGATTAAGTGCAGAACTTTTTCAACAAAAGAAATAAAGTCAAAAAACAGTTTGTTATTCATAACTCCTCCAGTTATTTATTACCTCTATAAAAGACTCCCCCTCAAGCTTTTGAACTCTTTCTCGAAGAGATTCAACAGAGTCGTCTTTGTAAACAGGGCACGATTTTTGTAATAAAATAGGACCACAATCAACATCTTTGGTTACAAGATGAATTGTACACCCGCTTTCTTTATCGCCCGCAGCCAAGACGCTTTCATGAACACCGCCGTTCATCCCGCCAGCATATTTTGGCAGAAGAGAAGGGTGGACATTAATTATTTTTCCACGCCACCTTTCTACAAACTCTGATGAAAGAATTCTCATAAACCCAATAAGCAAAATTAAATCAATTTTTTTGCTCTCTAAAATTTGTGACATTTCTAAGTCAAAAACACCACGTTTTTTATTTTTATGACAAATAAAATGACCTTCTATACCATAAGTGCTAGCCTTTTTTAAAATCCCAGAAAGCTCGTTGTTTGAAATTATAACCTCTACGCTGGCCAAAAGCTCCCCGGAGTTTATAGCGCTAACAATAGGAACAAGGTCTGTGCCATTGGTTGATCCAATAACAGCCAGCCTCATTGCAACAACTCTTTCATTCTTTTAATTCTAGAGTCAATCAACTTCTTTGTGCCAATGTCTTTTCTGTGAAAAAGGTTTCCGGATATGTTTGCTGTGCCGGTTTCAGCAAACAGCTCAGCCTGAAAAACATCTTTGTTTTTACCAACCACCGCAGCGGTTCTTGATCCACAGGCTACTAGCTTTTGATCTTCTAGCACAACAGATGCGAGAAAAAGAGAGGGGTCGTTTTGATCACAAAATACTTCAAAGTTTTTTGTTGGTTTGTTTGGGTAGCCCACCGGAACAACATATTTACAAACAGTAGCAAGCCTTTTAAAAGAGACATCTTGGTTTTTTAGGTTTCCATCAACTATAGAAATACAAACTGACAAGAAGTCTGACTCTAATATAGACAAGACATTCATTGCTTCGGGGTCACCGAAACGAGCGTTGTATTCAATGACCTTAACACCGCCCCTTGTTAACATAAAGCCGCCATATAGTATGCCAACATAGGGAGTGCCTGTTTCTTTAAAAAGCTGTTTGGCTACAAGTTCATTGGTTTTTTGAGCCTCTTTAATATCTTTTTCGCTTAAAAAGGGAAGAGAATGATTTCCAAAAGAGTAGGTGCCCATCCCCCCAGTGTTAGGACCAGTGTCGCCCTCATATGCTCTTTTGTGATCTTGAACAACAGGCATATGTTTGCAAACCTTACCATCTACAAAACTCATTAAAGAAAACTCTTCTCCAACTAGCCTTTCTTCAATTAAAAATTTTCCGCCCATGCTAACAATTTCGTTAGCGTAAGCAACGCCCTCATCGATGTTTTTTAGGTGTTCACCAGAAACACGAACCCCTTTTCCTCCCATAAGACCGTCAAACTTTATTACGTACTCTCCACCCAATTGTTTGATAAAGCTTTCAACTCCCTCTATTGAACTAAACTCTTTTCTTTGTGGGTTTTTTTCTGGACAGCAAAGATCAATTATTTTTCTTGCAAAAGACTTGCTGGTTTCAATTAATGCAACTTCTTTTTTAGGCCCAACACACCTAACCCCAACATTTTCAAGCTCATTTACAATGCCGTTAGCAAGCGGGTTTTCTGGACCAATTATTGCAAAATCGATCTTAGTTTTTTTGCTATATGAGACAATATCAGATATATTCGCAAGATCAGTAACAAAATAGTCCTTACAAAGATCAAAGATCTGCGGGTTTATATCTTTTGATACACAAAAAAGAGAATTTTTTATTGAGCTCTGTGAAACACATCTAGCAATTGCAACCTCTCTAGCCCCAGACCCCACCACCAAAACATTTTTCATTCTTTGGAAGATCGGTTGTTTTCAAGTCGTGATAAATATCCTTCAGAAATTTTACCGGCACGATACTTGCCCGTAAAAACCGAGTCTTCAAAGCTTGTAATATTTGTATTTCCAATGTGAGCGGCCATTCTTAAATCTTCAATGTCTTGATAAACAAGTTCGTCTGCCCCAATAAACAGTCTTATTTCTTCAACTGTTCTTCCGTGGGCAACGAGTTCTTTGGTTGCGGGCATATCAATACCATAAACATTTTGATAGCGCACCGGAGGAGCGGCAGAAGCAAAGTACACATTTTTTGCTCCCTGCTTTCTAACCATTTCAACAATTTTTTTTGAAGTATTTCCTCGCACAATTGAGTCATCAACCAACAAAACATTTTTATTTTTAAACTCAATTTCTATTGGACTTAATTTGTGAGCAACAGACCTTTTTCTTATACTTTGCCCCGGCATAATAAATGTTCTACCTATATATCTGTTTTTAATAAACCCTTCTCTATATTTAACACCAAGCCTGTATGCAACCTGCATTGCAGATGTTCTGCTTGTGTCTGGAACGGGTATTACCGCGTCTATTTCTAGATGAGAATAATCCCTAAGAATTTTATCTCCCAAAAAATCTCCCATTCTAAGTCGAGATTTATGAACTGATATAGAATCAATAACAGAGTCGGGGCGCGAAAAGTATACAAACTCAAAAAGACAAGGAGAGTGTGATATAGATTCAGCACAAATGCTTTTTTCTATAACACCGCTTTCAGATATAATGACGGCTGCTCCGGGATCAATGTCGTATTCAAATTCATACCCTAGAGCGCTAAGCGCAGAGCTTTCTGAAGCAATCATAAAAGATTCACCATCTTTTTTACCCACAACAAGCGGTCGAATCCCATTTGCATCTCTAAAGGCAACTAAGCCAACACCCCCAACGATCATTGTCACTGCAAAGCCGCCCTCACACTTTTCATATACTCTTTTTAGGGCCTCAAAAACATGCGAATTTTGCAAAACATCAAAGTTTGTTTTAGACAGTTCATATGCAAAAAGATTTAATAATACCTCAGAATCAGACTGAGTGTTAAATTGACAGAAGTGGGTGTCTAGAAGAAACTTTTTCATCTCATCACTGTTAGTCAGTGTCCCGTTGTGTGCAAGGCAAACATTCACAGGATTAGAGGAGTGAAATGGTTGTGCCTCTGAAACGTCAGAACAACCAGCGGTGGGATAACGTACATGACCTATTCCTACATTGCCTTCCAAACTTAGAGACTCGTTTGTTTTAAAAACCTCAGTAACAACACCAAGCTCTTTATGAAGAGAAAGTTTTTTGTTGTCCCAGGTTGCAATTCCAGCGGCATCTTGACCTCTGTGCTGAACTTGAATCAGAGCATCATAAATTTCACCAGAAACATTTTCTGTTGGGTGATATAAACCAATTATTCCGCACACTTTATAGGTTCTCCAAAACTTTATTTATTTCACCCAGATATGTATGTGGGGTTAATTCAAGAAGTGCCACCCTGTCTTTTTCAGCAACATCAAGGCTGTTAACCAGTTGCAAATAAGACTCTTTTGTTAGCGGCTTTCCTCTAGTTAACTTTTTAATTTTATCATAAGCGGAAGCGTCTCCAGATTTTCGTAAAACTGTTTGTATGGCCTCTGCAAGGATACTCCAATTTTCATCCAACTCTTTTTTCATTTGTGCTTTGTTTGGAGACACCCTCAAAACACCTTTAATTAGATTTTTATATGAAACGAGCGAGTGAGCAAAACCAACACCGATGTTTCTAAAAACAGTGCTACCGCTTAGATCCCTTTGAAGTCTAGACCTTGTAATTCTGGATGCCAAGAAAGAGAAGTTGTTGTTTGCGATGTCTAGGTTTCCTTCAGCGTTTTCGAAAAAGATTGGATTAATTTTATGGGGCATAGTGCTTGAGCCAACCTCACCAACTATATTTTTTTGAACAAAAATATTTCTACTTATATACAACCACATATCTAAAGAAAAATCAGAAAATATATTATTAATTCTGATAAAAGAGTGAAGTAGCTCCGCAAGAGAATCTCCCGGTTCAACCTGTGTAGAAATCGGGGATTGTTTAAGGCCTAGCTTTTTAATAAACCTCTTTGAGAACAAAGGCCAGTTAAAATCTGGAAAGGCAACCTTGTGAGCCGCATAAGATCCTGTTGCCCCCGAAAGCTTTGCCAACAACTTCATTTTTTTAATCAAAGCAATTTCTCTTTCTACCCTAGAAACAAAAACAGCAAGCTCTTTTCCAAGGGTTGTTGTGGTGGCAGGCTGTCCGTGGGTTAAAGACAACAAAGACAAAGATTTTGTTTTTTTTGAAAGAGCCTTTAGCTCTTTTAGAACACCCTTTACGGAGGGGATCATTACATCTTCAACAGCACCCTGTGTCATTAAAGAGTACGAAATGTTGTTAATGTCCTCGGATGTAAGCCCAAAGTGAACAAACGGCACCAAGTCTCCTCGACCGAGTTTTTTTAACTTTTCACACACAAACACAACAACCGCGTTTACATCATGATTTGTTTTTTTCTCAATTTTTTTTATTTGTTTAAAATGAGCTGCTGAAAATTCAACGTACAAACCTTTCAATGAGTTTAGAGTTTTTTTGCTTAAGGCGCGGGTTTTTTGAAAAGACCTGTGTTCAATTAGGGCCAGCAGATACTCCACCTCAACCATTACTCGATGGCGCATTAGTGCCTGCTCTGAAAAAAATGCTTCTAGTTCAGAGACGTTTTTTTTATATCTCCCGTCTATTGGAGAAATATTGCTCACATAGATCCGATGTTTAATATTCTGTGAACAGCAATAGCACAGTTACCAGGGTCTAGCACTGTAAGTACAGGCGTTTTGCTTGGCATCTGAAGAGTTGAGTGAATGTTAATGCTCATATCTACCTTATCTTTGAAAGGAGGACAAGCTATGGTTGGTTTGTTGCAGTTTGCACCTACAAAACCAGAAAGAGCGTTTGACCTTCCGGCTATTGTAACAAAAACAACAGCATCTTTTTCTCCAAAAGACCTTATAATTTCTAATACCCTTTCAGGGTTTTTGTGGGCCGAAGCAGCATGAACCTCGTGTTCAATTCCAAGCGTATCAAGAGTAGCAGTAATTTTGTCTGCATGTGGCTGATCTGAGGTTGAACCCATAATTAATACAGCTTTCATAATAACTCCTTTATGTTTTCAGTAATTCGTTTGTTTATATTGTTAAGGCTTGGAAAAACAAATTTTTCTCCAGTAATTAGTTCATATAATAAAATGTATCTAGCAGAAAGCTCTGCAACGAGATCGTCTGGAGCGTCTGGTAAAACTTCATCATTATAGGGATCACAGTTTTTTGCAAACCAAAGTCTTAAAAATTCTTTATCGATGTTTTCAGGCTCCTGGCCTGCATCAATTCTTTCTTTATATGAATCACTTATCCAAAATCTACTACTATCAGGAGTGTGTATTTCATCGACAAACTTAATTTTTCCTGAAGAGTCTGTACCAATTTCGTATTTTGTGTCTACCAGAATTAGGCCATTTTTCTTTGCTGTTTCTTGTCCAAAAGCAAAAAGGTCTAAGCTCATTTTGGCAGCTATGTCATAATCTTCTGCAGACATTAAACCAAGATCAATTATTTCTTCTCTAGAAACAGGCCTATCATGAACTTTATCTTTGGTTGTTGGTGTTAGCATGGGAGCGTCAAGTTTATCGTTTTTCTTTAGCCCTTCAGGAAGGGTGTTTCCACAATACTCTCGATCCCCATTATTATAAACGGTCCACAAGGAGGTGTCCGTTGTTCCTGTGATATAACCCCTCACAACAAACTCAACCGGAAAGACAGTGCATTTTTCCACCATAGAAACATTTGGATCTGGAGTAGAAATAAGGTGATTGGGAAATAAGTGTTCAGTTTTTTTAAACCACCACGCACTGACAGAATTTAAAACAGCGCCCTTGTATGGAATGGCAGCTAAAACGCGATCAAAAGCACTTTGCCTGTCTGTAGAAATCATTACAACCTTATCGTCTAAAAAATAAGCATCCCTAACCTTACCAACCTTTTTATTTGGGGCGTCAATATTGGTATCCTGAATAGTATTGGTCAGGTTGCTGTTGATTTCCTGATAATATTTTTTGTCAATATTCATGACATTCCTGTGAAATTGGATTAGAAAAAATATGACTATTTAATATTAAATCCACGTCTTTTTTTGTCGAACCCGAATTAATTTTAACCTCCCAAACAACACCCCTTTTTATTGATTTTAAGCCAGAAAGATCAAAGCGGTCTTGCAGGGTTTGTGAAAGGCTTTGTCCAGCAATGTCGTCTTTGCTTCGCACCAAAAACCTGCGAACCCCAGAGTCATGCGTTAGCTTGGAAATATATTCTTTGCTTGGATTAAACAATACGTCTGTGGAAATAATTGAATTAATATCAAGGCTGTCAATAGAATCGATTTCAAAATGAATGTATTTTTTTACTTTGGCTTTTACGCCCAAACTGTTAATACACCTTTCAACCGAAGCAGCTTCATTGTCGGCGATAATTGTAGAAACTAGAAGTTCTTTTGTTTTCGGAGGTTTGTTAAATTTTTTTAATCTTATTTTTTTTGACTCAAAGTTTAAAGCCTTGTAGCTGAACTTCGAATTGGAATCAATATAGTTTTTCATGCTTTCAAAAATATCGTCAGCTTCATTTTGTAGGGTGCGCTCTGGGTGCGGCATTATTGCCATTACATTTCCTGCAACATTGCTTATCGCAGCAGCACTATGAAGAGATCCGTTGGGGTTGATTGGAAAATCATTGGAAAGATTTCCTTCTGCGTCACAATATTTATAAGCTATTAAACTGTTTTGCAATATCTCGCTTTCAAGGTCTTTGTTAAATAAAAAACGGCCTTCGGCGTGTGCAATAGGAACTCGCATTGGCTTCCCATTTTTTTTAATAAAAGCTGATTTTGTATTTTCGCTTGGCTTTATATAGCACCACTTGTTAAAATATCCCGTCCCAACAATACGGTTGCCTACCACCCTCTTGTTGTCGGTTAAAGAAACGAGAGTTTCAAACTTTTCATTTCCAGGAACTAAGCCAGACTCAACCAATATTTGAGCACCATTACATATTCCTAAAACAGGCTTGCCAAGCAAGGCTTGGTTTTTAAGCTCATTAACAACCGGCTCAAGAGACGCGATAATTCCAGACCTTGACCTGTCTTCAAAAGAAAATCCGCCAAGAATTATAAAGCCATCATAGCCTTTTAATGTTTCGGTAGAATCATTCCAAAAGTGCCCACATGGCGACATGCCGTGTTTGCGTAAAATATTTTTTGTTTCATTTTCCGTATTAGAGCCGGGAAATTGAAGATAAGCAATTTTTTTCTTAGCCATTTAGATGTACCGCATTAAGGCCGTCATCAACAATAACACCAATTTTACTACAACTGTTTTTACCCACAAAAGAAATCAACCTATCTTTTTCTGATTCTTCAACTATAAAAACAAGGCCAATTCCCATGTTAAAAGTTTGATATAGGTCTCTTTTATCAATGCTTAAGTTTCTTTGCAAGAAGTCAAATATTGGTATTTTTTTCCAAGAACTAATATCTACCTCCAAAGAAACATTTTTAGGAACAACTCGAGGAATATTATCAACTAAACCGCCGCCGGTTATATGAGAAATACTTTTAATATTAATACCCTCTTTCAGAGTTTGCTTAATTAAAGAACTATAATTCATGTGCGGAGCCAACAAACAGTCCCCAATCGATATGTTGTGTCCTGGCAAGATGTCAGATGTTGAAAGCCCTAAGGTTTCAAAAATAAGCTTTCTAGCCAAAGAATAACCGTTAGTATGAAGGCCATTGGAAAAAACTCCAACTGCAACATCTCCTGCCTTTACATTAGACCCATCAACAATATTTTTTCTTTCAACAACTCCGGTGGCTACCCCAACTAAATCATATTCATCCTTGTGGTATGTTCCGGGCATTTCAGCAGTTTCGCCGCCAACCAAACAAACACCATGTTCTTTGCATTCATGTGCAACGCTTTTAATTACATCTGAAACAATGTTTTTATTAAGACTGCTACCTGCCACATAATCTAAAAAAGTTAATGGTTCAGCCCCAGTTGCCGCCACATCATTACAGCACGCATTTACCAGGTCATGGCCAATGAATTGAAAGTTCTCTGCTGCCATAGCAACCGACATTTTTGTTCCAACGCCATCAATGCTTTGAACCAAAACCGGATCCTCAAAACTATTTAAGATGTCTTTCAGAGAATACATAGAGCCAAAGCCACCAATCGAAGACAAAACATTTTTGTTAAACGTGCTACTAATTTCCTTTTTTGACATTTCAATTGCTTCGTCAGCTTTTTTAATATCTACACCCGCATCTTTATAAGTAATTTTTTTATTCATTATTGAAGCTTCTTTCTAAGAGCGCTATCCCATGTTTTTTTTGCTTGAGCTATATCCAAGTCTATGAAATTTTTTACAACAATCTTATTGGAATCGTTGGTTTTGCCAATTTGTTTATATCTACACCCTTTTTCATTAAGCAGGGCTTCAAAAGAAGAAGAATTTTTTTCAGGAACCTCAACAATGAACGAAAGGTTTTCGCTGAAAAGCAGGTTTTTATCTTTTTGATCTTCAATATCACAACCGATATCATTTATAAAGCTCATTTTAAATAGAGCTGTTGCAAGACCGCCAAGACTAACATAACCACAGGAACTTAATAAAGACGCTGCGTTCGCTTCTAAAACACAGTTCAACATGTTGCTATATTTTTGCACATCAAACTTTTCAATCTGTGTGTTTTTAATGTTCAAAACATTTGCAGCAACGCTTCCACCAATGAATAATAGATTTTCTCCTAACAGGTAAAGATTTGAACCGCTAGCAACAAAACCGTTTGTTAAAATTTTTTCTTTAGAAACTTTTCCAAAACACCCTATCATGGGGCTTGCTGGTATAGACCGATCTCCGCTTTGATTATAAAAGCTTACATTTCCCGCCACAATTGGCAAGTTGTCTGTCCCATTAAAGTGTAGAAGGTCGCATGCCTCCCTAATAGCAATACAACTTTGTGAAAATTGCCACATTTGTTCGGGCTTTTCAGGATTTCCAAAACACAAACAATCAGTGAGAGCAAGAGGGGCGGACCCAACTGAAACAGTTTTTGCACATGCTTCTAGAACTGCATGTTGGGCTACAATATAAGGGTCAACTTTTCCAATCGAGGGATTGTGAGCAAGAGCAGCAGAGAAACAATCATTTTTAATTTCCTTGGGAAATTTTTTAGAATCAAAAGGAGCGACCACACCGGCATTCGTTTTACCTCTTTCATTAACAACCCTTCCTTGAACATTTTTATCATAAGACTCATAAATAGCAGCACGCGAAGCCACGTTTTCATGAGATAAAATTTTCAACATTAAAGCGTTGTAGTCCATATTTTCAGGCAGAGCCTCGCTTAATTTTTTAGATTCCTTTTCTAACATAGGTCGATCATAAACAAACCCTTCATTAATTTTTTCAATTGGTCCATCGACCAGTTTTTTGCCTTTATAAAAAACAGTATAATGCCTTTCACCAACAATTTTCCCTACGACGCTTGCCTGTGCCCCCATTGAAACGTTTGGAAAGTCAAACACCTTATTATAGTGATCTAAAATGGTTTGAGTTAAATCTTTTGGACAGGCCCACATAAATCTTTCTTGGGTTTCTGAGCAAAGTATAATATGACCATCAATCTCTGGCATGCTAGTATGAATTTTATCAACCCAAACCTCAGCACCCATTCCGGCAGCATCTGCTAGCTCTATGCTTGCACACGCAACACCGCCGGCACCCAAGTCTTTAAAACCAACCTTATTAATTAAATCTTTTTCTTCTAAAAAATCAAAAAGCGCGTAAGTTGATTTAAGAATATGCCTTTCAAGAAAAGCATTTGGTTCTTGAACAGCGCCCTTATTCTGTTGTTCTTTTTCTTCTTCCAGCTCAAGAGAGGCAAAGCTGGCTCCACCAAACCCACTGTTGTCTGTAGGCTTTCCTACCAATATTAAATCATAACCTTCAGAGTTTTTAGGCGCCCTGGATCGTATTACATTTTTTTCTTTAACAACCCCAGCTGTCAAAACTGTGACCAAACAATTCTCGTTATACTCTTTGTCAAAATAAACGTCGCCACATATATTTGGTATGCCCAAAGGGTTTCCGTAGCCAGCTATTCCAGAAACAACCCCATCGCTAATCCACTTAGTTTTGTTTCTATTAATATCTCCAAAGCGCAGGCTGTCGCCAATAGACACTACTTCTGCTCCCATACAACAAACATCTCTAACGTTTCCGCCTACGCCTGTTGCTGCACCTTCATATGGAACAATTTGGCTAGGGTGGTTGTGCGATTCATGACTTACAACAAGTCCATATTTTTCTCCATCATTATCAGTAGATAAAGACACAACACCAGCATCGTCTTTAGCGCCTAAAATCACATGCTTGCCATCTGTTATAAAGTGTTTAATATGATTTTTGCTACTCTTATATGAGCTGTGCTCCGAACCCTGAATTGAAAAAAGAACAAGCTCTGTTAAAGTGGCTGGTCTCTCAAGAAAAGAAAACTGAATTTTTTTTGCTTCATCAACGCTTAGCGGGATGTTTAAGTTTTGCAGCCTTTGTTTTATATCAGCGTCTGAGCTAGATGAAAAATCAATTGTATCCCAACTAGCAAGACCCTTCATTTTTATATTTTGAAGGTTTGGTTTCTATCAGGGCCATATGAAATCAAAGAGACGCTTACTTCAGCAACCTCCTCAACCCGAGATATGAAATTTTTTAATTCAGATGGACATTCTTCAATACTTTCAATGCGGCTAGGTAAAGAGCTCCAGCCGGGGAGAGTTTCGTAAATAGGTTCAATATTACTAAAATTATAAATATCAGAAGGAACCCCAGAAAAGTTCTTGCCATCAACTTTATATCCAACACAAAGCTTTATATTTTCTAAGCCAGATAAAACATCAACCTTGGTTAATATAATTTCAGAAAAATCATTAAGTTGATTAGCAAACTTAAGCTGCACAAGATCAATCCACCCAACTCTTCTTGCACGACCAGTTGTAGTTCCATATTCTTGACCAATATCGCGAATTTTTTCTTCTAGCTGCCCCTTGATTTCTGTAGGGAACGGTCCACGTCCAACATATGTTAAATATGCTTTAGCTATACCAACTATTTTTTTTGATGTATTAAGCCCTATGCCACCACCAGCCTCAACTTGACCGGCTATGGTGTTACTGCTTGTTGTGTATGGATATAGTCCATGGTCAACATCAAGACATGCACCCTGTGCTCCTTCAAACATAATTTGCTCGTTTTTTTCAACAGCGCTAGACAAAACCTCTGTAACGTTAGCAACATACTGTTTAATCATAGAGCCGTAATTAAGAAACTCTTTTAATATGTCTTCATAATTATGCTCAAACGCTTCATTGAAGACTTTTTCAACAAGGGCCTTATTAAAATCAAATGATTTTTTTAGGCGAGTTTCAAACAAGTCTTTATTCAAAAGGTCAGCCACTCTTAGACCGTGCCTATACAGCTTATCTGCATAAACGGGCGCAATACCAGAGCGAGTGCTTCCTGCCGCCAGTTCGTTTTGATAGTTGGTTAGGTGATAGTCTATATCAACGTGGTATGGCATAATAAGATGAGCCCTGTCACTAATCATTAAATTAGTTGAAAGGCCCTCCTTCTTTAGCATACTTAATTCTTTTATTAAAACACGCGGATCAATTACCACCCCATTTCCAATAACCAGCTTGCACTTTTCATGAAGTACGCCAGATGGAATTAGGTGCAGCTTAACTGTTTTGTTATCGAGAATGATTGTGTGGCCAGCATTATTTCCGCCCTGAAATCGAACAATATAATTGGCGCGTGCAGCAAAATAATCAGTAACCTTGCCTTTACCTTCGTCGCCCCATTGAGCACCAATTACTACAACAATATTGCTCTTATTTTTTTGCACTTTTTGATATAAATGATAAAGTGTAATTTATGGCGTGAGTTCTATATACCAAAATAATACTTTTAAAATTATTATATTTTTTATTTGTGCAGCGCTTCATGGGTGTACAGCTGTTGGTTCAGTGCTGGTTCCTCTTGAGTCTATAGAACCGCCAAAAGGAAAGTACGACATAGGAACACAGGTATACTTTTGGACAGATAATTCTAGAAGCGAAGTATATACAACAGAGCCCACAGATTTCAGAGAGCTCATGGTTCAAATATGGTATCCCGCACAAGGAGGAAAAAACTATCAAAAAGCACCCCACGTTACATTTCCAGAAAAGTCAATTTCTAGTATTGCAAAAACTGCTGGGCTGCCATCAAGATTCGGAAACCACGGTACCCAACTAGTTTCAAACAGCGTTTTTGGGCTTGCTCCAATACAAAATGAAAAATTTCCACTCATACTTTTTTCGCATGGCGATGGAGGACTTTTAACCCAAAATACATCTCAGGTTGAAGAGCTAGTAAGTAATGGATATATAGTAATTGCTTGCAACCACACATACAATGCGAGCGTTACATTTGACAAAAAAGGCAACCCCATTCCTTATAAACAAAATGTAAGTTGGAACGAGCAAGCACAATACCACAAAAAATATTATACCAACCTGCTAATAAATTACAGGTATCAGGATTTAGCTTTTTTGCTCAAAACTTTAAAACAAAATCGTTTGGACGATGGATCTGTAAATCCATTTAAAAATAACATCGACTTTGAAAACGTGGGCGCAATGGGACATTCAATGGGAGGAGGAACAACCTATATTGCAATGCTTAAAAATAAAGAGGTTAAAGCAGGAGTTGCTCTTGATGGTTGGTTTTTTGGACTGCTAAATGACGATGCAAAAACAAATACAAAAAAACCATTTTTACACATAGGACAAGAACAATTTCTCGATACAAGCATTGAAGGAGACATCAATTCTTCAAAAGATGGAAAAAGAAATTTTGATATTTACAATACAATCCTTGAGTCCAATAAAGAAAGCTATGGGGTATATATAAAAAATAGCCTGCACTATTCGTATACTGACATGAAATTAATTTATAATAAAAACTCACCTTTTGCCTTACCACTAGACAGCCTTGGAGAAGTTGACAAAGAAATAGTTGATGAAGTTATGGACAAGACAGTACTAGATTTTTTTGATTATTCTTTAAAGGGCCAACCCTTCAACATTAAAAACAACAACACCTATAACGGTCAAGTAATTTACAACCAACACCCTTAATAATAATCTTCGTCGACAAAAATCTATTTTATAGACGACAGACAAAAAAAAATTACCAAAAAAGTATTGACATCTACGGAAACAATCATCAATTTAGGTGGAATTAGCTTCTGAAAGGGCAAGAACCCTTAGGAAGCTGTGTATATATAGTAAGCATTTACACATATATATAATAGGGTAAGAAATAAAAATGACAAAAAATAATAAACTAAAATTTGTATATAAATACTCATTTGGAGGTAGAATAATGAGAAAACTACGTATGTTAATTGCACTAGTTCTCCTACCAACAATGATGTTTGCACAATCAACAACTGCTAAATTAGCAGGGGTTGTGGCAGATGCTGATGGTAACCCATTGGTTGGAGCAAACGTTGTGGTTGAAGGATCGAACCTTGGTGCGGCTACCGATGAACTAGGTAGATATTATATTCTTGACGTTCCTGTAGGTACTTATGACCTAAGAGCTGAATATATTGGTTACACTACTGTAATTGAATCAGGAGTTAGAACATCAGTTGGTTTTACTACATCTGTTGATTTTAATCTTGACGTTGCAGCTGTGGCCGGTCAGGCAGTTACAGTAACTAGAGAAAGACCATTAATTAATCCTAATGCAACAAACACTACACGTGTTGTTGACAAAGAATTAATTGATGCGTTCGCTGTTAGAGGAGTAAGCAATATTGTGAATCTTCAAACAGGTGTTGTTAATGGATTCTTCCGTGGAAGTAGAAGTGGAGACAGTCGTTACTATGTTGACGGTGTTCCAGTTAAAGATGTCTACGGCGGCGGAAACCTTTTAAACGGTAACTCCCAAGCAGCTTTACAAGAAATCTCAGTACAAACTGGTGGTTTCTCAGCTGAATATGGTGGTGCTAATGGTGGTATTGTAAACATTACTACTAAAACAGGTGGTTCTGCTTGGTCTTCAAGAGTTGGTGTTGAAACTTCTCTTGGTGCAGATGCAGGTACCGATCCTGACAAACTATACTCTGATGGATATCAAAATGTAAACTTCGATTTTGGTGGTCCAATCAGCGATAACATTAAAGTATATTTGTCCGTTGAAAGCAAAGAAAAAGGTGGAGACGTTTCATATAGTTATTTCCCTATGATGGACGCAACGCCAATGCAAGAAATGCCTGGAGACAGCTACTACAGCGATGGTTCAGATGGCTTTGATTACGGAGTTGATGAAAACGGAAATAAAGTTCATCATATTGAAACAGTTATTAGAAACAATGCAACAAAAGAACAGCTTTTAGCTGATCCGTTGTTTGTTGCTAATGACACAACTTATGTTGTTTACAGTAATTATAGACGTATGTACGGGCAACAGCCTCAAGATGACAACGAAAGAATTACTATAAACGGAAACATGACTATGGATTTTGGTCCATTACGTTTAAAACTTGGTACTCAGGCTTACGACTATGAAGGACATAGCTATAGCTGGAGCAGAGTTTACGGTGGAACAGACGGTTCATTTATTAATGAATCAGACTTTGCCATGGGTTATTTAAATGCTAGATATACTATTAGCCCATTATCATATGTAAAAGCTTCATTGTCACAACAGACATATGAAACAACAAGTGGTAATGAAAATTATTTAAATAATATTGAAGAGTACGGTAGAAGAACCAAAGCTTGGGGATCTACAAACTATTATAAAAGAGACAGAACAGGGTTTAATCCTGTAGCACCAGATGAATTCTTCGGAGTTGCTGGTTACGGATCTCAGTACACTTCTTTTGATACAAGAAAAACTACTACAAACACTATTAGTTTTGACTACACAAACCAAATTGGTTATAACGAGTTAAAACTAGGTGCTTCTATAGATAATCATGAAATCACAAGATACGGTCTTGGTGCATCTGGGGTTGCAAGAGCAATTTCTCAGGTAGATACAGACCTTGACGGACTAGCTTCTCAGGCAGAAATCGAAGCATACGCTGGAGTCGATGGAGCAAAAGACTGGAGATTCATTAACTATAGATCATTGTATGTAACAAATCTTGGTTACAATATTTACGGTGATGAGTGGAGCGGACAATATAATCAAGATGATCATATGTTAGCACCAGCAGAACCAACACAATCACGTTTCTATATTCAAGATAAGCTTGAGTTTAAAGATGTTGTTGTTCAACTAGGTGTATCTTATGAAACTATCGATACAGGAGCTATGGCCCCTGATTCAGATGGTGACGGATACGGTGACTCTGACGGATTTAACAACCTATACTTTAATAGACAACGTGTAAACAGAAACGGTGATGGTAACGGTAACTACGTTTGGAAAAAAGTTGAAAAAGAAACCGCTACTCACCCAAGAATAGGTGTCTCATTCCCAGTATCTGATCGTACAGTATTCCGTGCGAATTATGGTACACACTGGCAATCAGTACCTATGTCTTATTTATATCTATCAGATTCACAGCTATCAGCTGATATTCTAGCTGGTAATGCTACTGCATCTGAGAATCCTGCATTAAAACCTGAAAGATCAACTCAGTATGAAATTGGTATTGAGCAAAGAATCGGAGCTTTTGCTTCATTGAAGGTTGAAGGATTCTATAAAGAAAGTAAAGACTATTTAACGCTTGCAAATCGTACAGACGCATTTACCAATACTGGTGGTGCTGATACTCAACAAAACTGGGCACAATACCAAAATGGAGACGTTATGGTATCTCAAGGTTTAACAACAAACTTTGAAATGCGCAGAACAAGAGGTTTGTATGCACAAGCTAATTATACATACTCAGAAGCTAGAGGTACTGGATCCTACGGAGACCAAAACTTCTACATTACATGGATTGGTACAGATGATGGTTATCCAAAAGCGATGAACCTATTAGACTATGACCAAACACACACAGCTAACGTAATTCTTGACTGGAGATCACCTGATGCTACAGGCGCTCTAGCAAATACAGGGTTCAATGCTGTAATGAGTTTTGGTAGTGGTACTCGTTTTACACCATCCCAAATCTATAGTACAGTTTTTGAGAATCGCTGGGAGTTCCCAGAAGGACCAGTAAACTCAGGTACAATGCCTGCATATACTAACTTAGACCTTCGTGTTGACAGAGCTATTAGCTTAGGCGGTTTAACTGCTAACGCATATATATCTGTGTTCAATGCTTTAGATTCTGAACAAGTAAATGATGTTTACCACGGTACAGGTAACGTAGCTGAAGACGGCTGGGTTGCTACTGAAAGTGGGCAGCAATGGCTTGCCAATAGATTATCACAAAACCCTGACGTTGACGCGGCAGCTATGTATCAAGACAACCTAGCGTTTCCTGGTAGATGGAACAGACCACGTACTGTAAGGGTTGGTTTAAACATTAGTTTTTAATAATAAGAAGGTAAAGAGGTATATATGAAAATCTTAAAGAATATTACCACTACTACAATGGTGATGATCTTGCTACTTGCTTCTTCATTAGAAGCAAGAGAAACCAAAAAGGTTTCTAATTTTAGCGGGTCAAACTTTGTAGAGTCCAGTGGGACATTTGACGGAAACCGTATTTACGCTGATGTTACCAACAACGGTCTATTTTTAGACTACCACATTTCCGGTGATTCTGCATTAGAATGGCCACAAGGAACTGGAGTTCACTCTATCTTCCAATCCGCACTATGGATGGGAGCGACAGTGAACGGTCAAATTAGAACGATTGTTGGGGATTATACACAAGACATGGGCCCTGGTCCATACGGTGGAGATCCATTAGCAGCGGTTCATAGAATATATAAAGTTAGCAAAAGCATGCTTGACGACCCAGCTAGCCATGATGATTTCCAGAATTGGCCAGTAGAATGGGGCGCTCCATGGGTTGACGTTGACGGAGACGGAGCATGGAATCCGCTTCCAGCAGGTCAAGACCACCCAGAGTTTATTGGTGACCAAGTACTTTGGTTTGTCAGTAACGATGGAGATATTGCTTATAAGCTAAACTTTGGTACAGACCCAATGGGTGTTGAGATTCAAACCACAATGTGGGGTTACGATAGAATCGATGCTATTGGCGACATGCTATTTGTAAAGCAATTAGTTATTAATAAAGGTGGAGATGACCTTGTAGACACATATATGGGTCTATGGTCAGATCCAGACTTAGGATATGCAGGTGACGACCTTGTAGGTTGTAACGTTGAACTAGGTATGGGCTTTGTTTGGAATGATGGAGCTGACTCACAGTATGATAACCTAGATATTGGTACACCAGCAGCAGGATATGACTTCTTCCAGGGACCTAAAGTTCCTTGTGTAGATCCAACTGATACAGTTGAATGTCCAGCTCAAGGTGCTAAGATGTTTGGAACATACTACCCTGGTGAGAAAAACCTAAAGATGTCATCATTTGCATTTTATATTAACGGTGATGCAACATATACTGACCCTTCAGACGAAACAGAGGGTTATTATTACTTGCAAGGTTTAAGAAAAGACGGTAGTGCATATCCAACAGATATTGCTGGTGATTTATATGACCAGAAATTCTGTTTTTATGGTGACGTTGAAGCCACTCACGGAACAGCTAATCCAGTAGACGGTAACTATGCCGCTGCTGCTGATAGAAGATTCCTAATGAGTGTAGGTCCATTTACTATGGCTGCTGGCGATTCACAAGAAGTGGTGTTTGGTATTTTCCACGCTGCTGGTGGTGATGCGCTTTCATCTGTTTCATATTTGACACAGGTTGACCAACTTGCTCAGTCAGCATATGATAACGACTTTGACCTTCCAGATGCACCGGTACCTCCTGTAGTAGCACATTCAGCTTTCACAGATGAAATTGTTATTTCATGGCAGGGTAATTCAGAAGACTACAACGAAGATAGTTTCTTCACAGACGAAAACGGAAACACAACTAATTACCTTTTTGAAGGATATAATGTATACCAAGTTGAAACCGCAGACGGATCTGGTGATAGAAAAAGAATAGCAACATACGATGTTGTTAATGGCGTTGAAGAAATTGTAGATACAGTTTTTGACACTAACTATAATGAGTACATTGCTGTGACAACACAGTTTGGATCTGATTCAGGTCTTGCTCGTTATCACGTTGTAGATAAAGACGCTTTAAACGGTAATAGCAAACTTATTACTAATAGAAACTATTATTTTGCTGTTACTGCGTATGGGCATAACGAATATGGTGTGCCTAAAACATTTGAAAGTTCACCAAAATACTTCAGTGTTAGACCAGAGGTTCCAAACACTGTAATGTTTGGTGAAACAACAGCAGGTGTTGGAGATATGATGTTAGCAGACCACGATGGTCCTGCTCAAGGTTATGTTGAAGTATGGATTGCAGATCCATCAAAACTAACAGGTGATTCATATACTGTA
>Ga0315330_10000894_pt1 | contig 19567 bp, 23 predicted proteins | sample M140m34915metaG_FD_203453 | JGI IMG/M metagenome (GOLD analysis project Ga0315330, IMG submission 203453) | Ammonia-oxidizing marine archaeal communities from Monterey Bay, California, United States - M1 40m 34915 | ecosystem: Environmental > Aquatic > Marine > Intertidal zone | place: USA...
TGCCTTAAGCCTATTCTTTGTCACCTCCCTGTCCATAATTGAGTTTTTAGCCTGATTTGTTTTTATAACCAACCCGACCTCATCATTTTTAAACTCATCTATGAACATTCTAATTGTCTGTTCTAGGTTTTTCCTGACTGACCATTGAGCTACGATCAGATAGTTGAAGTCGTTTTCAAGTTTAATATTAAAATTATTATCAATTTCAAGAGTCCTGTGAGGGTAATTAACACACTTAACAGGTGCACCACAGCCTACATTTCTAACAGAACCATCTTCTATATCAAAAGGGTGCTTTGTGTTTTCAAAGCCCCACTTTGCAAACTCAGAAGGAACAACAACTCTATCCATCTCGTGAGTCTTGGCAATCCAAGCCTTTGAAACTTTTGTGGTCTCAATGCCAGCAGTAACGTGAGTACAAAACTTACCCTTACGAGAAAACTCATGCGGAATGCCTATGTGAATATGTATGTCAAAAAACTCTTGTAGATTATCCGAAGGTATCTGCTTTTGCAGCAAGCCGTCAATCCATTTTCTTTGGTCGTCGTCGCCAAGAATCCAGCCAGTAGACCCCCAGTTGAGAGGAGAGACATAAATATCTAAAATATCTTCTCTATCTCTAAGTGTTCTTAAAACTAAGCGAGAATGTTCGCCATATCCAGATTGTGTCAACACTGGACCTTCAACCAATACTTTGTATCTCATATTACTTCAGTTAACTCCCAACCTTTATAGTTTCTAGTTGACCAAGAGCCATTCTTTTCAACAGTTCTTGTCAATTCTTTGTCCCACTGATCAACATAAGACTGAAAACCATAGTTATCCAAAACATGTTGACGACCTTTCTTTCCAAGTTCAGCTCTCTCTTCCTTGGACATATTATACATCTTTTCAAGTGCATCAATAAAGTCCTCTTTTGAAATTCTATCTTCATATATGTAAGGCACCTCTTGCGAACCAATAACTGCCTTAGAGGCTGGCTCTATACCTATACCAAACCACTGTTTGCCATCAGTCACTTGCTCTTGGAGACCGCCTGTCATATTGACGATAATTGGGGTCTCCGTTGATAGTGCTTCTAATGTTGCAAGACCAAAACCTTCCGCATCAGAAATGTTCAATACGCAGTCAGAGGTATTATATAAACAAGACAACTCAGGAAGGCCAACTTTCTGCACGGATATTGCAACTTCACTTTGCATGTTCGTTTCTTCAATGATCGCAGTTAAATCTTGACCATTAGGATCGTTGGGTTCTGTATGCATGATAAGCAAGCACTTACCTCTACCAATTTTTTCAACAAACTCGTGATACCACCAAAGAACAGACCCAGACATCTTTCTACGAGCATTTCTATTATTCCAGAAAAAGATAAACCTCTCCTCTCCTGCATCGTTGTAAAATGACTCATTAGCTTTTTTGAATTCTTGCAATTGGCTGTCTGGCATTCTTTTGAAGATGTCTGTATTCACGGTATGAGGAATTCTAACACTATCAACTTCTGGAGCCACAACATTAACGATATCATCTGATACCTTGCTTATTGTTGCAACCAAATCATTAGATAGGTAGTAAGGCCTATTAAACTTAGGATAAGGATAGTTATCCCAAACGTGATAATAAACTAAGGAACAAACTGACCTTATTTCATTTTCAATTTCCCACAACCATCCCCAAAATCTTGGGTCAGTCATTATCCATACAATGTCTGGTTTAAATGATTGAATAAAAGACCGAACTTGATCTTGTGTTCCATAACCATCCACTGGGTATATGATCCAATCATCTCCATACTCTTCCACTCTAATTGGCGTGTAGTCAGGATGGCGAATCGCACCACCCATATTTACAAATTGATATCTTCCAGTTTTAAGAAGACCTTCAATCATATATCTAGTTTGCCCAGCAACACCAGAAGGCGCTAGTGGGCTATCCGCTAGGACAAGTACTTTAATTTTTTCCATGTGCTATTCCTTATGTACAGTGCTTGGTCTTGTGAAACTCACACCTACTACAAGATAACCTATTTTTAACAAAGTTTTCACTATTAATGTGATTAATTGCTTTGGACAAGAGATCAATAGCGTTAGCAACTCTCTTCTTGCCGTTGGTGACCCTAAATATTTCCACCTTCTTGCCTTTCGCAGTACGCTTCATTAGTGCAAAGTGAGTTTCAATTTGACCATGATCAACATTATACTTATTTGCAAAATAATTTTTATACAGACTTAATTGATAAGCAGTAATAGAATCATTCTTTTTTTCTGCTCTCCATCCCCAACTAGTTGTCTTCCAATCAAGGATGTGATACTTACCGTCTTCAGTCTTAATTACTAAATCAATAAAACCCTTGAATTTAAAGTCTGTTTCAAACTCACCTATTTCCTCAAAAAGAGGGTCTTCTATTTTGAACACCTCATATTTACCAAAATAGTTTTTCATCTCAGGAATGACATAATCAAACAAGTCTTGTGCCTGCTCGTGCATCTCAAGAACTAATTTTTTGTTTAGCTTTGAGTGATCAGGTAAAGATTTAATTTCTTTTACAAATTGTTGTTTAAATTCAGATTGTGTGTCAATGTTTTCATCCAGTATTAGTTTTTCATTGACGGCGTGGCAGGCAGACCCAAAAGCTGTATATTCGTTACCTACGAACGCTTTGATCTTGTCAAGGTAGACCAACTTGTGCTTGTAAGCACAGTCATTCCACAGTTTTAGTTCCGAGTAACTTATTCTCTTCCTTTGTTCTTGCTCCACGAGTTCTCCTTCTTCTTCTGCTAGTCGTAGCAGGCTTGGTGGATACTACTTTAGGCTCAGGATCAGGTACAACCTCTTCCTTAACTTCTTCTACAGTATCACTTTTTGCTGGAGAAGTCAAGCTTTTCTTGACTATCTTCTTGGAAAAAACAAATTGACCTGATAAAGATATGTTCTCTGCGTGATTGCCGATGACATCCTGATTTTCACAGGTATAATCCTCAGAGACGTTTATTCCTTCTTTTTCCAAAAATTTTATAACGTCTCCAAGATCAACTGTTTCGTATGGATCTGTTGCAAGTTTTCTTTTTTTGACTCTAACATCAACAACAATTTTACTTCCATCATTTTTACTAATCTTCATTATTTACTCCTCGCATTAAGCTTTTCAAGTTTGGTATACAAAGCTGGGCTAATCCTTAATAGTTTATCATAGTCTCCATGAAAATAAAACGCCTCAAATCCATTTGCAAAATATTCTCTCAATGAGGTGATAGCATAAGGACTATAGAACAAGTTCATTGAGATAGGCGTAAGAGTTGCATACCCAATATCAAAATATAAAACATTATCAAAATTATTAGAATACTCTGGATTTTTGAAATCTTGATAGTTCAAATCATAACCTTCAGTGTCTAGAAGATGAAACAACCTCTCTCTCTTGCCTAAAAACTCTCTCTCTAAAGATCCATCTGAATAGATATCTAAAAAATGCTCTTCTTCTACCGAATGTGCAACTTCATGCACAATATCATCAACCATATCCATTTCATCATCTTGCTTGTTGGTTACGTAGATTGCACCCTCCATGTAAAGCGCATTGACACTTTTAATCTTAAATTCAGGAAAGTCACCAACAAAAATATAATCAATATTTTTTAAAAAGATTTCAGGCACAGAATCTTTTACAGATCTCAACGCTATGTCAATATTGAAATCTTTTGGCAAATCATCTTTTATGATAACCTGTATATTTCCAAGAGATTTTTCTTTAAAGCTTTTCTTGAATTTTTTACTAGACTCGGTTATATATTCTTTATTCACTACCAGGTCTCTTGGAAATAAACGGATTTCCACACTCAGGCTCATCAACATCAAAAGACCTTGAATCATCAATACCTTGTTGATAACCTCTTATAAAATTTTCTTCAGCTACAACCATTAAAAATTCTGGGAACTCCTGAGCGAAAACATCAACGATCATCTCTACGGTCACATTGTCATCATCAGGATTATTTTTTCGTCCTACATAATCTACAATCAAGTTCTGAAGTTCACAATTTGGTTGTATTTGCTTTTTAAGATGCTCATTTTTAAGCTCTTCATCTCCACTAAAATTTAATTTCATTTTTACTCCTTACAATATCTTAGCTGCCACAGATGCAACCCTTGACCTCTCGCCCTTTGTTAAAGTTATATGACCAGCTATCTCCTGATCCCTAAACTTCTCAACAACATATGAGAGCCCATTATTGGTTGCATCAATATAAATATTATCAATCTGTTCAATATCACCAGTTAGTACTATTTTAGTGCCTTCTCCAACTCTTGTCAAGACTGTTTTTATTTCATGTCTAGACATGTTTTGTGCCTCATCAATTATTATGAACGAGTTAGAAATAGAGCGACCTCTAATATAAGTCATGGCTTCAACCTCTATTCTACCTTCATCTATGTGCATCTCTAATGTCATCTTATCATTTCCAAAAAGAAATTGTAAATTATCTTGAATTGGAGCCAACCAAGGAAACATTTTTTCTTCCATAGTTCCTGGTAAAAATCCTATATCTTTACCTACTGGTTCTACTGGCTTAGTAACAAGTATCTTATTGTATATTCTATCATTTGCAACTTCACCAAAGGTTTGATGAAGCGCAGCAGCTAAAGCAAGGAGAGTCTTGCCAGAACCAGCTTTACCTATGAGAGTCACAACTGGTATATTTGGATCCATCAAAAGGTCTAAAGCAAACTGCTGTTCTTTGTTTCTTGGTCTTAGTGACCAGATGCCTTTTTTGAAGTTTGATATTTTTTTTACAGGCCTGGTGTAGTCTTTAAATTTAACTAGAGCAGATTTTTTGTCATTAAAATTGGATATAAGCATAACAAACTGATTTTTGCTAAGCGAAGTTCCTTCTTCAGACAAATAAACTTCCTCATCATTATAAATTTTATCAATTAATTGATCGTCAACCAGATGTTCAGTTAGTCCTGTATATAGACCACTAATGTCATCAACAACTTGTTCAGCGTTATAGTCTTCCGATATCAAATCTAAAGAGTCGCACTTAACTCTCATATTGATATCACGAGAAACAAGTATAACTTTTCTATTTGGATTTAAACTTTTTTCAGTTAACGCTGTAGCGATTATTTGGTTATCTGGGTTACTTAAGTCTAGATCTGGAGGCAATGAAGCCGAGTCATAGGACTTGACATATATGATGCCTTTTCCTTTTGCAATCCTAACACCAGATGATAAATTACCTTGTTCTCTTAACTTATCAAGCTTTCTTATAGTTTTTCTGGCATGAATACCCACAGGATCTTGCCGTTTTTTATGTTTGTCAATTTCGTCAAGAACTTTTAGTGGTATTACAATGTCATTATTGTTGAACGATTCAATTGAATTAGAATCGGTTAGATAAACATTAGTGTCTAGAACGTATATTTTTTTGGCCAAAACAAAACTCTCTTTCTTATACAGTAATTAGTTTGTTCTTAACTTCTTTCCCACTTGGTGGGTACTTTGTCGTAGTTTATTCTCTCTGAGACTTTAAATTTTTTTGGCATCTCATTTAGCTTTTCAATGACAACGTTCTCAACCTTTGGCTTTGGCTTTGCGGTACCTACCTTAGCGTTAGCAGTGCCACAAAGGCAAACAATTGTCAGTAATGTGTAAAACATTTTATGTGTTCCTTTAAAGATATATTGATTTTAAATATACTTATTATATAGGATAGCTTATGCACAGGTTTTTTTTACTTTTATTTCTTTTAATTTTGACCTCTTGTCAAACCCAGATGTTGGTGATGGGAAGGGCACCTATTCCTGCTGATTCATTTGCATATATTGAAGCCACACTTCATATTGAAGTTTGCACTGAATCTTCTGGTATGAGTGTTTGCGTAAAAGATTCTTTTAAATCAAGTGGATCTGGAATATCAATAGGAACTTTTAGAAATCATGGATCTATTGTGTTAACTGCAGGTCATGTTTGCGAGATAGATGAAGCCACACTTCCAACGGGCCTGGCAAAACATTATTTAACTTTCAGAATATTTGATAGATACGGACGACCACATGACGCGAAAGTGATAAACACAAATTATAAGAGTCCAGACATTTGTGCTTTATTTGTAAAAGGCGCTGCAATAAAAGGTGTTAAAATATCCAAGCAAAAACCAAAAATTGGGGACAAAATTTATTCTATGTCTGCCCCACAGGGAATATTTCACCCACCAGCAGTGCCTATACTTGAAGGAACTTATAGTGGAGATGCATATAAAGACAAATTCTCAGTCACAACAATACGTGCCATAGGTGGCTGCTCAGGTAGTGGAATATTGAATGAATCTGGCGAACTGATTGGTATTTTATTTGCTACTCACCCCGCATTTAACAGTATCACACTATCTTCAACATACAGTGCAACAATTGACTTTATACACGAGACGTTTGCAAAAATGGGACTTAAGGAGTAGAATACCAAGTCTCAAGAAGTTTTTCTTTTTGCTCTTTCATCATGGTGAGTCTTGCGGCGAAAGCCTTCTTACTTGCCGTCTTAGCTTTTTCAATTGATACTTGTAATTCTTCAATTTCTTTTTGTATAATTTGAATTTTAGATTTTCTATTTCTCATCATAATTTTGTTCTACTCCTTTTTCTTAATTTTACCTTCTCATAAACCACATACATACGGTATCTAAGAGATATACCATAGCCCTGTGGAGCTACTAAAGGGTGATAGTAAACATCCTTAACTCCCATCTTTTCATCAGACATTATAGTCTCAATAATAGTGTCAGACATTTTATCAATTGTGAACTGATACGTATCTTGAGTTCTAGGTGTTTTCTTGTGATTATTAAGATTAGCACCTAAGTGCTCATGGTCTTTGAATACAGATCTTAAAAACTCCAAAGATTCTTTACTTGTAATTGATCTTTCAGTCGTAGCCATTTTGTGCCCATCCTCCTCCTTTTAAGTGAAAAACAGATTTAGAAATTACTTCTTTTAGTGATTTCTTTCCACACTCTTCACAAGTTCCAGATTCAAGCATCTCTAGCTTGTCAGAGTATTTTTGCATGGCCTTAAACTGATGACCACAATTTTCACACTTATATTGATAAATAGGCATTTTGTTAAATAATCTCGTCTACTAAGCCATACTCTAAGCACTTTTCTGCATCCCACCAAAGGTCATGCTTCAAAATATCATCAAGTTTGCTTTCAGGGATTTTTGTGTACTTCCTGTAAATATCTTTAATCTTCTTCATGAGCATCTTGGAATTTTCCATGTCATCTTTCATTGCAGCATACTTCCCCCACATGACGCCAGAAAGCTGATGAACCAACATACAAGCATTCTTTTGAATGTATCTCTTATCTGCAACAACTGACATCAATGTTGCAGCAGAGGCAGCACAACCATCAATAATAGAATGAACTGGTAAAGGAGAATTGATGATGTGATCTACAGCAGAAAGGCCTGCGAATACAGAACCTCCATAACTGTTAATATGAAGTTTAATAACTGGCTTTCCACACTCGTACATTTCTGCTTTCGGTGCCAAGTTTGCATTAAGATTAAATATCATCTTATTTAGCTTCAAAACTTTTGGTCTACTAACTCCTGAGTAGAAGTAAATTCTGTTTCCAGAACTATCTACCTGGTTAAAATCAGCACCATCATCGTTGCTTTTTTCCATAGGAGACATTACCTTTTTGATAACTTCTCCCTTTTCTTCTTCTGATCCCCAAAATTGATCTCTCACAAATTTCTCCTTGTTAATTGGTGGGCCCACTTGGATTTGAACCAAGAACCTACGGTTTATGAGACCGTTGCTCTAACCGATTGAGCTATAGGCCCATTTACTTAGTTATATCATATTTTACAAGTAAGTTTCAAGTAATTTTTTCCTGATAGTGTTTCTTATGCCTTTATTGATGTGAAGCACCTCTGGCATAATCCTGTGTCTTACTCTGTTTCTTGCAAAATTTGTCAACTGATTAGATGGGTCTTCTACCCACTCTACCTGTTTAGATTTGACATACTGTTTTATTGAGCGTTTTGAGGTCATAAGGAAAGGTCTAAAAATATTTTCATTTCTTTGGTACGGTATTAGCTTACACTGGCCATGGAAAGCGGACATAAGCCAAGTTTCTACACAATCATCTAGGTGATGACAGGTAATTATAAAATCACTATCTAGATTTTGAAGAAAGCTATATCTTTCATCGCGCCAAAACTCTTCAAGAGATCTTTTTTCCTTTCTCCCCTTTACTCTTCCGACGTGAAGTTTTAAGTTATTTTGCTTTGCATACTCTCGGACAAAATCTTCAGACTTTCGTGCGAATGCAGTATCATGATTAAAATAAGCTAGCTCAACCTGTTTTTTACCTTGAAGCAAAAAATGAGTAAAGGCCATAGAGTCAATCCCACCAGAACAAGCTATAGTTACCTTGTGTGGTATTTTTTTTATAATTCTAATCATCTAGAAAGATTATCACATGACGTCTACAAAGTCAAGATTAATTTATAAGAGTGCCCCAAAATTTACTGCGAGTGCCTAAGTCTGATATTGCAGCGCCGCCAGCTTGGTATACAGTTAATTTTACCACATCACTAGCTTCCAGCGCAATAAGTGTAGACCCAATTGTACTAAACCTTTCCATATCTGTATTATATTCGTTTGGATCCTTTTGATCTAAATCTGCGTAATAGTTAGAGCCGCCATCGTTAGGGTCTATCTCCAAAGACATTAGAATTTGTGAAGCACTAATGTCTAAATTATCAAAATCAGCGTGACCACCAAAAAGATATATTCCAGCCACAGGTGCGGTGAAAGCGTTAGAAGCAAAGTTACTACCTCTATCAAAGCTTTCTCCATCAAAAGTAATAACAACTCGTGTGTTGACAGCAATATTTTCTTGTGCTGAACTTTTTGTAGCTCTAAAACATGGTTGTAAGGGTTTTGTTATACGCCCACTAGAATCAATAGACATTGCTGTGGCATTTGCTGTTGTGAATGTTTGGGTGTCTGTTCCAAACGAGATTTTATTGTCAGTATCTCCAGAGTGTATTATATCAGATGCAACTGTAACTGTTGAAAAAGTCACATCGTCACTTGTTCCAACTGCTTGTCCTATCGCTATATCATTAGCGTTAACAGTAACTCCAGTACCCTGACCGACAGCTAAAGTTCTAGTAGACGCAATTGTGCCACCTCCAGTTAAACCATTTCCTGCTGTGATTGAGACGGATGTATGATTAATGTGCTCATTTGCAACGAATCCAGAAAGGTTATCGTGGACTATCTCCGAGTCGTTTGTTGATACAGTGGTAGAAGCAACTGTTATTCCTGTACCTTCACCAACTGTTAATGTCCTGGTTGATGCAATAGTACCGCCTCCAGTTAGTCCGTCGCCTGCAGTTATTGTAACACCAGAGTGGTCAATATGTTCATTGGCAACGAATCCAGATAGGTTATCATGAACAATTTCAGAATCATTTGTCGCAATAGCATCAGAGCTTACTGATATTCCAGTTCCTTGCCCTACAGCCAAAGTTCTTGTAGAAGCTATGGTGCCGCCGCCAGTCAAACCATCGCCTGCAGTTATGGTAACACCAGAATGATCAATATGTTCGTTGGCAACAAAGCCAGATAGATTATCGTGAACTATCTCAGAGTCATTGGTTGCAATAGCATCGGAGCTTACTGATATTCCCGTTCCTTGACCAACAGCTAAAGTTCTTGTAGAGGCTATAGTACCTCCACCAGTCAAGCCATCGCCTGCAGTTATGGTAACGCCTGAATGATCAATGTGTTCATTTGCAACAAACCCTGAAAGATTATCATGCACTATCTCAGAGTCATTGGTTGCAATAGCATCGGAGCTTACTGATATTCCCGTTCCTTGACCAACAGCTAAAGTTCTTGTAGAGGCTATAGTACCTCCACCAGTCAAGCCATCGCCTGCAGTTATGGTAACGCCTGAATGATCAATGTGTTCATTTGCAACAAACCCTGAAAGATTATCATGCACTATCTCAGAATCGTTTGTTGAAAGGGTTCTTGTTGAGGCGATTGTGCCACCACCAGAAAGCCCTGTTCCCGCAGTGATTGAAACACTTGAGTGGTCAATATGCTCGTTAGCAACAAAACCTGAGAGATTGTCATGAACGATTTCAGAGTCATTAGTTGATACTGTTGTAGAGGCAACAGTTATGCCTGTGCCTTGGCCAACTGTTAGAGTTCTAGTGGTTGTGATATCACCGCCGCCAGTAAGTCCACTTCCAGCAGTTATGGTAACACCAGAATGATCAATATGTTCGTTGGCAACGAAGCCAGATAGATTATCATGAACTATCTCTGAATCATTTGTAGCTATGGCGTCTGCTGTAACTGAAATACCAGTGCCTTCACCGACATTTATCACTCCTGCTGCAGATGTCAGGCCACTTCCTGCAAATGTAGATGCGACTGAGACATTAAAGTAATCTGCTGGATTTCCTAGAACTAATTTGCCACTGCCATCCAAAGCAACGAAACTAGCAACGCCAGCGACTGAACCTGAGACTACTTTTGAAAAATCTACTTGGGTTGGAAGTAATCTTCTTCTGTTTGAAAAAGTGCTCATACATTAAATAGAATATTGTATGATTTATACTGCGCTGAAATCTACCAGTGTAGCTGTCTTTGTGACGCCACCAGCAGTGATCTTTATCAAAACATCACCATCGTCACCTGTACCGTTACCGTTTGACATCCAAATAACAGAACTTCCTTCTTCGGGATTATCTGGGTCGTAGGTTCTTTCTTTTAGGATCAGAGGCCCTTCTAGCTTTGTATTTCCATATACGTGAAGTGTCTCGTCGGGAGTTTTAATTCCCATACCCAAACTACCAGACGCATTTGTATTCAAAGAGTCCAAAGGATCGCTAGGGATTGCTGTCTGATCAATAATAGCGGCACCATTAGTCAATGTTCCGTGATAACCTGAAACATAATCTCTGATTCCATTTGAACCATCTGTATCTTGGTCATCTCCCATTTTCCACCAGGAGATAACACTTGCAAAGGCAGAGTGGTTGCGCACATTCATAACATTTCCAGAATTATAAATTTCTTGAACTTCTGCTAATGTTAGTTCTTTGTTAAAAACTACACAATCTGCAATCCTGTCTTCAAATATCCTGTTTGCGTTCGCTAAGTCTTGCGTAGCACCGATTACAACGGGAGTAGATGTATTTCTAATCCTAGAATAACTACCATTTGCGCTCTGAGTGGAGGTGGTTTGAGATCCATCAGTATATACCTTCATGCCTGTCTGAGAACCATTACCGCTGTAAGTCGCAACTACGTGATGCCAAGTTGCATCAGATAAGGTCGCTGAAGGTGCCTGTGTTCTTATTGAATCACCAGCAGCAGAAGAGATGTTGTCATACAAGAAGAACTGCAGTTTGCCATTTGCGTGCTTGAATAACCACTCATTACCGCCAGTAGAAAAGTTTGCTTTTGATATAAACGGACCATCATCAGAAGAGATGTCTCCAACATAAACCCACAGCGATAAGGAAAATGGTAGGTCATTTGACCCATTCGTGAAACTATAGTCATCCTGATCTGACACTAATACATGATCATTGGTCCCATCTAGACTTATTGCTTTCTTGTTTATCTTTTCTTCTGCATTGACCTTTATTGAGGAGTCAATAGCTTCAGACCAGCCAATCTGATTTACATCAATTTTATTTCTAGCCATCTCTTACCACTTCCTGCAGGACCAATACCTTGCCTTGGTTTTAGGTCCAGGATTTTTGCAGTTATGTCTAGCTCTAAAAGATTTTCTGCGCTTAGGGTTAGACTTCTTGATTCTCATATTAGGGTCACCAAAATTAACCTTTTTGATATTTCCAGTCTTTGGATCTTTCACAAATACTTTGAACTTCTTAACATCACCGCGCATAGGCTTGTTAAGTTTAACCTTACGGCCACGATACTCAGCTTCAGGAACTAAATCAGGACAACCACATGCAGCATCAGAAAGAACCTCATATAGACATTGAGGACAAGCGTGGTCACCGTCCTCTGTGATGGCATCCTGGACAGTATCATAGATCGTAAAATTTTCATTTACTTCTGCGAATACGTCTTCAATCATGTCTTCATTAAGTGGTGTAGTGTGTCCATAGTCTCGCTGTAGGGTCATCAACAAACCTTCTACTTCTCTAGGTTGCATCCTAGTCATCATTATCTGGTTTATTTCTTCAATATCCTGTTCTTTACGTTCAGATTTTGACTCTTCAAGTGCACCCATCTCTCTAGCATCATCTGCTTCAAGGTAGTGTTTTACAACACCAAGATAGTCTGCAGCCTTTGTGATCTTAGACTCAACCCACTCTGGCAAATCATCTGCGTCTTGAATCATATCCAACAATTCTACAGAATACTTAGCCATCTTGAAAAGAGAAGATCTGTGCATCTTTCCCTCATGATCATGATCTTGTTTTGGCATATCCGATGGGCAACCCATTTCATCAATAGAAATCTTGCTCATCTCTTCCATAACTAATTTTTTAAGTTGTTCCCTGTTCATCCTTTTTTCCCTGCCTTTGATTTTTTGCCATATTTGCCACGCTTTCCGCATGCACCTGGTGTTGGTCTACAAGAAGGATACTTGGCTCTCTTCTCTCCACCACTTCGGCCACAAGGTGAACACTTTTTGCGACCTGTCTTTTTATCTTTACGGCAAGTATTGCAGTCTACCCAACCACCTTTCTTGCCTTTAGCGCCTTTTCTTTTGAACCAGTCACGAAGACTTGATTCAGATGATGGTTTAGATGTCAGTTTTCTCTTTTTTTCCAAAAAAAAACCTATCTCCTCATCAATCAACTTCTTAAGAACCTCTGCTTGATCATCATGCATCTTTACAGACTTAGTTAACTGACTGATAACCTTTTTGATTTGACTTTCTTCACCATCGTCAATCTCTGGATCTTCTGCTTCTTTCTTGCTGTTGCCCCAATTAGCAGCACCAACCTTACGGCATTTAACAAGAGCACCAGAAGCATATGCAGAAGGCCACACATCATATCTTGCTCTTACCTTATGATAACACGCATCCTTCTTACCTTTTTTCTTCTTTTTCTTTTTGCGTTTTTTTCTTTTCTTTTCATCCAGATAGTTCATCAACTCTTCTTCAACCATCTCTGATACGCTGATCTTACCTTTTGCAAGGATATAATCCTTATCAGGATGTTGGCCAACCTTTTCATCATCTTTAATTGAAGATTTGATATCTTCTTCTGATGCGTCTGTCTGCTTCTTTAGAGCCTTCATTCCAGCAGCACCACCTTCTTTTTCAAGAACTTTTCTTATGGCTGCCTTTAATTGTTCTTTAGTCATTTTTTCTCATCCTCTGAGTTTTCTTCTTTGATGCCTCTTTTTTCTTCTTGGCATAATCAAATGCCTTTTTAAGTCTAGCTTTTACCTTCGGATCTTTTGCATTTTTGTATGCAGCACGAACTCTCTGGTGCACTAAATTAATTATCTGTGATTGTCTTTTGTGAGGCTTACTTTTAAAACTAGACTTTGAAAAAGTATCTTGAATATCTGAGACTGAACTAAATTTTACACCAACAGTATCACTAGGATTCTCATCGGTATACAATCTACGTCCAGATCCTTTTGGTTTTTTACCAGTGCCCTTTGCTGGATCCTTACCTTCTTCTGCTTTCACACAGTTTCTATAGGTGCGGCCAAACATCTTTTTGGTTTTTCTGGTGGCGTGAGTTTTGTAGCCTTTTTGACACCTTTCCTCAAGGTATTTAATTAGCTCTTCTTCAATTATGGATACAATATCGTTCATACTAATATATAGTACGAAAATATAGCTTTTACTACTCTAAATCTTTTGAGACTTCGTGCTTTCTGCAAAAATTTCTTAGTTCACCTACAGTTATCCCTAAAACCGCTGCGGCTTCTTTTTGAGACTTAGTTGAAGATAAAGCAAACTTTAATAAAGAGTCTTTAATAATATAATCTATAGATCTATAAATAGGAAATCCAAAAAGCTTACCTTTAACTAACTTAGCTGAAAGTTCTAACTTTAAAGATATTATTTGTTCTATAGTTAAAGAATTTAATATTACTTGAAAGTCTTCTGTAATTTTGTTAGACTTTAAAAGTTTCTTAGAAATACTTTGATAGTGGTTCTTGCCAACATTCATAACTTTTTATTTAGTATTATAAATTAATATCATATTTTGAAACAAAGGTCAAATCATTTTTTTAAGTTTTTTATTTATTAGGTCTTTTACTTTGCTAGCAGTCTCAACATCAACCTCAGAAGCTATTGATCTTACTGCATCTTCTAAATCTGAAGCAAAAGATTTATCATCTTGAGAAGAATCTAGCTGCATGCTTTGTGCTAAGGCCATCAATACTGGCATATCCTCTTCTTCTACTTGCTCTTTCATTAGGGCTTGGAATGCTGCATCTGTCCAGTCTTCTTCCTGCATAAGAACTTCAGGATCTTCACCTGGTTCTTCTACACCTTGATCGTCCATGCTAACAGGATCAGCATCTAAATCATCTTTTTCTTTTTCATACTCAGGAGTAGTTGGTTCTTGTACAGGGGATAGTTCATCCTCAAACACATCTAAGTGAAGTTTTAAGTTTGTAAGAAGATAATCATAAAATATTGCAGCATCTCTATCATTGGTAAAGTTTCCAGAGGCCAACTTATATGCTTTTTGAATCTGAGTATCTATCTTGTTTATAGTTTCATATGCTTCTAGAGCGCCTGCTTGATCTTGACCTTGGATCCTAAACTTTTCAAATTCAGGATCTTCGGGTTCATCCTCTTCAGGCTCCTCTTCTTTTTTAGAGCCGAGAACATCAATAAATTTATCTTCATCATCTAGATTGATATCTACATCTTTTTCCATAATTTTTTGAAAGGGCTCAGAATCTTCTTCTTGTTCATCAATATCTTCCCTTCCAGAACTCGCAAGCTCCATAAGGTTTCTGACCCCATTAACAAGATGTGCGCGAAAAGAATCTCTTTGAGATTTGTGAGAGGTGAGTTTTCCATAACCTGTCTTTATTGTGGTAAGAATGTTGCCAAGAAGCTCATCAAGGTAATTTAAAGCAGTAGAATTGTGAACTTGCTTTTCTTCTGCAGCCTCAAGAATAATATCTTGAATAACTTCTCGTAGTTCGTTGGATTGGACTATCTTGTTGAAGTTTTCAGCAAGAACCTTTTTACGCTCAAGTTTTATTATTCTTGAAATACTTTGTCTAAACTCCATAACTTTAGCAATGTGTTCCCTTTTCATCTTCTTAGTATCCCTCTCGTGTTTTTTGTTATCCTCATCAGTGAATCCAACAAAAGCTCCTGGTCCGCCTTCAACACTAGCAGTAACAGATGCTTCATCAATTTCATCGTTTTCTTGGCCTTCTTTTGCAAAGAAAGCGTTTGATTTACCAACAGGTCTGCCTTGGTTAAACGGCGCACCATGCTTTACAAGATCCTTTCTACCTTGGTCAAGGAGAGTAGATTGACCTTTCTTGGTTCTAGGTTTTGCAACTTGGCTTTGAAAGCTCTCCAATACAGCCTGTCTGATAAAATCAATCATTTTACTTTGTGCACCATTCCATTAAACGCTTGTTTAATCTATCTTGCTTGGTTTCGTGAAGTTTTGAAGTTGCTTCAATGTTAGCAAACTTATCTTCATATTCTTTCTTCAATCTATTGGTTGCAATAGTAGCAGGACCTTTGCCAAGGTCGGGAGCCTTCGGACCTTCACCCTTTTTACCTGTGAGTCTGCGTGTTAATTCGTGATTGTTGCCTTCTTCAACTTCTTCTTCCTCTTCGGTGATTGTTGTTTCTTCAATCTCTTCTTCTTCCCTAATTCTGTCTGGAAGCATTCTTTCGCGACCTTGATCTTTGTCTAGGTTGGTGTGGCTCATTGCAGCACCAGCTTCTTCAAGCTCTTCTTGCTCGTCCATCTTTTTAGCAACATGCTTACGAAGTTGTGGAGGAACTTTACTCGTATCCTTATCAGACTTTTTGTCAGATTTTTCATCTTTATCCTCCGAATCAGCTCCCTTTGCTTTACCTAGATCATTCGCACCTTTTCCATCTTGTGCATAATCAGGAATGCCATCTTTGTTCTTATCTGGCATTTTTTCTTCGTTTTGAAGCTTTTCCATCAAAACCTTTCTAACCATTTCTTCTAATTTAGATTTTTTCATTTGTTTACTCTCCTGTAATTTTTTTTGGTCTTCCCAATCTCTAAAAAGTAGATTACCTAATAAATAGGCTTCTTTTTCCATATTTCGCATATGGCCGTCTTTTTGTGCATATCCTGGCCCTGTTTCATGCTCTTGATCAAACTCACCTCTGGTGTTCTGTAGGTGGTGCACCAATTCATGTGCCAATGAACGCAGTACGTCCTTTACGTGACGACCAGTAACGTATACGACAACTTTGTTTTCATCGGGTGAATAATGAGCAGTTTGTCCAAGAGGGTTCATTGAATTTTGTTCATCTTCTTGAAAATGCAAGGATGGGCTGGATTTGTAGCCAAGGTGCTTTTGGCAATAGGACATAAGGTCATCAGCCAAAGGCTGAATATTTTCTTTGATAAGTAGCATAATTTAAACCCAGAATATACAAGTATATACTATAAGTAGTTTAAATAGCCTCTTTGTTCCCCGAAAACATAATATCTACTTCTCTGTCTTCTAGAGAATCTAAAAGCCAGTGTTCTATGTCTTGCCTGGATTCAAATTCGTACATACTCAAACCACTGTACAAGCACCATTTTTGAACTTCGTCTAAGACATCCATTTTATTTACGACCATCTTATTGACACCGTTGATATCAATAGCCATCTTCAACAGGTCAAAATCAAGCCAGTTAACTTGACGAGGCCTGCCTGTAGTAGCCCCATATTCATCACCAGCTTCACGAATAAGTTCAAAAACTTGATCTGTACCATGAAAATTCTTAGAACCTACATAAGTTTCATAAATTTTTGCAACTCCCCAGACATCCCGAACAGACTTGGGTGGTACACCATTTAAGAGAGCACCAGCGGTAGTGCAATGCGAAGAAGTAACATAAGGATAGTCACCCCAATCAACGTCAAGGCCAAATCCCTGGGCCCCTTCAAAAAGCGCTTCAACATGATCAAATTCCTCATTTTTGTGTAGTTCAGTGTACATATCAATTACAAATGGAGCTAATTCAGGACACTCTATAGCCCTAACTCCCTTTCTAGCATATTTATCTCTATAAGCTGGGCCGTTACCACGCTTGGTTGTCCCTATTTCTGTGTCTTTTTTATCTTCAGCTAAATGAAAATCAGTTATAATATGCGCATTTGATGCAATCTTTAGATACTTTGAAGCATCAATACCACCACTCTCAAGCTCTCTTATCTCTTTGAATAATTGCTTAAGACTTATTACACATCCTGGTCCGATGACTGAGCGCACGCCAAAGAACACACCGCAAGGAATGTGATGAGTAACAAACTTTTTTCCTTCATGGTAAATAGTATGACCAGCATTGCAGCCCCCGTTATAACGGATAACATGAGTATAATCATTTTGTCTACAAAGGGCATGTGTCACCTTTCCTTTACCGCAGTCACCATACTGCAAGTCAACAACAATATCAGCTATCATTATAGCTCCTTTCATATAAGGCTATTATAGCATACTACTTCTTATTTGTGATAACTTTCTTTCTATGTCTTCCAGGTTTTTTTGCTATGTGATTTAAGAGTTGTCTTAATTCTTTTAACTCATTGTTAAGAGTTCTAATTTTGAATGCCGACAGGATCATAAAAATACCTGTGGATATTGCAAAGGTGAGAAAAATATAATATAATGTCTGAATCATGCTTCCTTCTTTATTTCCCATGGGGCAGGTTTATCTGGGTCTAAAATATCTTCAGTTGAGATATCGTCAAATTTCATAAAGTCTTCATCGTCACTGTTAAAGTTTGAATCACCATCTTCATCCTCGTCGGGATCTGTTAAGCTCTCTAAATAAGACGAGACTTCATCAACAATATTCACTTTTTGATTGTTTTTGGCAAAAGAATTAAGATATTCTGTGACTTCATCTTGCTCTGGTTTTTCTTCTTGTTTCATCGCCCTCATTCCCATTGCAAAAAAGATGCTCGCTGCATTATCTGCAATTTTTGTCATCTCGGCAAAGTTTTGATCAATGTATCTCAATACGCCAAATATAGTATCTATATTTTCTTGCGTTATGTCTATATCATCTATCACCAATCTAAACTGCATATCTGGGCCACTGATTCCCTTAAGGACGTGAACTTGTAGCATTTCAGGAAGCGTAAGGCTTTTTAACTCTTCTTGAGGTATTCCTGGAAGTGGTAGCTGCTTGTTTAGCTCTTGTGCTATTTTTTTGTTAAAATCGTTTAGTTTTGAGATGATACGATCATTAAAAGCTTGACTGAAGTACTTACCACCTGCATAAGGAGTCTGAAAGCCTAATTTGACCAATAATTCGGATTGACTAGTCAGATCGTCAAATTTGAGATTTTTCAAGCCGAATCTGCTGCTTGCAAACGAGATATCTTCATCGCCAACAAAATCTCTATTGTCTTGAACTTCAAAATTGGCAAGTTTGTCTGAAATATCCTTAATATCTAGCTTTTCAAATGTAGTTCTGTCCATATATCCATTTTTCTTGAAAACAGACACCACAATTTTCTTCATATCTTCAAACTTCTTATCGGCTTCAACAACCTCTTCAAGAAATGACTCATATCCACTAGGAGTTGATTCAAAACCATCAGTTGGTAGCCTAACTACAACCTTTTCGGCTTCAATTTCGGTCTCTTCTACATAGACTGATAAATCCTTATCAAGCGCACTATCAATCTCGCCCGCAAGTTCTTGTGATTCGCTCCAATTATCAGGCAACTCTTTTGTAAGTTTGCTTTCATCAAACGGTATGTAAAAACTAGCACCAAAATACATATAACCATCATCAACACTAGCAAAAAAGCTAGCATGATTGATTTGTGGGCCGTATTGTTCCTCTAAACGATCAATTGCAGAGTCATAAGCATCTGATGGGTCTGGTGGATTGTTTTGAACCACAGCTTCACCATTAGACATAATCTCGTAATAGATTTCATTGACTTTTATTCGCTGCTCGTCACTTAATGACTGATAATCATCAAAATCATCAATTGCATACATGTTTTGTGCAATTGCAAAAAGAGAAAACTTTTCTATGTCTTTACCTGAGTACCGAGAGTCTGGCGCATCGTACATTTCCTCTAATTCGCCATTTTCATCCAACACAAAGGCTAGCTTTTTAAGATTACCTTGAACTTGCTTGGCATTTCTAAAAATCACCATTATAAATGCTTTTTTATCGGCAGTATATTCGTCAAAATAGTTTTTATATTCTGTCGCAGATATACACCACTTTGTACCTTTGCCCCAAAAGCAAGAAGCCTCGGTTGTTAGTGGCCGATAAACCAAAACATCGTTTTCGTCATACACAAGTTCAGAGTTTTCTATAGCGTTCT
>Ga0315330_10000896_pt1 | contig 19517 bp, 18 predicted proteins | sample M140m34915metaG_FD_203453 | JGI IMG/M metagenome (GOLD analysis project Ga0315330, IMG submission 203453) | Ammonia-oxidizing marine archaeal communities from Monterey Bay, California, United States - M1 40m 34915 | ecosystem: Environmental > Aquatic > Marine > Intertidal zone | place: USA...
TTGCCCACACAAATCCAACAGCGTCGGGAAAATGCTGATCAAACTTACCGGAGCATCGCAGACACTTGGCTTGAGCCCCGGTGCGTCGATGATAAAAGGTACGCGAGTCGCTTCTTCCCAGAGAGTTGATTTGTGCCAGTGGCCTTTCGAGCCAAGGTGCCAACCATGATCCGACCACAGTACCACGATCGTGTTGGTGGCGTACGGGCTGGTATCAAGTGCTGTAAGCACTCGTCCCAATTGTTTGTCGGCATAGCTGATGCTTGCCAGATACGCTTGGATCGCGTACTTCCACCGCTGCTGACTCTTGATCGCTTTCCAATCACTCCGGCGATCTCTTGCAAGTTTTAGAGCCTCCGGCGGTAGGTCTTCCAGATCATCGTCGCGCGTTGGTGGCAGTTGAATCTTGTTGATTGGATAAAGATCGAAATATTCTGCAGGCACGTACCATGGCAAATGCGGGCGGAAGAGGCCACAGGCGAGAAAGAATGGCTGGTCATGCTTGGCTTGTAAGAAGTCGGTCGCATATCGCGTCGAGCGAGCATCATCATATTCAGCTGCTTCGATGTTCAGGGAACCCCAGTCGTTTTCATGTCCCAGTCCCGATACTTTGCTATACGGGAAGCCCTTGGGGTTGGGGCTCGATTTTGACCAAGGGTAATTCTTTTGCGATCCTCGAAACCATGGATCATTGCGAAAACGGATTGGTTGAAAATCGTCCCACTGGTTGGGAGGATGGTTCCCGGCAGTGTGATGGAAGATCTTGCCCGCTCCTGCGACTTCGTAGCCAGCAGTGCGGAAATATCCCGGTAAGGTGACAATGTCGGGGTAATTGGGCAGTAACCAATGGCCATTGTCGTACAGGCCGGTGGTTGAGGAACGCAGACCCGTCAAGATGGCGGCTCTCGACGGTGCGCATTTCGGCGAGGGGCAGTGGGCGTTACGGAATAGTGTTCCCCGTTTGGCAAGTCGATCGATGTTGGGTGTCAGTACCTGCCCCTCATAACCTCCGAGGCAACCGACCCAGTCCTTCATATCGTCAACCGCGAGAAACAATACATTTGGAGTAGTCTTCGATGCATTGTTGGCGAGCGACTCGCTAGCGTTTTCGGTTGGCCATGTTGGGGCCGCTCGGCATTTGATCGCCTCCGAGTTGCCGGACATGAGTATCAGCGTCTGGAGGCAAATGTAGAGTTGGAGTTGCCGCTGGAAAATTGGAACCGGGATGGTCATTCAAGGCCACCCGGGATTTTGCCATCACCAGTCAGTTCACCTTCTAAGAGCCATGCCAGATTGAATCGGGCAACTTGCGAGCCACCTTTAGGGCCACCTTCAAAATGCAGGAAAACGAGCCCTTCGGTCGGCGTTCCTGGGCGTCCGGCTGCCAATGATGAGTAACCGCTGGGGCCGTCATAGACCAAACGTTTGACCGGCCATGTTTTTCCACCATCAAAACTCGCCCAAACCGTGGCACGCTCGCGTTTGGGCTGTTTGGTGTCAATGTTACTGAAAATCAAAATGTCGCGGTCGGCTACCGGCAAGCGGGCAAGGCCGCCCATGCAGCCATAAGATCGGTGTTGGTGTCCGTCGGGCAGCGTTTCAGCGAGCGTCCAGTTTTTCCATGTTTGGCCACCATCATCACTGATGGCAGAGCGGCGACGAGTGTTGTTGGGGCGGTCCTGCCAATGGACCCGCGAGTTGTAGTAGATGCGGCCATCGGAGAGTTCAGCAAGAGTTGCTTCGCCAGTTCCATTTTCGGGGAAAGGTTCGCTGGTCCGCCAGGTCTTTCCACCGTCATCACTGTAGATCGCATTTGTGTAGTGATCCGGCCAGCGTGCACGATCATTTTTTCCTGCGTACCAACGTGTGGGGCGGATCAGTCGCCCTTTATATTTTCCGTGTCGCAGCGTAATTCCATGTTCATTCATATGCATCGAGGGCAAGTTGCCTGCTTTGTCTGGTGCAATCTCAGATTGTTCTTCTTGCCACGTCTTGCCGTCGTCCTTGCTACGGAAAATGCTGATCTTTGCAGGCGGATGGTGTTCTTCCACGAAGGTCAAAATGTCTCCGCTGCCTTCATCCACCGTTGTGCCACCACCTTGAAATCCTGGATCTGCAATGGTGATCGGAGCTTGCCATGTCTTGCCACCATCTTCACTGCGGCGAGCCTGTACGTTTTTGTTGCCCCATGTGGTCAGTACGGTGCCGTCCAAGGTGACCACAACGTTCGGGAAACGCTGTCCTGCAAATACTTGGTGCATTTCCATCATCGGTTTGCCCAAGTGCGAGTCGAGTGTGCCCTCGACGATGGGTTGCTTTGCGGGGGCAGGCGTTGCCATTAGCAGGATGGCTGCAATTACGTAAAATTTGGACATCGAGGTAAGTACTGGTTGGAGAATGGTGGGAAGGCTTAGGGTTTATGGTCGTTTGAACTCTTGGTTTTTGCCTTTGTAGCGTCGTTAACGCGGCCTGCTAGATTCTATCCGAGTTTGTCATCTCCTGCTTAAGTTGCTCTTGGTACGCCGCGTGTGCGACGACATCCTGTTTCGCTTTGGCCGAATAGTAAATGAATCCAATCGCTCGACGCTGACGTGTTTTAGAAGTGTTGGCGTCAGCGCGATGGACGGTCAATGCATGATGGGCCAGCAGGTCACCCGGGGAAGCATGGATGGTGGTTTCACTGCGGGAATCGTGCTGCTGAAAGTAATTCTCAATTCCCTGACTGAAGCCCAGGGTGGTTGTTCGCGTATGTGGCAACAAGCCGTTATGGTGCGAGCCTGGCAGATAGCGGATGCACCCATTCTCATCATCGACCTCGTCTAACGCCAGCCACATGGTAACCGCCTCACATGGTGTGATCATGAAGTAGTACCCGTCTTGGTGAGGTGGGGTGGGCTTGTTGGCCCCGGGCGGCTTGTTGAAGTACTGCAGATTGATGGGAAGGCATTCACTACCAAGCAGGGATTCCGCAAGTCTGCGGAAGGGGCTGTCGGTAAATAAGGTATGAAACCAGCTGTCGTGCAATTCGAGGTGCTGGATTTGTTTGAGGGAAACGTGATCGTTTTTGTTCTCGTAAAACACCTGGTCGGCTGGCATCTTCGCAACTGTCGTTTCAATAAAACGTTCCAGATTTTGATCGAGTTCTGTGATCGACGACGCGTCAAGAAATTCGTTGAGGTGCGCGTAGCCATCTTGCAGGTAGGTGGCGTGCAATCGGGTTTTGTCAGTGTGCTTCATTGGTTCGGTAGCGACAGCTTGCGTTTTTGGAGCTGGTGAAACGTTGCGGCCTCAGAGCGTTTAGTGCTCATGGCCAAGAACGTTTTACACGAAATGGCCGCATCCAGTATGCATTCGCCTGCAACCAATGGTCCCGCTTTTGTGAGTCACGTTGCTATGGATGGGCTCGACTGCGTTGCGGGGCTCACGCGCAGGGCTGATCAACAAGGGGGCAATGGCCATCAGACGCAGGCCGCGTGCTTGATTATCGAATCACGATGGTGCAGGTCAACGCTCCAGCATCGCGGTGCGGGGAGGAGTGGCAAGCGAGACAGGATCAGTGCGGGATTCGCTGTCAAGCTGGATGTGATGGGCTGTGCATTCGTTACCGCTGCGACCTTTTGCAGATCAATAAGTGGCACGAGTGCCTGAAAGTGCAGCGGTTTACGGATCCCATGCGTATGCATGATTGCTGCAGCGGGAGAACCGCCTGAGTGTGCAAAGTGCTGCTTTTGACCGGTCTTGCTTTTGACCGGTCTTGCTTGAGCATGGCGCTTCTTGCCTAGAAGGGGCTACCGCCGAAGGGATCGGCCATGCCCTCATCTCCACCGCCACCGCCGAATGGGTCAGCGTTGCCGCCTCCACCGCCACCGCCAAATGGGTCAGCGTTGCCGCCCCCGCCACCACCGCCGCCGAATGGGTCAGCGTTGCCGCCCCCACCACCTCCGGCACCGAAGGGATCTGTCTTTGCAGCACCGAAGGGGTCATTTCCACCGCCTTGGGCTGGCGCTTGAGTTGGATCTGTTTCGATGGTTGCGGCTCGTGTGCTTTTCTTTGGTTCAGTGTGGGAGACGAGCGTCGGCAAATTTGCTCCCTCGGAGCGTATGCATTGAACATCTCCATCATTGCTGACCAGATAAAGTCGATCGGTCAAATCGTTGACGATGAAATACTCAGGGCGAATGTTGTTGAATGTTGCCAGTTTCTGGCCCGTTTTTACATCCAGAACCACAAGCCCTCCGCTCATGGTCGTCGCATAGATGCGGTTGTCGAGCACACCAAGCAATTCGCCAATGTTTGGCTTTGACCCGTTCCATGTTTGCAGACCATTCTCGACGTTTAGCGAAAACAGGTTGCCATAGCTGGAGCGAATCAGCACCTGATCTTCATAGACAAGCGGTTGGTTGTAAAACGGTTCGGCGAATGGCTGGGACCACAGGACCTCACCAATTCGTGTTGCTCGCAGCCCATAGACTTGGCCTTTCTCAGAACCGAAGAAGAACCGATTGCCCGATGCCGAAGCGATGCGACCACTGACAATGCCATCGGTATCCAGACGGAACTGAACTGTCGGCTTCCCTTGAAGCTCCATCACGTACACGAAACCCTTGCTTGTACCCCAAGCCGTTTTTGATGAGTTGGGAGCCTTGGTAGGCATTGCTAGAGTCGTTCCGGTGACACGCTCGCGGAATGGAACACGTTCGGGATCGTACAGGGAATATCCTTCAACACCCCCACCGATCAGTGGAACCACAGCGAAGTCACCTGAATTCAAGGCGCCGAAAGCTGGCGCGCCCTGGGTTCGTACTTCTCGAATGATTTGCCCGTTTTCGGCCTCGACTTGGATCAAATTGCCTCCGTTGACGACCGTGATGTATTTTTCGCTGACACCCAAATCAGAGAAGGGAAGAGAAGGCTTGCCGACTCTTTGTATCCAGATGGGTTCGCCTGTCTCAGCGTTTCGGCATTCCAGGAGTCCATCGCTGCCAATGGTGTACAGGTTCACGCGTGGTGATGTGATGATCTTCATTTCCGCATCGACACCGCGTCTTTTCAAACGCCGGATCTCATTGCTGGCAAGACGTTCTGCTTCTGCTCGACCTATCGGAGCACCGTTGATACCGATGCGGTCTGTGGGGATGCGAGCCAATGTAATGGTTTCGGGCTCCGACGCCTCTGTCGGCTTGGCCGCGTCCTGATTCGCAGTAGCGGCAGCGTCTACCGGGGGCGCGGGCTTGGGCGCGGTGATGATGACGTATTCGTGAGGTGCCTTCTCATGAACAAACAGCTGTTGATCGCGAATTGACTGCGCACCCGCTGGCACGTGAACCGGACGTGCCCAAGCTTGGGCTAATCCCAGGCGAGACATCGCATCTGGGGTCATCAGCTCACCTGCCGAAACAAAGGTGTGGCTGCTGGTCAAAACGACTGTAAGGAAAACTACCAACAAACGGTTCATAACGAATCGCTTCCTAGGGACGAGTGCGGTACCCGATGGGCATCTTGAAAAGGGGGCGTACCCCGACCCTCTAGTCTAGTCGACTATCTACGTTTCAGCGAATCTTTGCTGAAACGCTTTTCAAACAGGGGGGCGGGACGTGCCCGCTTTGGTAGCTATGCCGATTGATCCGGTATTTTTGCCGCAAATTTGGCACTATTTTGGCATCGGCGGGACGTCGCGGAGGATGTTCAAATTGGGGACGTTGCTAATTGAGGATGAATTACACGATAATTCCGGCTGATTTTTACCCGCATCCCCCGCTGTTGAATAATCCATGACCCTAATGAATTCCCCCGAAAAAAACGTTTTGATGCTCGTAGGTGACTTCGTTGAAGATTACGAGGCGATGGTTCCCTTTCAGATTTTGCTCTGTGCTGGCCACCATGTCGCCACCGTTTGTCCTGGGAAAAGTGCTGGTGATACTGTGGCCACTGCAATTCATGACTTTGAAGGGCACCAGACCTACAGCGAAAAACCGGGGCACCATTTTGGAGTGACGCATGACTTTAAAGGACTCGATCCAAGCGAATATGACGCTTTGGTAATCCCCGGTGGTCGTGCTCCTGAGTACTTAAGGCTCGACCCGCAGGTGATCGAGTTGGTTCAGCATTTTGGCAATGCCGGAAAGCCGATCGCTGCTATCTGCCACGGCCCGCAGATTTTGGCCGCAGCAGGTCTTTTGAAGGATCGTCAATGCAGTTGCTACCCGGCTGTTGCGCCCGAAGTTGCCGCAGGTGGTGGTTCTTATGTGGAGCCAGACGCAACGATGGATTCAGCACACGTCGACGGCAATCTGGTCACGGCCCCTGCCTGGCCTGCACATCCCAAGTGGATGCGTGCGTTTCTTGAGTTGCTGGCCAAGTGATCGGGGCGGAAGCTGCTCTCAAGAGTGTGACCGCGTTGGCGGAAGAAAAACGCGTCTATCAAAGACTCGGGCTGTGACAACTCAGGACTCTGGCTGTGAAAAATCAGGACGCTGGCAGTGAAAACTCAGTTCTCCTGAGATTCCGAACTCTCGAGTCTGATACTTTCGCTTGCTAACTTGTCCTGTTTGGGGTGACCGCCAGCCTGATCAAGAGTTGGCGGAAGGGGCATGATCGTTGGCGGGTAACCACGCTACAATGCTGGCCGTTGTTTAGAAACCCTCGCTCTGTCCCGTAAAACCCCTGTTCGTCCCGTAAAACCCCTGTTCGTCCCGTAAAACCTCTGTTCGTCCCGTAAAACCTCTGTTCAAGGATGCCTGATTCGGATGAGTACTGCTACGCTGCCGCCACGCGATGAAGTGAATCTTGGTGATTGCTGGGATCTTACCAGCCTATGTGCGGATGATGACGCATGGGAATCGGATTTTAAGAAGCTTGAAGAGCAGATCCCAACCTACGAGACGTTTCGTGGGCGACTCGCCGAGTCAGCTGAAGTGCTGCAGGCTGCACTGGCGTTCGATAGTGAATTTGAACAGACGGCAGAACGCTTGGGGACCTATGCGTTCTTGAAGACGACAGAGGATCAAGCAAACAGCAACTATCAGGCGCTCAAAGCCCGCTATCAGAATCTGGCTGTTAGAGCCAGCCAAGCTGCAAGTTTCATGCGGCCCGAGATATTGGCGATCGATGCTGACACCATGGCGGCATTGATGAGTGACGAGCGCCTTGAACTGTATCGCTTGCAGTTGGAACGGCTGGTGAGATATCGCTCCCACACCTTAAGTGACAACGAAGAACGCCTGCTGGCAATGCAGGGTGAAATGGCATCAGCTGCCGGCAATGCATTCCGCCAGCTCAATGATGCGGACTTGAGGTTCGGAGAGGTCGAGGATCACAACGGACGCTCCATCGAATTGTCGCATGCGACGTTTGGCCAACTGCTCATCAGTCCCCAACGCAAAGTCCGACGCAATGCATTTGACCAGTATTACAGCCAGTTTGCTGCTCATGAAAATACGCTCTCGGCAACGCTTTGCGGCAGCATTCAACGCGACGTCTACTACGCGCAAGCCCGCAATTATTCCAGTAGTTTGGATGCCGCACTTTTTCCGGACAATGTTCCGGTGGATGTTTACGACAACCTTATCACTGCAGTGCGTGACTCGCTGCCCAAGGTTCATCACTATCTGGATGTCCGGAAACGGAAAATGGGACTGAAGGATCTGCACCATTATGATACGTATGTCCCGATTCTCAGTGATATCGAGAAGCGACATACGTGGGATGATGCAGTCGATGTCGTGGTGGAGTCGCTTGCACCGCTCGGCAGCGAATATACGACGACGCTGGAAGCCGGTTTGCGTGGCCGTTGGGCAGATCGTTACCCCAATCGAGGTAAGCAGAGTGGTGCATTCAGCTGTGGCTCATTTGTAGGTGACCCATTCATCTTGATGAATTTCAAGCCCGAAGTGCTGAACGATGTGTTCACGCTTACGCACGAAGCAGGTCATTCGATGCACAGTTGGTACTCTGCTTCAAGCCAGCCTTTTGAGTATTACAACTACACGATCTTTGTTGCCGAAGTCGCAAGCACTTTCAATGAACAATTGTTAACAGACCATTTGTTGAAAAATGCGGTGGATGATAAGGAGCGGGCTTATTTGATCAATAACGAATTAGACAGTCTTCGTGCGACGGTTGTACGGCAAACCATGTTTGCTGAGTTTGAAAAGATCACGCATGAGATGGCTGAGGCGGGCGAGCCGTTGACGGTGGAATCCTTCCGCAGTGTGTATCGTGGTTTGTTGGAGGCTTATTTCGGGCCTGACTTTGTGATCGACAAATGTATGGAACTGGAGTGTTTTCGGATTCCTCACTTCTACCGGGCGTTTTACGTTTACAAATACGCAACTGGCTTGAGTGCCGCAGTTGCCCTGTCTCGGCGCGTGCTGGCCGGCGGTGCCGAAGAATTAGCTGACTACCTTGCGTTTCTTCGTGGTGGTTGCAGTAAAGATCCACTTGATCTTTTGAAAGGTGCAGGTGTCGACATGACAAGTGCTGAGCCTGTTGCCACAACCTTGAAAAGGTTTGGCGATCTAACCGAAGAACTTGACCGACTTCTGTAATGCCAACCACGTTTTGTCATGCAAACGACGTTGAAAACGAGTGATCTGAAGCCAGCAGCACAGCAGTTGGCCGTGATCGATCCTGCCCTCAGTGATGTACTGGAAAGACATGGACCGCCTCCTTTGTGGAAGCGTCCGGCAACGTTTTCGACGCTCGTGCATGTTTTGCTCGAGCAGCAAGTGTCGCTCGTTTCGGCAATGGCGACTTTCAAACGCCTGAACGCTGCCTGCCAGGGACGCGTGACCGCGTCTCGCGTGAGTAACCTGGGGGCGGATGCGTTGCGGGAACTGGGGTTCACCCGACAGAAAGCACGGTACGCCACCGCTTTGGCCGCCGATGTTGTGGCTGGGCGTTTTCAGGTGGGTGCCTTGCGACACCTGCCTGATGACGAGGCGATGTCTCAAATCACTGGATGTCTCGGGTTTGGTGCCTGGTCGGCCAACGTGTTTTTACTGCTTGCGCTTGCACGTCCCGATGTCCTGCCCCTCGGCGATCTGGCTCTGGTTAAAGGGATGCATGAACTCGATGGTGGCAACTACGAAGATGTGGATGCTTTGGTGTCCCGTGCTGCAAGGTGGAGACCCTACCGTGGTGTAGCAACCCGAATGATATGGCAACTCTATTTGACGAATCGCAATCGGCTCGATGATATGCCGGGCTAGGCGATCGTTGACTTGTTGCCAGGGACTGCGACTGCGTAGCGACCATCGGTCGTGGGCTGAATGGGGGCAAGGTCCTCGAGGGACTGCAGTGCGTCAGTATCGGCTAGTTGCGTCGTGCTATTCATCGCATCGCTCCACTTCACTCGCTTGCCACTGTAAGTTGCCATTCGACCCATGATTGCCGTCATCGTGCTGTAGGCGCCATAGTCGCCCTCGTTGGGCAAGTGCCCTGCTCGCAATGCCGCGAAGAAGGCATCCTGTTCCAGTTGGCATCCTTTCCCACGCGTTTCCGCGCTGTTGCTTTCCCATTGTGTTTTTCCGGTACGATCGCGGATGACCGCGCGACTGATGTCTGCTGTCCCGGTGGTGCCGTGGATGTGCTCACTGACACTGTTCCAGCATCCTTGGATATGCCGACATTGGCTTAGCAGCTTGAGGCCATTGCGGTACGTGTACTCCACCATGTGATGATCAAAAATTTGACCGTGATCTGGCCCTGTCCGAACTTCACGTCCACCCACGCCTTGGGCTTCAATCGGGTAACCCTGTGCAACCCAGTTGATGACATCAAGGTTGTGAATGTGCTGTTCATCGATGTGGTCTCCACCAAGCCAAGTGAAGTAATACCAGTTTCGCAGCTGGTACCCGAGTTCCGTTTGATTCTTTTGTCGTGGACGAACCCAGACTCCTCCACCGTTCCAATAGGCTCGAGCAAAGATCAGGTCGCCGATCGCACCCCGATGAATTTGATCGATGCACTGCTGGTATGGGACTTCATGTCGACGTTGCAGCCCTACTTGAACGGCAAGGCCCTTCTTCTTTGCCACTTGGTTAGCGGCGAGAACACGACGGACGCCGGGGGCATCTGTTGCAACCGGCTTTTCCATGAAAATGTGTTTGCCGGCATCCACCGCAGCCTCGAAATGCTGTGGGCGAAAGCCCGGCGGTGTGGCAAGAAAGACGACATTGGCGTCGCTATCCATGACGGACTTGTATGCATCAAGCCCCTCGTAACGTCGACCAACGCAATCAACCTTGTCCGAGTGCATGCTCTTGATGGATCGATAGGACTTCTGAAGATTGCTACCGAAGGCGTCAGCCATGGCGACAAGTTTGACTCCCCCGTCCCCGGCATTGATCGCCTGAATCGTTGCCGCCGTTCCTCGCCCACCACAACCAACAAGCCCAATCTTAATGGTGTCGCTCCCAATCACATGCGCTGACTGAGCGACACTTAAGGTGCTGCCCCCAATCGCACCACCGGCCAGCATCATGCTACCGTTCTTGATGAAATTGCGTCGAGACGGCGTGGTGCCGGCGGGTGAGTTTTGTGGCTTCACGGTTGTCAGTTAGGCGAGGTTGTCGGTGACGGGGGGCTCATATTGCAGCACAAACGTTTTCTGTGGCGATCGCACAACCCGCGGATGCAGGACTCGGATGGGAACCATCGAGCTGCCGTGGCGTCAGTCTGTACAGGCAAGTTACAAGCAAGTTACAGGCAAGGAATGTGAAAGCAATCTTACTGGCACGCATCCGCGATCACGCATCCTACAGGGTGCCGTGCAGCAGATCTTTTGCTGTGCTTACTCAAGTTTAACGTTCTTTTAGTCTAGAGGGGGGCTGTTGTTGTTGCCACCTTTTTATCTTTGCTGAGTCTCTTTGGGATCGACATAGACTGGCTCGGGGAGGGTTTCGGGCCTCCACAAAACGGTGGCTTCAATGATCGAATCTGGTGGTTGTACAATCTCACCCTTTTCTTTCTTCTTGGTTGGGTCGACACGACGAAGACGGGAAATCGCATTCATCCCTTTGGTGACACGCCCAAACACGGTCTGCTTTTCGGACGCAGAAACTAAAGGTAGCAACAGGATCGTAAATTGGCTGCTTGCTGAGTCGGGGAAAAAGTTACCCGATTCATCCTTGGGGATTTTCGCCATCAGCAGGGAACCACGTAACCCGTGGCGGGCACCCTCGCGTTGGTGTTCATCCTTCAGGAATTGTCCTGAAGTCCCGAGGCCATCACCGTTGGGATCTCCGGTCAACGCGAGCATGTCTTGAATCACAAGCTGGAAGTCGAGACCATCATAAAACCCACTCTCTACTAGTTTGATGAAGTGAGAAACTGCGGATGGTGCTTGGTTGATGTAAAGTTCGACTTCCACATCACCTTGCGTCGTTTTCAGTTTAACTCGTGGCAACTTGTTTTCTGTTGCTTCCTGCTCCTGCTTGCGAATCTCCATCTCTTCATTGAATTGCTTCTCGTGCTCGTCCAAAAAGAAACTCAAAGCACCATCCGTTTCATTGAATTCCTTGTCGCCTAAGACGTCGGGTTTCTTCAGAATTTCATAGATCTTTCGCGCGGTGTCGAATTGTCCTGTAGCCATCGCGGATCTCGCTGCTGCTTTCCAGATGTACTCAAGTTGTGAGTTATTGTCCATCAGGAACGTTGCACCCTGCAGCGTGGGAACGTCATAAATGCTGTTCTCAAAGCGATGCTGGATCATCGTAACAAGGAATGTGATCGCATCTTCGTTGTATTCACCCATCATTGTGAGTGCTAAAGCGGTGTCGTAATGTTCGTCGAGTCGCTGCTGCACCTCTTCGCGTTGTTTGAAGAACAGTTCCCTTGCTTCAGGAGTGCGCACGTCATGGTTCAGATAACGAACAAAGGTCTCGCGTTGATCGGCAACTGCCTTCACTAGATTTTCTCGCGATACTTTGTAGGCAGCAGCACGCTTGTCCAGCTCGGCCACGTATTCCGGATTTTTCATCAAATCCTCGCGATACTGTTCCGGAGTCATGTCGCCAGATGCTCCGGGGTCACTTCCGATGTCTTGCATGCCAGCAGGTGGAAGAGAGTCTGCCGCCGTTGTTGGGCCCGGTGATGTTTTGAGACCCGGTGATGTCGGTGGGAGTTGTGAATCTTTTTCGGATGCGGGAGCTGGGGGCGAAATGCTGGCCTCAGGGGACGACTGTTTTACTTTTCCAGTCGACGCTGCCTCGGCAGTGCTGGAAGCTGAGTTGCCCTCCTCCGTCAGGGGCTCCTGAGAGGCTGGCTGCCCTTTTTCCAGCTGCCCGTTTACCAGTTCTTGGGCGACTTCTTGGGCGACGGCTGATAGCGGCATGCCACCGGTTGCTACCACGCAAGCCAGTGTGAGTGTAGAAAAAAGAGAGCGGACAAGCCAAATCATGGGATTCGCGGGGGGTGAGAGAACTGGGGCTTCGCCGATGTTACGCTCGTGCTGGCACTTACGTTCGTTTGATTCGTCCCAATATTCTGATGGAAAAACCGTTCTCGCGGGATGGTGCTGAATTTCCCACTTGCCGGCTATACTTGTGAAATGAATTTTCCCAAAAAACAAAATACACGCCGCAGTAAGAGCGGTGGAGCTGCCAAGTCGTCAGGTTCAAACAAACCTAAGCATGCGGGCGGTGCCAAACCAAGCAAACCTACCAAGCTCCGCGTGATCGGAGGCAATATGCGGGGCAGAATTATCCACTATCACGGGGAAGAGTTCACCCGACCTATGAAGGACAACATTCGGGAAAACCTGTTTAATATCCTCTTAAAAGCAGTCAAGGGCGCGATTTGCTTCGACATGTTCGCCGGAACTGGTGCGATGGGATTTGAGTCCCTTAGCCGCGGGGCTGTTTCAGCTGTCTTAGTCGAGCAGAATCGGCAAGCCGTCAAGTTCATCAATAAAACGGCTGACACGCTTGATGTCCAGTCGCGGCTGCGGGTGGTCACGGGAGATAGCTTTCGGCTGGCAGCTAATTTGCTCCAGCCACCCCAAGACGATACACCGTGGATCGTGTTTCTCTGTCCGCCCTATATTCTTTGGGAAGAATCGCTCGATCAGTTGAACCAAATCATTCAGCTAACTCTCGACAATGCCCCTCCTGGTAGCGTGTTGGTTGCCGAGACTGAAAAAAAATTCGACGCCACCAAATTGCCGCCGGGAGAATGGGACTTCCGCGAGTATGGAGGCACTCGGTTGGCCTTCATCGAACCCGCCATGAAATGTGGGCTGCGGATGTGATCAGAAGCGTGAGTTGACTGCCCAAGGTGATCTTCTCGCAGAGATCTTAGGAGGCCCCGGTTTAGCTGTTCGCCCGGGGAATCCCGATTTCGCTGTCCCTGGCAAAATCTTGCTCTGCGAAGCCATCGCGGCGGAATCTTGCTTGCCTAGGCCCCCTAGTCTTCCCTGGTTTTCCATGGGGAGTCCTCGGACTTGATCTCGTGTCCGGCAATGTAGTAAGACTGAGGAGTTGGATGGAGGTTCGGGCTCGGTACTCAGACGCTGTGATTCGTAATGTCACGTTTTTTCTTTGGCATGTTGACTGGTGCGGCAATTCTCTACGTCGGGATGCACTTTCATTTCGTCCGAGGTGATGGCGGAGTTTTTCTGGTGCCGAAAACAGAGAGCACGCTTTCGGATATCTACGTGGACATTCGCGATTTTCGACTCGATCACTGGAAAGCCCACAAGCCTTTGGCTCAGGCGATCATGGCCAGTAACCAAAAGCATCTGGCACAAGAAACACCTCCCCTGGCATTTCGTGACACCGTCCAAGATGTCGTCAGTGGTTTGCTGAGTCGATAACACAGGACTCGCCGGTCAGTGTTGCACATCGGGTTAGTGTGCAGGTGGGCGTCCGAAGCCATCAAGTGATGCCATGAGGTGGAGCAGGTCGGGTATTGCGCCGGCGTGTTGCGCGACTTCACGGTGCTTGGTTCGTTTTGGGCTGATTTTCTGGTTATGGTAAACGCATCCAGTCCTGCGTAAGTGGCGATGTAACCGTCAATCGTGTCACGAACTGCATGGGAGTCATGACTGACGCTCCATGCGTCACTGTTCTCCCATGCATGATCGTTCTTTCCTGCAGCATTGCGCCATGGCATGCGATCTGTCCTCTTCGGGATTCAGTCGAGTTGCCAGCGATGTTAGACCGATTGCCCAATAAGTTGGGAACTTCCAAACAGCGTCTATAACCTCCCGTCGCCTTTATCTTCTGTTGCCATCAAGTCACCCACCGCTGACGTTTGAACGCACGAGGGCCAAAGGGGCAGCATAGGAACTCCGTAACCATGTCCATGTATCGCAATCGTTACTTTCTAGCAGGTCTCCTGTTAATCCTTTTGGGAATTCAATTTCGGATGGTCGACTCGTTTGTGTTGAACGAGCATGCAACCCGAGCTCTCGCCCGCGTGTCAAAAACCGGTGCGGTTGCTGACACGTCCAGCATGAGTTCAATGATGTTGGGAATTCATCCCAATCCGACAAAGCGTGTTGAGCCACCGCGGTGGCTTGGATTAGCAATGATTGCCGTGGGAGCGATTGTCAGCTTTCATGCCATTGCGATTCCCAAAACCTGATGTCGGCGGCTGGTATTGCGTACTGAGGAGTGCCATGCCCCTTGATCGAATCTTTCTGAGTTAATTGTGTGCGATCAACAAGCAGTACCGTTGGCTGAGATTCTGAGGCCCCAGAGATAGATAGGCTGCACGCAAGTTGGAGCGGTAACCAAGTGTGTGTCGGGCGGAGTCTGTCGTCACCGTTCGTTTACCTCGTTCGACCTGAGATAGCTCAATGCTCCTGCCTGTGAAGGCTGAATTTTGAATTTTGAATGCTAGTGGCAGCCGGACCACCCTCCCACCGGATGCCACTCGGATCGATCGCGTGCAGATATCTCCCTCCCGTCTGCACGCGACCGTTCCCACCCGCAAAGTCGATGTGAAGGATTTGCGGATTAGTGTCCGGTTCGGTTCGCGGCGGTGCCAAACAGTGTGGCAGTGCCAAACAGACTTAGCCAATCGCGCCGGACCTCACTACTTTCTGTCTATCGCATTACACTGATTCGATTGGTTATCAGCCATGGCTTCATTTTCAAATTGCACACGGCTCTGGTGGAAACTTGTCGCGGATCGACAATTCCGATTTGAGTTTTCATCTGTCGCCGCTCGCCTGCTGCCCGGATTCTTTCTTGGTTCATTGGTTTGCCTTTCAAGCACTCTGGGTAGCCGTATCAACGCTGCTGAGCCACAAAATGCACCGAAAGTTGAATTGCAGGGTGACGGGCGATTTCTCGGCTATACGAGACTCCGAGAGGGGACCCGAGTCCCTGAAACGTTGGGCACCGTTGTCGCCTTGGGGCCTCGGAGATGGGCCTTCGTTCCCGCGGCAGCACCAGCTTTAGAGCCCGTTCAGTCTGTCACGGAGTCCGAATCGGTCGAAATCACAGTGACCCAGCAGGGGGGAACCGTAACACGTCGCGTTGACTCCGTGACGCTCTCTACTAAAGTTCCAGCAACCCTAAATGGTGGGGATCGTAATCGCGGGGACGCAGCGGCGTCCGCATTGCAAGATGCAGGTAACGCGGAGTCCAAGGGCAATAGCAGTGAGCATATCGTACTGATTACAGAAAATCTGATGCTGCAAAGGATCGTTCAGGCGATCAGAGAAGATGAACTCGATAGTCTGTGGCAGGTTACGGGGCGGGTGACTGAGTACTTTGGGGAGAATCGCCTCATCATTTTGACTGCCCAGAGAGGGCAGGCAAGCCAGTTGCCGCCCGCAGCGGGGCGCTGACTTATGCGTTCAATACCCTTGTTTAACGGTTGCGTAAGCTGATCTGCATCCGATCCCCTGATTTGCAGTTTCCCTGAGGCTGCGACGGCGTGCCACGTTGTCGAGCTGAAGGTGAAATGCTAGCGTATGGCTGTAGCAAGGGCGGAGTGCTCGCAAGGAAATGCGAAGCCCGCGATCTCGCCCTGCTGCTGACCTCGAAACAGGCACAATGGGCGGATTCATGAGTCAGGCGGAAGCTATCAAGACCGGGTTCAGTGGCGAGTGTAGGGTGGTCTCTATGACCCCCAAAAGCCTTCAGGCGACCGGTGCTGTTGCGGAGTGCATGGGGGTTCTGGCCGAACTTGGGCAGCAGACTTCCGCAGACGGCTTAGTACCATCGCTGTTCGTTGATATGTCAGAGATTGACCGAATCACAAGCGAGGGTTTGAACGAACTCATCGGCCTCAATAGTGAGGCTCGCGCCCAGGGCGTCACAGTTCAATTGCTCGATGTTTGCCCCAGTGTTCGGGACGTTTTCAAGCTGACGAGGCTTGAACGAATGTTTGAGTTCGGAACCGTCGCGTCCATGGACTGAACTCAGGGGTAGGATCTACGCAGTCGTAGCCCGAACGCAGATCCTGCCGTCAAGTTTTCCTAGGAAACGCGGTTCAGGTCAGGCTAGAACTGTTGCAGAAAGCGGAGATCGCCGCTGTACAGATCGCGGATATCAGTGATGCCATGTCGTCGCATGCACAGACGCTCTACGCCGAGGCCGAACGCAAATCCGCTGTAAACTTCAGGGTCATATCCCACGGCTTCGAAGACGGCAGGATCAACCATTCCCGCGCCCCCAAATTCGATCCAAGCACCGTTCCAGTAAAAATCCACCTCGACGCTTGGTTCAGTGAACGGAAAGAAGGATGGGCGGAATCGTATCTCGACGTCATCACCCAGATAATTTGTGGCGAACACCCGCAGCACGGTCTTTAAATTTGCCATCGTGACATGTTTATCGACCAGCAGACCTTCCATCTGATGAAACATCGGGAAGTGCGTCGCATCGGGAGCATCAGGCCGGTAAACCCGACCGAGTGAAATCACGCGTACGGGAGGCTGTTTGTTCTCCATCACGCGGATTTGGACGGTACTCGTCTGGCTACGAAGCAGTTGGCTGCCTTCTAGCGTCCGGTCGCCCGACCCACTCTTCGCGGTTGCGAGGTAGAAGTTATCGAGTGGATCTCTCGCAGGGTGATCCTCTGGAATATTGAGAGCGACGAAGTTATGCCATGGGTCTTCGACCTCAGGGCCTTCCGCAGCCTCAAAACCCATCCGCCCCATGATTTCCATCAGGTGCGTGATCGTCTGAGTCACGGGGTGGACATGACCAATGATCGGGCGTGACCCGGGTAAACTCGGATCAAAGGTGGGGTCGATACCAGTTGAATCGACACCGCTCAGTCGTTCCTTCGCACTATCGAACGTGGTCTGAACATTCGACTTGAACTGGTTGAGACGCATGCCCGCAGTCTTGCGGTCAGCTTTATCAATCGAGCCCATTCGCTTTTGCACATCGCGAAGTGCACCGCTCTTCTGTCCGAGGTAGCGTACGCGTGCTACCTCAAGTGCATCGGGGTCGGAAGCGTCTTTGAAGGCTGCTGATGCCTCCTCTTCCAAACCATCCAGGGTCGATAAAAAGTCCTGAAGCGACATGAGTGTTACGCCGTCGCGGATCCCGCGAGCGTTTCCTTCACCTTGTCACAAATGTCTTTGAAGGCTGCCGCATCGTGGATCGCCATCTCTGAAAGCGTCTTGCGGTCCAATTCGATGTTGGCGAGTTTCAAGCCGTAAATGAACTCGCTGTATCGCAAGCCATGCTGGCGTGTGCCAGCGTTGATTCGAGTAATCCACAGTTTGCGGAAGTCACGCTTACGTACTCGACGGTCACGGAAGGCGTATGCACCACTTCGCAGCAACGTCTCTTTGACCGTACGCGTAAGTTTTCCGCGCCCACCGCGATAGCCCTTGGCCCGCTTGAAGAGACGCTTTTTGGACTTATGTCTTGCCGAACCGATTGTGGTACGCATGGTTCTTTCCTGTCTTGGTTTACTTGAATACTGCTTGTTTGATTAATTGATTTTTCAACTCAGGTCCCAGGAACCACCACGCAAATAGCGTGAAGCCTGAAGTTCTACCCAGTCGAATTGAAGGAAGTTTCCTTCAAGGGGGGATCACTTGATCTGCGACGTCGGTTCTTGGTGAAAATCCAAATGACCGTTCGTCTATTTGCCGTGAGCGTGCGATTTCATCAAAAGCACGTTGGCACCGCTATCTCATTCTCACACCCGAGGGTGAAGATGTCGAGACGCCGTTAGTAGCTGTTTCCGTTCAAAGCAGCGTGGATAGTCTTTTCCATGCAACCATCGACTGCCGTGGTTCCACGCAAGTTGCGTCGTCGCTTGGAGGAAACTGCTTGGGCCAAGTGGCTTGTTCCGCTGCTGCGATGCATCGCTTTGCCTTTGGCAGAAAGCCGAAAACGCTTCTTCGTGCCTTTGTGCGTTTTGATCTTGGTTTTGGCTTTAGCCTTAGTCATCACTCTCGCCCGAATGGGATGTCGTTAAATCTATATCTACGGTGCATTTACGAAGGCAGAAGAATAGCGGAGCCGCCCAAACTTGGGAAGTCCTAATGCCTCAACCTTCGCAGAACTCGCCAAAGTCGTACTCAATACCGCACCGCTCTGGCTTTTCGCTCTTGTTCTCACAGGCGAAAATTACCCGATATACGCCTGAAATCACCACTCATGCGGCCAATTTAAACGTCTCAAAGCTGCCTTTTTGACTGCCTAGGTGCAGCCAAAAAGGCTCATGTATACCGGTTCTGCGATGAATTTACGGGCGTGTTCTTCGCATAATATCGTCCGTTTCAGCTGCCAGCTTCACCTGATCGCTGCTCATTGCCCGAAGCCAGGTACCTCCAGTAGCGGCCTCCAGTAGCGGCCACGTACCCTCACCCGCCTGCCCCCCTTTTCCCGCCCTACTGGTTTCCGCCCTCTGGTTACCCGCGTGATTGGCTTCTGGAACGGGCGTCCCATTAGCGATGAGGGGCGCCGTCCCGTTCTGCTCCTTAGCGGTTTGGAATCCGGTGATCGGGCTTGCGGCACTCTTGCGACGGTGCCAGTGGGGGGCTTTTCACTTGTTGCGTGATCAACGGCAGGGTTTGCGATCCATCTTATCGTCACAATTGGAATTCTCGTCCGGGCTAAGTCGACAGCGAGGCCTAGCCGCCGATAAATCACTAAATGGATTAGTGGGTCACCATTAAGATTCTAAATCTGCGCAATTCCACTCCGGAACGACGGCAACAACATGCCTAACTTTGATGAAAACGGCCTACGAAAAGCAGCGATTCTGCTGATGAGTATGCCTACGAAGAATGCCGCTCAAGTGCTGGGGCAATTGCCTCCCAGCTATATCGAGGCGGTCAGCATCATGATTGCCCAGATCGATTCGGTGGGTGGCGACGATCAGGAGATTGTCATTGCCGACTTTCTCACCAGCAAAGCAAGTTCGCTGTACGCCAGTCCCGGTGGTTTGGAGCGAGCTAAGGAGCTCATCAAAGAAGCATTAGGTCGTGATGCAGGCGAATTGATTGGCAACCTGCAGCAGACGATCGAAGCGATGCCATTCAGCTTCATCAAAAAGGTGGAGCCTCAGACCCTACTGCAATTCATTGGTGATGA
>Ga0315330_10000909_pt1 | contig 19376 bp, 8 predicted proteins | sample M140m34915metaG_FD_203453 | JGI IMG/M metagenome (GOLD analysis project Ga0315330, IMG submission 203453) | Ammonia-oxidizing marine archaeal communities from Monterey Bay, California, United States - M1 40m 34915 | ecosystem: Environmental > Aquatic > Marine > Intertidal zone | place: USA...
TCTATTTTTTTAAGTGAATTCTCTTGCACTTCTTTTGCAGAAAGAAGCACATCTGTTAATTTATTTATTTCTTCTTCTACCTTTTCATATTCATTCCTATAATTTTTGAGAGTTTTCTCCGGAATAGTTTTTAAAGATTCTCTGACTAAATTAACTAAAATTTTGCTATTAAGTATTTTATTACTGACTATCTCTTCATCGTACCAGCTTTTTGTACTAGCAAGAATATCCATAGTTCTGATTAATGACCCTTGAGAATCTATTGGTTTCCAAGTTGTTTCCTTGATGGAATTAGAAGAATGAAACGTCTCCATTAAGTCGACACTGACAGCTTTGTCGACAGAATTATTAGGAGTAGGCACTGTAGTTGGTGGAGAAATGGGGACAGCAGAAAGAACAATTTCTGTTGGTCTTATATAGATTGAAGCAACAGAAGAAGAAACAAAAGGTCTTTCATATACATCAACGACAATAGCATTGATGTCTTGTTTGTCTAAAACATAAACAGGTAAATAGAAATTTCCTAGAATTTCATTGTCTATACTTTGAAGTTTTGATTCTGTAACTAGACCTCTGAGTGCGTCTTTAAGGCTCTTTGTGCTATAATACACATTTTCTTGTTCAGGATTCACTCCTTGACCTATTATATTTGTCATTATCTATGCACTCCAAAATTGTCAGTCGGTTGTTTTATTATATCGATTGAACTCACTATAATTTCTTCTTGTTTAGGTGCATTAGCTATGGCTGTTTGCAAATCATTAGTGTATTCACTTGATATATTCATAGCGCTGGCGGACAATACAGCATTACCTGCAGTGAAACTCATGTCGTTGTTTGGCTCTGGAGGAATAGAAGGAATTTCGCTTGTATCTGCAGATAAAAATGCATTTCCTTTGGTGCCATTTGCAAAAGTGATCTCAATTCTATAATTAATTTTTTTCTCTTTTACTTTTTCCATAAGAGATTTATTGACTGTTGCTTCTAAAAGTTTGTTATTCAGTATTTCTAGATCTGTGACAATTTTAGTTTTCAAAATTGGTGCACTTGACAATGTGTCGAAAGAAGAATCTTTCATGGACTCAGATCTTCTCTCTGCTGGCGTACTTGAATAAATCGACTTGAATACATCTCCAGTTTTTACGCTATCAGCTGTGTTTTTCATTTCTTTGTAATGCCCTAAAAAATCTACAATATTAATGCCTTCTGTCGGATGATATTGACCTAATTTTATATCGTTTCCTGAAGACACTAGATATACACAGACATACTTGGCGTTATCTTGCGTTCCTGCAGGTATTCTAATATTAAAAGAGTAAAATGGAAATTCTTTCACATCATCTTGGATGGTGTCAATTTGATATAAAACTTGCCACCCCAAAGGTTCTATAGAAAAATCAGTTGTCTTTGCACTCTTAGAAACAGTATCACTAGAAATAACAATTGCTTTTTGGCTTCTTCCGTAAGATATATGCGAACTAGCATTGTTGACAAGCTTCTCTGGATGAACACCATGATATACAGATCTAGGATGTTCTAGTGTCCATGTATTATAAGAAAAATTATGCGTTGCAACTCGATCAGGTAGTCGAAAAGAAGATGACTTAGGATAAATGTATTCTTCGTTTGATCTAATTGATTGTTCGATTCCACAAGACCAGAAAATCAATCTAAATTCGTAAGATATCGGCAAGTCCATCCTAGGAGCATCAACATTTGCTAATTGTCTAAATTCTTGTGTATCTTCCCAACTAAATGAAAATGCTCTAGTACTATTATTTTTAAACACAAAAGGTGCACCCTCTAAGAAAGTAGGAGTTTCCTTTTGAGTGATATTCAAAGGGTAATAACCATAATTTGTGATGTCTCCATTTTGGTGTCTACGTATTTCCAGATAAACCATTAATTTTCTATTCCTAATAGCCAAATCCCATTCAGTTCCGCTGAATGGAGCAATCTCAGTACTAGGTTTGTGCATTTTATTTTTTGGATCTGATAAAGACAATTCGAATTCACTGGATCCAGGCAAATTATAGGCTGATAGACTAATGCTTTCTTTAGCATAGTTTTTTGATAACTGAATATTTTCTTGAAAGTGATATCCCATACTTGAATTTTTTAACACCCTATACCATTCTATTGTTATATAAGGACTAACAGATTCTGAGACACCTTTTAAATCGAACTCTCTTGATATGAACCCTTGATTATTTGTAGTTATTTTTCCAGAGAATAGCTGTTTGGTTCCTTCTAGAATTTTTATGTAATTGATAGGTTCATTTAGATTTCCCTCTAATCTAAGGATGTATCTAGTGGAATCTGTTTGTATAAAACTCCACGAAAACTCTAGAGATTCTGTAAAATATTGATGATCGTATGTTTTATAGCCAGGAAGAGGATATCCTTTGTGGTAAGGAATTGCTCTAATTTTAAATATTCCGGACTTGTTCCACTCTACAATGCTTTGGTATGCATTATTTTCGAAAGAGAAGTTTCCTAAAGTGGTCCAATCTCTCTGGCCATCATTTCTATTAACGTTCAACCAATCTATTCTAACAGAGTCTACAAAAGAAGATCCCTCTATTAATATTTTGTCTCCTTGCAGTTGGAGATTGTATACAACATCTTCCGGGACAGACTGCATGCCAAGAAGTGGCTCCAGCTCACCATTAGACATGCTATTTGCTAAATTATATGCATAGTTTTCTAAAGGAGATAAATTTTCTACTGGCACATAACCAACAGGAAGCTGTACTGTATTTATTTCTAATATCGGAAGCATTAGACTAGAATTAACATTCAGCACTCCAGATAAAACAGCACCAGGAAGAAGAGACATTTCAGATACGTTTTTGTTAGCATCTATGACTATATCTTCTGCAGATGGTATAATTCCGGAAAGCAATCCTGCATTATTTTCATAGTTTGTTATGACAGAAAATCCATCGTCTATAGAGTCTATAATTAGATTTGTATCAGATATCTCTAATGTTTCTGATTCCATGACTGTAGGAACTGGATCCAGTTCTTGAGTTTGGACAATAGAAATAGTAGATACGTCTGTATCCAATTGAACACTAGCGGGAATACTTGCTATCACTCTGTTAGGATTATCATTTGTTGGAGCAGAATAAATAGTTAATTTATCACCCATTATATTCCTCCTTCGTCATTGTGAAAAACTATAGAAAATCCTCTAGAAAATTTTGAAATACTAGTTCCAGAACCAACACTCGAATCTTTGAATATAAATCCAAGATGATACACTTGCATCACTGGAACGCCATCACTATCGACAAACTCTCCTCCATCGACTACAAGGTATTTCTTGACGTCTTGATTAGTGCCAATAAATGCTTGTCCTAAAAAATTATAGAATTCGTACCCATTTTTGGTCTCTGACTTTATTTTGACAGACTGCATTGCAGAAGACTTTCTTTGTATTTCTTCTAAGACAGAATCTTTACTATATTCTTTTGTATAATTATTAAACGCTCTTAATTTTGTTTCTCCCTGCGGAGTAGAAACAACAGGGGCTAAGAACATTGTGTTCAAGCTATTTGAAAATCTTTCATCTACTATGACAGGAGGCAATGAAGCAGTTTCAACCAAAGTTTTTTCTTGCACTTTGAATATTATCGGCTCTTGATCTGTATTATGTGAAAATATCGGAGGTTGCAATCGTGTTTTAGTTTTTAGAAGCTGTAAATTATTCCATCTATTAGTCGTGATATTAGAAAATTTATCTATATTTTCGAATGCGTCGACTTTCTGATAGCCATTTGCAGTTTCTTCGTACAACACACCTTGAACTACTTTAAGAGTAGGAGATACACTTTGTAACAAAAGAAAATTTCCTTCATCACTTATCTCCGGGATAATTTCGTCATTTGGTGAAGAAAAAGCTTCAAAGAAAATATCTTCTTGCACGCCTGACAACACACCTGGTGTTTCATTCCATTTTATCCAATTGTCTGGCAACAAACCCTCTTTATATTGGACATTTCTATCAGAAAATGTAGCAAAAGATATTTCAAAATCTCCTCTACTCATCTGCTCTCGACCAATTTGAGTCAAAATTACATCTAAGATTCTAGATTTCGAATTTAATATACCTGACATTTATAAACTCCAACATGGTTGTAATTATATGCATAGGAGATTTTGCGTAAAGTTATTCTTGTTCATCTCTTATTCGAAGATCGCAAGACCAAAGTAGGAGAGTCTTTATTGCATCTTCTAATCCTTCTGGCAATTCTTCTTTGTCAATAATTGTCAAACCACCTAAAAATTCTAATCGAGCAAGATCTGCTCTGGAAAGCTTTCTTTTCCCACTGAGCTCATCTCGAAATGCTTTTTCTACTGGCCTTATTAACCGATTGTTCCTTTTTCCGTTGCCATCCAATCTTTCAGGGTCTAGGATTGCAATTTTCTTCATAAAGTTAAAATACACGCGCAAAAGTATATGAAATGCTACCACGTAAATTTTAATTTTTCGCCATATTTTCACTCTTCACCTCTTTAGTTGCTGTTATTGTTATTGTAATTTTTATCTATATCTAATTATCACTGCAAAGCATAATCTAATGTAAAAAAGGGCGGTGTATAACACCGCCCCCATCACAATTAGTGATTAATCAAGCTTAGGCTCTTTTGATGAACTGAAGTACATCGCCTTCAACAAGATCGAATTCGAACTTCAAAGCTCCTGAATCTTGGTAATAATCCAAATCGCCATTACCAGCAGGACTGCTTGTATCTCTTGCGAGAAGCATTCCGTTCAAGAACAATTCTGTCTTCGCGCCATTGTCAGCAGCAAAACCAGATGGGAAAGCAGTCATGCCGTTTGTACCCGGGTTCCACGGTGCATTAGCACTCAAGCCACCAGTCATAATTGATTGAGATTTTGAAACTCCGCCTGAAACATATGCTTTCAAGTCTGAAGCAGGAATCTTTTCCATCGCGCCGTCAGCGTTATGAAGTATGATACCATCACCATCAGCAATAGTGACCGAAGAACTAATAGCAGTGCCATAGTCCAAAAGTGCCATTTCAGCTGGAAGAAGAACAGCAAGTTCGTCAGCAGCAAGCATGCCAGCGAGCTTTTGAACTTCAGCATCATGTGCCAAAACATCAGTTCCGATAACAGAACCAAGTGTGCTTCTTACAGTAGCTGCATCAGCATCATCAAGAATGGTTCTTGCGAATGCAGAAAGATCAGTAGCAGCATGCACATTATCAGCAGAAGTGAAGTACATTTTGTTTGCTGCCATTGAAACACCAGCTAAGTTTTGTAGTCCAGCATCATGTGCCAAAACGTCAGATCCAATTGCAACACCTAGATTTGTTCTTGCATCAGAAGCAGAAGAAGCACCAGTACCACCATGCGCAACAGCGATGTCAGTAGCTTCCCAAACACCAGTAGCAATTGTTCCAATCGCAGTGATCTGAGTTTGAGATGCATCAACTGCAAGTCCAGCTGAAGATCTGGAAAGACCAGTGCCAGCAACACCATTAAGAAGTGCTTCGAGGCTTACAGACTTAGAGTTATTTGAATCACCACTGTCAGCATACGGTATTCTATCTGTAACTGCAAGTGCAACGTTATCTGCAGTCAAAGACTGAATATTCATTTGGAAATCAGCACCAATCTTGGCGACACCATTAGATGCACTAAAAGATCCAGCACCAGAAAACTGAGTGTATGAAACTTTTTGTTCGGCATTTTGGAATGGAATAGCTTCGTCAGATACACAGACAAAACCAGAATCAGCTTGAGTATCACCTTTTTCAGTAAAAGTGAAGTGACCTGGTCCAAATTCAGCAGAAGAACCGTCAGCTGGAAGGTTATTACAGTCTTTTGCTCTAGTGAATACTGCACTTGCTTGCCCAGTAGAAGTATCAGATGCTACTGATGTTGTGAAAATCTCACCTGCGCCGTCAACATCTGCAGTGACAGAAGAAAAGTCATAAGCATTTTCTCCAGTACGAAGCGCTGTAACAGTAAAAGATTTACCACCAGTATCGTCTTGCACTTCTCCAATGTCCCAACTGTTATTAGCAAACTGTTGAGAAGCTAAGAACAAAAGCTGAATTTCGCTAGCAAGTGCTTCAGCGGATAAACCAGCATCTTTTCTAATATTAGCTGTTCTTGTGTTAGAAAAAGATGTACTTGAAGAACCACCAGATGTGAAAGTGATTGTATACACTTCACCGCCGCCAGCGCCGTCTTGATCAACTGTGAAAGCCAAAGTAGAATTGACTCCAACGTTTGAATAGTTGCCCATGACTCTGATCTTAAGTTGAGATGCAAGACCTTTAACACCTACAGTTGTCATTTCATAGATACCATTTCTTGTATCTGGATCTTGAAGATCCTTGAAAAGAACTCTTTGACCGATTTTAGTTACAGGGATACCATCTAAAACGATTGTTTCATTTGCAAGAGAATTACCAGCAACCAAAGTACCAACATTGTCAGTTCCACCAGTCGCATTGTATGTAAGATTACTGTTAGAGATGTTAGCAGTTGTAGCTACAAGAACACTGTTCTTCACATCCAAACCTTCAGCGACACTGTCAACATAAAGCTTGGTAGCAGCATCTTGAGAGTCAACAGGATTAACAATTCCCTTAATGCGTCTGTTAGCATCCATAATAACAGCTTTTGAACCATTACTGTTAGAGGCTGAAGCATCATCTAGGAATAATACTTCTGTAGAAGTCAAATCGGCCAAAGCATCAGCAGTAGCTTGTGCCATACTTGCTAATTCTGTAAGTTTGTCACTGTGCGGTTCTACGTTGACGCCAATTTCTAACCCTAAATTAGCTCTAGCATCACTTGCACTACTAGCACCTGTACCACCATCGGCTACAGGAACATCAGCTCCACCGACACGGAAGATACGGTTTCCTTCAACAGTAATGTCTCCTGCGCTCAATCTTTCGATAGAAGTGTCAGAAGCATGTCCAAGTTCGATTGCACCAAGAATTTCAGCTTTGCCAGAAGATTGCACAGTGTCAACATACGCATCTTTGAATCTAGCACCAGCAGCACCAAGATCTACGTCAGAATCAGTTTCAGGACCAAAAACTCCGTCAGCAACATACACTTGTTCTGCATTTGAAGCATAGAAGTGAATCTCATTTTCAGTTTCAAAGTCAATCTTTGTTTCATTGTCTTCACCAATCTTAATGTCTGCTCTTAAGAGTGAAGAAACTGTAGTCAGATCTGCATCAAGAGCAACACTGATTTCGTTACCAGAACCAGTCGTTGTGATACCGTCGCCACCAGCGATGTCTAAGACTTCAGTTTCTAAATCAATACTTAAAGCACCACCGGAGTCACCTTGAAAGTCCAAGTCTGAAGCAGTAATTGATGCCTCAACAAACGCCTTGACTGACTGCTGTGAAGGAGGCTTTGTTGCCGAATCCGAGCTCATGTCGTCTTCATCAATGATGTGTGCATCAACGTAAGCTTTGATAGACTGCTGTGAAGCAACTGCAGTAGCACTGTTTGAGCTCATGTCGTCTTGATCTTTAAAAGAGTCACCTGAAAGAGCACCTTCTAATTTGATGCCTACATTAGAAATTTCTCCAAGTTCTAATAGTTCTGCACCAGTTCTTGTATCCATTTTTAAATAATTTTCGTCCGTATTGCTCACTTGAGCTACTAATTGGACGGCTGCAGCATCGTTTGCTTTAGCTTCTAGTTTACCACCCTTAATTTGTTCAAGGCGCATCCTAGTCTTATTGGTATTAGCCATTATAATTTCTCCATTGAAATTTAGTTTTGTTGTTTCGATCGCTTGTGCAATCCTATTGTGTTATTCACAAATTATCTCTAACAAGAAACAAACTAAAATTCGCTGTTGCTATTAAATATCGCCCAACAGCAAATTAAACATTAATATTTGAAATTAATTACGATAAAGTATTTTTTTAAGATTTCTAACGTGGTTATCGTAGACAGCACAAGGTGAACTTGTGAACTCTATTGCAAATTGGACGCCTTGACTTTGTGGGTCATCGAACTCGAACATGAATTGGCCGTTGGTAGCACGCTTTGCGTCTAACAGTTTCATGCCTTTCATCATCAAGTAAGCGGCGATCGATAAATCAGAAGTTTTATAAGTCATATTTGTTGTTTCCTATTTGGTTATGTCTAATTATGTTTTGAACTTTCATTGTCCCTTCCTTTCTCGAACTTTACTAAAACAAGATTGCAGTTAAAATATCGCCGCTACCTATTGTTGTCGAACCTATTAACTTAAATTGACTCGTAGATAACGTGGATACTTGGTCCTTCAATTGATAATTAGTCCCCTTGATAAGTAGTGTGCCATTCAAAAAAATGTCTATTCGATCATCTGAATAACTTTTAGAAGAAAAATCGACTCCTGTAACTGTAAACGCATCATTAGTGGAGTAAGTTGAAGCACTAGTCACGTGCGTTTTTGACCTTTGGATCAAACCTGTATTATTAATTATCAGCTGCCTCGGTGTTGCTTTGGAAATAGTAATTCCCTCACCTGCAGTTATCACTCTTGCATTATTAAAAGCTGTATCATCTGTATGCAGAAGTATATCCTTCCCTGTTGAAAATGACGTAGTCGTGTAATAAACAGCTACTTGATCGTCAGCATGCACATCGAAGGCAAACCTTATCTGAGTATTATTGTTAAATGCGTAATCAACAGTTGATGCACCGACATTAGATACAGTTCCTCCGAGCAAAAGTTGACCATTTAAATAAACTTTTGTGTCAGCATTTGTAGGAGTCAGACCGGTGAAATCCATGGAAGGTACAGTTATATCAGTTCCTGCGGCGGTCGTACTTCCAGAATGAGTGTAGCTATATCTTTCAATACCGCCACCGCCTTCTTCAGCTTGTGCTTCCCATTTTGAAGAAGTGGAATTATACTTGAGAACTTGATTATTCGTAGGAGACGGAACATTCACATCACTCAAATCATTCAATGCGCCAGCTCCACCAGTTTCATTCGCCATGTCACCGATGTATATATATGCCTCCACTTTGTATGGCACTCTTCCGTCATACTCTTGAAAAAACAACGTTCCTGAATATGCGTCTAAAAACCAATCAAGGTGGTCTGAGATTGTAAGAGGCGTCGCACTCTTTGTGGAGTTGTCAGATCCATTCCACGTGTATATCTTCGGGATATATGGATTGTTCGCAGGATCAGACGAATTAATATAAAAGTTAGTTGGAACAATCTGAAGTGCACCAAGTGTTTCGTAAACTTTCGTGCTGTTTTCAAAAGGTGCAGTTCCTACTTTAGAATGTTTACCAGATGATGATGTTTCATAATCAGACATCATTGTGAGTGCCCAACCGTGTGGACCATTGCCTTGAGGTGAATCATCACCACCTGCTTCTGTGGATGCATCGGCATCGTATCTAGTAAGACCAATTTCTGTGACATCGAACTGTATTTTTTGAACATTTCCTGTCACATTCCACAATGTAGTCGTTACGTTATCAGCTGGTTTGGAAGGTACTGGCTGGCCAAAAATAGTTGTCGTATTTAACTGGACAGCTGATGGTATATCCTCAGCATTATCCGTTTTATTCGCACTAGAATGCGCTTTGCCGACCAGCTTTTTCTCAGCGATCTGCGATAGGTTTCTCGTCGTTTTAAGCGATCTTGACATACTATTCTCTAGTTATAGGAGGTTATACTCATTGCAGTAAACTTTCCAGTCCATTGCTTGTGTGTTTCAATCTTAATTATCACATAGTTGCGATTAAATGGAGAAGAAGTTCCATAAAGACCCCGACCGGTTGGGTGGTTTATCTGTACAGTTTTTGTGTTGTTGCTCCATACGACATTCAATCCTGACAAAGCTTCACCAGAACATCCTGACCCATCCGTATTTCCACCTGTTGCTTGTTCACCTGCATCTAACCATCCTGTCGTTTTTGTTGATTCTGCCGTGTGATACACGAGTTTCACCTTTATGTGCACATTTGTATTGTTGCCTAACGTTCCTGCATTGGAAGGCCCTCCATCGCTTTTGAGTGATGCTGTACCTGTCATAGAAAGAACAATATTCGAAGCAGAATCACCAGTATTTGGGTTGTAGAAAGCACGGAGATATGTTCTTGTATTATTGGTTACATTCGATAAAGAATAATTAACATTGCCACTTGGTCCTTGTAGTCCTGTCGAAAAATCACCCGATGAGCCGGCTTGTGAAGGAGGAATTAGGTTTTCGTTGTATATGCATAGACCTGTATTATATGCATTGTTTGCACCAACCAAAGATACCGTAGAATCCCACGCCTTGTTTGTTATATCTGTGGTCGTTGCATACGTACTATCTTGTAATCTATATGACTCTCCAGAAAAGTCTTCAACACTTTGTTGGTTTGAAGACCCTGATTGTGTCGGTGTCCACACAAGGAAATCATTTTTGGTTGCAACCTGTGATGCTCCGCTCGTATTGGAAATTGGATGATATGCTTTCGTGCTGATTGTTACATTGTTTGCAGATGTACCGTAAGTGCCCGGTAATGTCTTTGTAGGTGTGTAATTCAGAGAACCGGTGACATCCATTGGTAAAGTATAATTTGTATCTGAGTTTGTAAGCAAAGAAGGAACAGAAGTTCGAATCGTGTTCACATCAGTTGGATCCTGTATACCAGCACCTGTTATTTCTAGATTAGTAAGATTAACATTTGTCAATCCAATAAATCCGAGTGCTGTACTAGACTGACTATAAATATTTCTATGCATATTAGCAACACGATATTTAAATGTAGAAGATGGGCTATTAAAATATTCAATACCAGAAAGATGTGAAGTATCCGAATCTGTAAAGTCGGCCAGATTTACACCAGAGAACGTGACTGAATCTCCATTTGGATCATTCACCCACTCTATGTAATTGGTGGTGTAATCTGTTCCACTAACCGAGTGCACGACTCGTACCCAATTGTGTCCTGCTCTTTGGTCAGCTGCAACAACTCGCCAATTCATTGTTCTCACGTTGTATCTATAATCGGGAATGCCATCTGACCACGTCACATACTGGGCAGTACTAATATTAGAAAATCCTGTGCCGGCACTATTCACAGATTGGGCCACACCAGACCCTGGATTTCCAGTTCCTGTGTATGATGCAAGATTGATCGAATGTTTTTCTGCATCGTTCACAAAAATCTTTATTGTTCCTTCATTACCGTATCTAATTGCGTTAGCAACGAAGTTTCCAGTATCACCGGTTTCACCAGAATTAACTATCCCTGTCAGGATGGTGGCACCATCGTAGATTCCTTTTCTTATACCACCAGAAGTGTATGCGTTGTTTATATCGATGTTTGATAAACTATTCGCTCCAGCGGCATTTGTGTACGGATGATGCGCATCAGACGCAGGAATGCTTTGTGTTGCACCAAATGAAAGTTTTGCATCGATACCATTTGCTGTTGTCGAATTTATAGAAGTACAATTATCTGGCACAGATGTTTCATTACCCGAAGAAGCACCAAATCGAACAGTCATAGAAGATAAATTCCCTGTCCATGTTGCATCGGCTTGTATTTTCACAAGAACATAATCATTTTGTCCAATGGTATCTAATCCAAAAGATGCGTAATTGTGCACACTTCCCGAAATAGAGGGTGTATAAGTCGACACATGTGCACCATCATTGTCTCCATCAGAGCCAAGAACAAAAACACCGGCCAAATCCATCCAACCTGTTGCGCCTGGAACTTTTATAAAAACCTTTATTGCATCATTATTTGCAGGAAAAGATGCTCCATTTGCGATAATACTTGCAGTTCCTGCTAAAGTGAGTCGTAAATCTCGCACTGTTCCCGCGCTTTCTTTCTTAAATGCACGTATATACTCTCGAGTTCCGCTAGTAATAGTCGAATAATTCGCATTAGAACTCGGTCCGTTTGTCACACTAGCAAAATTTCCGTTTAACAGCGTGTTTCTAGGCGACCTTAATTGGCCTTGATACTGCACTAATCCAGTATTATGTCCTGCATCAGCAGAATTAACAGTTGTAGCTGAATTCCAAGGTGTTGCAAATGCGCCTGAAGTGTATACAGATGCCTGTGTATTGTATGCACCTGCTTGCTGGCGCCATGTTTCAGAATTAAAATCTTCATAAAGTGCGGTTGGGGATGCAGTGGGATACCACATGAGAAGATTAGAAACCGTCGCAGAAGCTAAACCGGACTGGTTTTTAGAAGTTTTTGGATGAACAACATTGACTGATACGGTATTACTGGCATTTAGAAGTCCACCAGAAGGGAATCCACTACTTGATACGTTAAAAGTTCCATTAGCGGTGATCACTATGTTTTTTGTAAAATCTTCTCCTGATTCTACACTTGGAAACGTATTGAGTAGGTTCACAGAGTTCTGATCTGTTGCGGTTGTTATACTCCCGTATGTGCTGTTGAAAACGATTGGAGTGGCCGTATGTAGTGCTTTGTGAGCATTGCTAATCGTAGTACCATAATCAAAAGAACTAGTTCTATGATACTTTATGCCTGACAGAACAAATTCGTTTGAGCCGACTATATTAGACACAGTTGTACTAGCCGCACTGATGGCAGTTGAGTCAGTATCATTTATCCATTCGATATAATTTGTAGTTTTATCACCGGAACTGAGGGTATGTACGACTCTTGCATAATTCCATCCTTCTCTCTGGTGTGTAGGATGGATTCTATACTTCGCTGTTCTGTGTTTGAATATGTCAAAAGCTGTACCTCCTTCGGATGTCGCATCTTTCGTAACGCTTATAGCATAAAACCCAGAATTTGAAGTAAATGATGTAGCAGTCCCAGATCCAGGATTGCCAGCTCCGGTGAAAGATGCTAAATTAACACTGTGCACTGGAGAACTCATGTTGTTCACAAACAGTTTTAAGGTTCCGATTTCGCCGTTTCCAAAAGCATCTGCTACATGATTGATAACAGAATTTGCATATTGATTTATGCCAACGCTGTGATTTACGATTCCTTCGATAGTTGTTGCACTAGTGTAGATTCCCAATCTTTCAGAAGTTCCTTGTGTAGCTGGTGCATACGTCCCATTCGTATCTATTGGCGTCATTCCTGCAGAATTTGCAGAATCTATATATGTAGACCCGCCAGTGTTTGTAGATCCAAAAGAAAGTTTTGCACTTATCCCATTTGCATTCGAAGTATTGATAGAACTTACGTCCGGTGCAGGTCCAGGAGCCAATAATTTAAGCACTTCGTTGATTTTATCTACAGCAGTACCAGTTGTGGTCGATGGAGTGAAGTCTGTGAAAAGACCATCTGTGTAATCACCATCTTCTGCAGCACCGATTGTACCTCCACTAGTGCTTCCAACTTGGCCTGCTTTGACATACTTTACTGTATTGTCTGTTGCATCATGCACCAATAGAAAATCATTATCTTCATCAACTGTGATTCCTGTGCCATCTGTTGCTGACTTGATAACGGAATCTGCTCCTGCATAGTCAACGTCTATATTGTAATTAGACCCGCTGGTGTCGACAACTAATCCAGTTCTTGGATTTATATTTGCGATAAACGATCTTTTTTCGACTACAACGTAATCTCCATCGTACAAAGCGAAACCAAACTGCAAAGTGCTAGTTCCTGATGTCCAGAAATGTGTGTTTGTTGTCGAGGGCAATCGAGGATCTGAGTTGGAATACGCAGTTGTGGTCGTTTGATTACCTTCTAAAAGAAGATCTCCATTTAAGAAGACACTCAAAGAAGCATCAGCAGGCACATCAGCAGTAGAGAGACCGGTGAATGTCACATTTGTCATCGCAGCAATCGTGCTAGTACATCTAAACGTGTACTTGTTAAGGCCTGTTGCAACAGCAGAAGAAGATCCAGGAATTGTGGAAACTACATTATCTAAATATTCTCCCACATATAAATAAGCTTCTATGTAAGTAGGGTTATGATTCGCATCTGTTGGCGGATCTTGCTGAAATAAAATGCCGTTGAAATAATCTAGATTCCAATCTCTAGGATCTGTCAAAGGTATTTCGGTCAGAGATCCAATCGAGCCGTAATAAACTTTTGCAATGTATGCATCTCCAAAGTTAGGAGGAATTAATTGCAATCTTCCACCAGAGTCAGCAAGTATCGCAGAGTTTAAGAACGACCCAGTTGATTTATTTGCGTTATTAGAGGTAGATTCATAATCAGATAGTAATCTAAGCTTGAAAGCATGCCTACCTGAAACTGTATCTGTGCCGGGTATATATTCACATAAAAATCTAAGTTTCTCAACGACTCCATCTGTTACTGCTCCTAGTGTTGCACTAGGAGTTCCTGATGGAGTTTCTGCAAAAATAGTTTTGCTAGCCAATGAAAGACCAGAAATAAACGGCTCGTTGTAAAGCTCGCTCTCTGTTTTTGTTTGTGATTTGCCTTGTACTTTTTTGAGTGCAATTGCAACTTTAGATGCATCTGTCAACGCCATTGTTATCTCCAAGTGAACCTTAACTCATCAATATGGCCGGTCCAACTACCATCAGCCACTATCTTAATTACTATGTGATCACCATTTTCGATAAATTTAATGCCAGATGTGAATAAAATAGATGAATTAATAGAGTTGTCGAAAGCTTCTACATAGCATCCATCATTGTCACTATACGCACCTGTCACAAAAGATGATGAAAGATCCATCCACCCAGTGACATTTGTACCAGTTCCTGGCACTTTCATGAAAATTTGTAATTTATCGCCTGTCAAAGAAGTAGTATTGTCAACTATTGTACCAGAGCCATCGATTTCTAGAGTAAAATTAGAAGAAGAACCACCTTTCGTATTTGTGAATTTTCTAAAATATGTTTTTGTACCCGTTGTCAATCCAGAATAGTCGGGATTGCCTGCAGGCCCATTGGAAATAGCATTAAAATCTCCACTGTTGGTAGATTGAATAGGCGCAACAAGCTTTCTGTTCCACACTTGCAACCCACTATTGGTTGCCAACGAAACTGTGCTATCGAATGCGCCAGAAGAAACAGCAGATTGCGTTGCGTACGTTCCGCTTTCGAGTCTAAATGATTCTCCATCCATGTTCTCTGTGGTTTTCAGAACATTTGAAGAAGCTTCTGCTATGTTATACACTAGCAAGTTTGATAAACTAGCTGCAGCTTGTGAGCTGATTGCATTTTTTGTCGGATGTGTAGCAGATAGAGAAACGCTTAGTGAAGAGTTTAGTAAAGTTGTAGCATCTATTGTCACTGTTTCTGAAATTGCTATAGATTTTGATTCATCTTGTCCACCGCTAGTGTTAATAGAACTCGGAGTTATAACGACTGGTGCAATGACAGAGCTATCTAAAGTGATATTGCTAGTGGAATATACGTTAGTGTAAAAATTACCCACAGAAACAGCATAAGTAGCTGTTCCACCCGTATAGTATTCTACACCAGAGAGATGTTTTGAGCCAGTCAAGGCCAAAGATGACAATGCAGGAGTTCCCAAATTAATTTGTCCGTTCGTGGAAACAGAATCTACGACCCACTGAATGTATTTTGTAGCATATGTTGTAGATTCAATTACATGTTTGACTCTCATATAGTTCCAGCCAGCTCTTTGAGACGCTGCCGCAATTTTCCACTTTCCAGTTCTGTGTTTTTCTAAATCGTAAGGATCTCCGGAGTTATATTTCCCTCCGGTTGCTGCTGATAACTCAAAAAATCCAGTACCGCTTGTCAATTCAGAACCTGAACCTGAGCCTGATGCACCAGATCCAACAGTCCCACTAGTTAGATCGATTGTTTTCACATCAGAACCGTTGATCTCTAGAATAAGAGATCCAAGATTCCCTTTTCCAAAAGATTTAGCAGGATAGTTTGTGTTCCCGTTTCCAGTAAGATCTACAGGAACTGCACTAGCAAGATCTCCTACTAATTCAACAGCTGTTCCATATATTCCAGCTCTTCTGTGGCCACCAGATGATGTTTGAGATGCATAACTTCCATTGACATCGATAGCTGGTTGGTCTTCTAAGACTAGAACATTAGAAATACCAGATATCGTATTCGAAGTTCCAAAACTAAGAATACCAGTCACACCGGTAGTCGTATCTAGGTCAATTGAAGACAGATCAGGAGCTGTTTTTGGAACTAAGAATTTAAATAGTTCATTAAATCTATCCACAGCTGTGCCTACAGGCGTTGTATTTGTAAAATCTGTGAATAAACCATCCGTGTATGTTCCATCTTCAGCTGCACCAATTGTACCGGATCCGCCACCACCACCGCCTTCCACAGATGCAGCATCAATAATAATAGGGATCCCATTAGAATCTGCAGACCCAGTTGTGACTGTAATGCCACCTGTTCCTTTGATATACAGGTCTAAGTTGTTGTTGGCAACGCTGAAACCGGTTCCTCTTATATCTTCTGATCTAATTTCAAGATCAACACTGGAAGCAGGATTTCCCAGAATTGCTATTCCTCCTAAAGATAGTCCATCTCCAGGATTAATAGAAAGAGTATTGGATCCTTTCACGACTGAGCTAGAAGAAGAGCCAAAATTAACAGCCAACTGATTATTAACAACTGTCAAACCAGCACCCGCTAATGCATTTGTGTCAACTATTATTTGACCTCCCGATTGAGACAATCCAAATCCGATAAAATCAGCAACCTTGATAGCAAGTTGACCATTTACAAACTCAAGGCCTCCACTGGACTTAAGTGCGACACTAACAGTCATATTTCCAGCACTTGCATTATCTGTCGCACTAATGCCGTCTCCGCCAATTAAAATTCTTTCATTTGATAAATCACTAGAACTTTGAGCAACTAGATAGGCTGCACTAGTTGGAGATGAACCACTTGAGCTAGGCACTAAATTCAATATATCTTGAACTGTTGTTTTTGCGAATGTGCCACTTTTCTGTATTAGAATTTCGTCAGTAGCTTGTAGACTGAGGGCATTGAGATTTGTGATACTCATTCCTACACCGGCTGTAGACACCGTCACAGGCGTAGCTGCAGCTGCTTTGACAGTCAGGCTTCTAGCTTGTGATCCATCATAAGTTGTAGAATTAAGGCCATTACCAGCTGAAAGAAGATTAGGTACTTTCTGAACTGCTAGATTATTGTTTCCATCGACAGTTATAGTTGTATTATCTTTATTTACTGAGAATTGTGTTCCACTTAAAGACATGCCGGATCCGGCAGTGTAAGAAGTTCCTCCTCCTCCGCTTCCAGTATTCGCTATCGTAATGCTTCCATCTGAATTGTTCGAAACAGAGATTCCATTGCCAGCCCTAAGATAATTAGTACCGTCGACTAATGTTTGCAGGGATCCAGAAAACCCTAATTCAGAATAAATAATTCCTGAACCGGTTATGTGACCTGTCACTAACAAGTCTGTCAAAAATGCTTCGTCTAAAAGACCTACCTGGAATCCATTTGGTGCGATAACAGTGTCTACGTATTCTTTACGGTTTTCTCTAAAAACTAAGATATCACTTTTTCGTATATCATCGACAGTCCAGTTAGAGACGGATGTTGCTGGTGCTGGAAGAGCAAGATTAGTTCCAGCTGTGCGATCAAATGCAGACATTTATTGACCTCTTCTAAATATGTTAGCGCTTAAAGAACCCGGACCTAAGATTTGGCCTTGTTTGATCCTTCCTGGCATGTCAACTCTAACGGATTCTGAATCTAGATTAATTGGCTGAGGAGTGCTTTCATAATCATCTTCTATATATGGAACATCTACGATTGCATTGGATGTCTTATTGTACCTTTTTGATTCAGATATATCTTTGGGTAATTCTGGATTCATAGGATTGACACATGTGATAACTAGCGGACTATCAAGAACATCAGAAGGATCAGAAGAATTGAATTTAGTGTCTAAAGCTTGCTCTAATAGATCTCTAAACTGACCATAAGATCTAGAGCTGAATTTATATGTTGGCTTCATTTGTGACGTATTGTACATCCCATATTTTACGCCACGAGGAGGATCCAGAACAGCTTCTATTACCATTAGACTTTCTGAATCAGTTATTACATTAAGATTGTTTGCTGACCTAAAAGCTTTGTATTTAAACAGTGAAGGTCTCACTACATGTCTTCCTGCAGGACCATTTCCAAAACCGAAGACAAAATCTCTTCCCGTCTTTTCTGAATAGTCTCTATTAGCTCCTAGTTGTTTCTGGACATAATTTGTAACGTTTAAATACCTATTTTGAATTGGTGTTGGCCAGTTTGTACTCGAATCGCTCGAAGTACCAAACTCCCATTCTTGAGGACTTTGGCCAGGTACATCTAAAGCCATTGAAGATGTAACTATTGGCTGGCTATCTTGAGTGAAAAATGTGTCGAACCCACTAGCTGTAGAGCCGGTTCCTATTTTTGTTTTGATAGAATTTAATTTGAAGATTGGTGTTTTTTCTTTAGTTCTTTTCATAAGCCAATCTTGTGATACACCTTGCGAATTGAGATCTAATGAAGTCAAACCCACTTCAGTCACGTCAGGGTTCATAGAATCATGTATAGTTCTTTCTGCTTCTGTCGAAAAGAATGGATTTAAAGAACCGAAAGCTCCTGCAGATTTTTCTGTTGTTCGGAATGAAACTTTTCGATCTATGATACCACTTACATCAACGTTTGGGTTTATGCTAGAGTTGCTGTATGTTTCTTTAGTGATATTAATCGTAATATCTGCAGAAGGTACCCCAGAATAGTCTATCTGCAAACTGCCTGTTCCTCTCGAAGGATCTCCATTTTCATCGTCCGGATAATAATTGTCAGCTTCCAAATCAAAATATCTATCTGCAAATGGGAGACTATCGGGACCGGCCCAACCCCAATGTCTTAGATAGCCTTCTAACCATGTATTAGAGCCTACTGGAATCAAAGCAGATGTCTCCCAAGTTGAACTATCTGTTATGTCATTTCCTTGTCCGGGATACAAAGCACTTCCATTTCCAGCTTTATTTGGATGGTAGAATGCATCATATGTTTCATTACCTCCATAACCAGTAGTCCAAAACGTTGAATTGTCTCCTGGATTTTTCTTTATGTACAATTTTGTAGTAAGTGAACCACCCTGACCAGCAGCATTACTGTTTAAAAGTCTAAAAACGTTTGCACCATCAATTTCTGTTTTACCACCCTCTAAGATCGATCGAACTATTGGGTCATCAGGGTATTTTATATTTAAGAAATTTCCAGCTACATTACTTTCAACTCTATCATACAGGATAGAAGATTCTACTATTTTTTGTGCGTTAAGAACTTCAGCAATCTTATCATAAACTTGATTGTAAGTCAAAAATTGGGTACCGCTGTCAGTCGAATCGACAAATGAAGGGCCAGAAGTGAGATTCTCATGTGGCCAC
>Ga0315330_10000912_pt1 | contig 19367 bp, 16 predicted proteins | sample M140m34915metaG_FD_203453 | JGI IMG/M metagenome (GOLD analysis project Ga0315330, IMG submission 203453) | Ammonia-oxidizing marine archaeal communities from Monterey Bay, California, United States - M1 40m 34915 | ecosystem: Environmental > Aquatic > Marine > Intertidal zone | place: USA...
ATGGGGATTTACGATTACATGATAAAAAAGAATATTCATCTATTACATTTGGATATATAGAACGATGTTTAGCCAAACTTATTAGTGATAAAAAACAGGTTGAATATATTATTAAATACTTGAAAGATAATAGAGAAATTACTACAAATTGTGAAATTAAAAGAACATATAAAAAAGATTGAATTTACAATGTATAAAAATTATATGATAATAATATAACATAAGTAATGCAATACTACGATTCTGTTGCAAAACATATTCATTTCAATAATCAATTCGGTAATCCTATTGCTGGTATACCATTAACAACCTGTATTAAAAATGAACAGAAAAAAATGAAGGAAACTATTGGTGGTGGACTAAACAATGATATAACTGACAATTTTAGTAGGCTTGATGGTCTAGTTATTCCAATGGGATTATATACCCAACAAACCGCCGATGATGTATGTAGAGATTTTAAAAAAAGTAAAAATGCTATAATTAACGATGAGTTATTTGAAAATTTATTTGAGATTGTTACTAAAAATAAAGTGAAAAAAAACAAAACAATAAAAAATAAACCCGCTAATAAGAATAAAACAAAACGAAATTTTTCATTTCTTTAATAATAAATATTATAAAAATTCATAATATTTATTCTGTAATTACTATTATAATAATTTTAGAATTGACGTATTGGTCCATTCATTGATAGTTTACCATTTAATGATAAATCATTCTCAATAGTTACACCTGTACCACTTGTTTTTTCACTAATTGTATCTGCTGATAATGTTCCATCAATATTTATATCACCACCATCACCGATTAATAAAATTGTAGCATTATTATTACTGTCTTTTACTTCTAAATCCCTGAAATTACCTTGTCTTGATGCTGAAATAAAATTTACGCTACCAACACTGTAATTTTGAGCACTAATTGTATGTGCTGTAACATTATTATCTTTCAATAAAACACTATCAATAGTTACACCTGTACCACTTGTTTTTTCACTAATTGTATCTGCTGATAATGTTCCATCAATATTTATATCACCACCATCACCTATTAATAAAATTGTAGCATTATTATTACTGTCTTTTACTTCTAAATCCCTGAAATTACCTTGTCTTGATGCTGAAATAAAATTTACGCTACCAACACTGTAATTTTGAGCAGAAATAGTATGTGCTGTAACATTATTATCTTTCAATAAAACACTATCAATAGTTACACCAGAATTAGATGTTTTTTCATTAATAGTATCAACTTGTAAATCTTGCAAAACAGAAGACCCATCTAATATATGTAAACCACCATTTCTATTTATAATGTCACCACCACTTACATCAATAAACCCTTTAAAATATGAGTCATCAAAATTATTTGCTTCAGTTGTTGTGGGCCAAACCATATTATATATTAAAATAATATATTAATAATTTTGATATATTATTAATGTTTCTTTTTCTTTGACCTATTATTTTTACGCAAACTCTTACGTTTTGTTTGTTGTTTTCTTTTTCCACCTTTTTTTTCTGCTGGTTTCTCTTCAAATAATTTTTTAAATTCTTTTAATGCATTTCCATTATGGTCTTTTTCATTATTTTTTTGTAGTTTATTTAAGTCATTTATACGTTCTATATCATTGACTAGTAATTTGGATAATGCAGTATTTATCATTCCTTTTAGTTTATCTGTTCTCAAAATATCTATACGCTTATTAATATCCTCTAATTTTATATTTAATGAAAAAGGATTATTTAATACCTCATTGTGTTTAAAATGTAAAAATAATTCTAATAATGTTAGTAAATAAGCATTTGTATGTGTTTCCATATTTTCAACATAATTTGGTTGATTTTTTAATGAATCAAATAAAATTTTATATATTCCGGTATTCTTTTCTAATGATTGAATTTTATTATTTATAACTGTTTCTGTTACTTTTTGTGATATAGGTAACATTAATGATTTAATTTTATTGACTTTATCACCTTCTGTTTGCTTTAGTGTTATGTAAAATATTGTATTTATGATTTTATCGTTTATATATTCATGTATTTTAGGATTACATGTTAATTTGGCAAGAGTTTGTTCATTATAAAAATCATATAATTCCGTTGCTTTATTGGTCTTAATTAATTTATTTAGTAATTCTTTATCATCTAATATTTGTGTTATATTAGACATATCAAAACCAGAAAGGTCAGGCATATTAGTAGGAACTCTAGACATATTACTCATATTATTTGTCCCGTCTTTAGTATTAGGATTTGTATCTTTTGGACTTATAGAATTTTTGTATTTTATCATCTGTTTTTTTATTATATCGTCTTTACTTATATTATTGATTTGGTTTTCTTCATTTTCAATATCATTTTTCCGTTTATTGAAAATCTCTGTGTCATCATCCGTAATTTGTTTATCTAATTGTTTATCTAATTCTTTTTTAAAATTTTGTATATTAACAAGATGAGGTGTTTTATAATCTTGTAATTTATTAAATAGTTTGTCCACCATCTTATCATTTTGTAATTTATTAAATAGTTCGTCCACCATGTTAACATTTGTGATATTTTTTGAATATTCTTGAATTAATTCATAGATTTTATTGTCTAATAATTTTGCAGATTCGGTGTATTTTGTACGTGATCCATCTAACGTTATAAAAAGTTTTCTATAATTAGTATCCATCAACCTCAATAATTGGTCTATTGGCATCTTTTGCGGTGGTGCATTTTTATCGTAAAATTCGCGCATGCGATCCATATCCCCCCCACTTTGTGTTGTATTTTTAGGAATAGGTTTATAATTTAATAAAAAGGTAGAGAATTCGTCGGGTGAAACATCCAAATATTTTTCAATGTATTTATTAGCTGCATTTTTAATATATTTAATAGGGTTTTCCTCACTTACTGTTTTTAAGTCCTTGCCAGTAATATAACCCAATTTTTTAAAACTTCTACATTCTTCTATCTTACTATTACTTAAATATTTACAAATAGCATCAATAAAATGTTCTGTTTTTTCTTTAATTGTATGTTTTACCTTATTTTCATAATCTTCGTTTATTTTTTGCGTTTCTAGAATTGAAGCTATTTTATTTCCAAGCATATCAATAAAAAGACTGGTCATTTTTTATTCTATTCGTTTGTATTATAAATACAAAAAAATTGAATAGATTATATTATAAATAAATATATAACATGAAGTCCTCATATATGCAAGAAACAGCTAATAAAATATATAAGTTACGTATAATCTCATCAAAAGTAATAACTGCAGATGATTTATGTGAAAACATTCCAATAAAAATAAAAGAATTAAAAATAGTTCCATCTAAACAACATATAAATGTTCCAGTAATAAAGTTAACGAGTAAAACAAAGAAACGCAAAAACGATGCAATGTCTTATCGTGAAAAATCCAAACTATGGGATATTTATGATTTAGATAAAAGAGGAATTAAAGAGGAATGTGAGGAGGAGAAGATAGAATGTGTATATACAACCCCTAAAGATAATGATATATGTAATGAATGTAGCGCACCATTAATGATAATGGATGATGGATTTCCAACATGTACAAACGATAAATGTGGTATAATTTATAAAGATATATTGGATTATTCCCCAGAATGGAGATTTTATGGTGCAGATGATAAAAATACGAATGATCCAACAAGATGTGGAAATCCAATAAATCCGTTATTAATGCAGTCATCATTTGGGTGTAAAGTATTATCATCACATAATTCTTCATATGAAATGAAAAAGATCCGTAAATGGACAGAGTGGCAATCAATGCCACATAAAGAAAAATCGTTATATGATGAATTTCAGTTTATAACTATAATGGCTCAAAATGCAGGAATTCCCAAAATATTTATAGATAACGCAATGACAATTCACAAAGATATTTCGGAGCAAAAAATGTTTCGTGGATTAAATAGAGATGGTATAAAAGCAGCATCAATCTATATATCTTGTCGTTTAAATGATTGTCCAAGAACAGCACATGAAATCGCCGAAATATTTAAGTTAGATAAAACTAGTGCAACAACGGGTTGTTCAATGGCAGTAAATATCTTACATAATATTGAAAGAAATTTAGAACCAGAAAATCAAACACAATTAGGAATTACATTACCGAGTTCATTTATAGAAAGGTATTGTAGTCGTTTGAATTTTACAAGTGAATTAACAATGTTATCAAAATTTATAACGAAGAAGGTGGAGCAACGTAATATGATATCAGATAATATTCCTCATGCAATAGCGGCAGGAATAATATATTTTGTAGCATATAATTGTAGTATAAATATAACAAAGCAAAATATTAAAACGATATGTGGAGTAAGTGAAGTAACTATAAATAAATGTTTTAAAAAATTAGAATGTAACAAAGAAAAACTAATTCCAGTTGTGATACAAAATAAATACAATATTATTGTAAATTAGTTTAGTAAATAATAATTAAGTATTTTCTATATAAAATTCATATGAATATTATATAGAATGAATGAAAATATAAAATTAGAAATAAAACCATATGTAGAAATAAAAATACCGAAAATAATATTTATAGTTCCATATAGGGATCGTGAACAACAAAAACATTTTTTCAATCGTCAAATGGATTATGTGTTAGAAGATATAGGAAAAGATAATTATGAAATATATTTTGCACATCAATGTGATAATCGCAATTTTAATCGTGGTGCAATGAAAAATATAGGATTTATAGCAATGAAAGAAAAATATGAAGATAATTATAAGGATATTACATTTGTATTTAATGATGTAGATACAATGCCATATACAAAAAATTTTTTAAATTATGAAACAAAAGAAGGTAATATAAAACATTTTTATGGATTCACTTATACATTGGGTGGAATTGTTTCTATAAAAGGAAGAGATTTTGAAAAAGTAAATGGGTTTCCAAATTTTTGGGCATGGGGATATGAAGATAATCTTTTTCAAGAGCGTGTATTAAAAAATGGATTAAAAATAGATCGTGATCAATTTTATCCAATAATGGATAAAAATATTTTACAAAATAAAGATGGTTTAGAACGTATAGTAAATAGAAAAGAATATGATAGGTTTAAATCTAATACAACAGATGGTATCTGTACAATACAAAATATTGTTTATGAAATAGAGAATAGATATATAAATATTACAAATTTTAAAACGCTTGTAGAAAATGATAAAAAATCAAATAGTAAACATGATTTACGAGATAAAACCCCAAAAATGTATTGTAGAATGAAAATGGTATTGTAAAATTAAAAAATAGTATTTCCACCAAATAATTTATATGTTAGACCACATTCATCACATGTTTCCCATACACCAGAAATTTTCACATAAAAGCTATTGTTATTAGGTTTAAATTTTTGATTATTTTCTTTATATATTTTCATAAATCCAGAATATAATTGTTTAGAAAGTAATATTATTTTTTTGAGTGGTTTTTGTCTTGTTTGTACATAATTGTCTAATAATTTATATTCAATTTTGGCGAATTCTTTAACAATATTTATATTTGTATTAGAATAAGGATTAAATTTCATTTGTGTTCTATCATCCATAAATTCTAGTGTTGATACATCAATTGGAAATCTTATATATAATCCATTCATGGTCATTTCTGGAGTAATATAGCATATTTTTGTAAAATTACCTTCCATAATAATATTAGTTTTTGTATCTAACCAAGAAACATTATGTGTTATAAATTGTGTAGTATTAATATTTACGTTCATAACTATTAATATAATTAATAATTTATATTTATTAGGGTTTTATATAAATAATAATTCTATATATATATATTATAATTATGTCAGCTTTATTAAGTTTAAATCCAATACCATTAATTTCTTGGAAAGGGAGAACATTTAATCAAGTACATTCATCAATACAAAAAAATGGTCAATATACAGAAAATAGCTCAAATTCTGTACAAAATTTATTTTCAGCAAATCCTTTAAAAATTTATAGAAGAGAGGTTGCTAATATTACTACAGAACCTTGTAATTCACGTGCATCTTTACGTTTGGATAATTTTAATAGACCAAGTGGTACTATCAATAATAGTAGTGCAACAAATAATAATGGTTTAGTAAACACTATAATAGACCCTACCCCAAATAATACATGTGATAATTATGAAAACTGTAGTGTAGTATTATCACCTGCTGAAAATGCCAGAAATCGTGTTCGCAGTAGTGGTATGATAAAACGTAAATTTAATGAAAATAGAAATAATGATACTTATTACACATCTACTTCTCAATATTTAAATAGCCGTAACCGTACATTTGTTCAAAATCAATATAATTATATACGTATAGGCGATTCTACCGCCAAACCAGGAAGTAATTTAGCTGCTGAAAATATTTATTCACCAAGTGGAATCAATCATTGTGCAAAGCATTTTTTATCCAGCACTACATTTAAGTATAAATGGATCAATACCATTCCTGATGGTACAACAACTACAATTGATGATGACCAAGAATATACTGTTACTATTCCTACCGGTAATTATTCATTAGATGATATCAACCGTATTTTTAAACAAACCATGTTCCAAAATCTACATTTTTTTATTAAAGACCCCACTGGAACTACAGATGAGTATTATAGTGAAAATATTAGCTATGCATTAAATTTAGCTTTTAACAATAACACTAATGTTATTGAAATTCAGTCATACCGTATTGATATTGATACATTCCCACCAGAAACTTATACTATTCCATCAAATAGTAGTAACAACAAAACTTGGGATTTACCAGGTACCGGTACAGGTGTTAATAAATTCCCTCAAATTATAATTGAAGATAATGAAATGAAAAAAGCATTAGGATTTACAAATGCTTCTTATCCTACTAGCCAAGTAAATACAGATAATGAAATAGTTCAAGCAAGTACATCTTCATCTACACCCAGTATTCAACCGTTGTATACAAAATTATATTATAAACCTAACAATCCACAATTTGCTCAACAAGGTGCTGTTAGTGCTGGTGATTTAATTACCCGTAAAAAATATAATTCCATTACAAACTCAACTGCTGAATACCGAAATGCATTTGGTAATCATGTAGCCAACGCTTTAGCATATGGTGTACCATCTAATGGATATACAATAAAAGATAAAATTGGTTATCCAATGAAAAAAACACCCACTTTTAATAATTATAATAGTGAAATGAAGGAATGTTCAGTTACAAGTTTTGCAAATGCAATATAAAAAATTGATTAGAATTTATGATTTTATATACATGTAATATAAAATCATGGGACGTTTTTACAGTGGTGATATTGAAGGCAAATTTTGGTTTGGGGTTCAAGATAGCGATGATGTTGAGAAATTGGTAAATATTACAGGTAATACATATTATTCGTGGAATGTCTGCAATTGTTCAGCTGAAATGGATGATGATTATTGTAGACAATGTTATGATTCCAAAGAAGAGCACATAGAGGCAGCAATAGAAGAGGGATCATATCAAGATGAATGTTTATATTATGAAGATTGTTGTAATGGATATAGTCTGGATAAAGAAACATATTATCAAGAATTGGTAGATAATATGAATGAATTAAAAACAAAAATAAATAAAAATGTTATTCAAGAATTTGATAAAATTGAACAAAATGATAAAATATTAGATGCATTTACAGGTGTATTTAATAATACTCATAAATATTTAAATACAATGGAAAATAACCCGGAAAGAAAAGAACAAGAAGTACTCACTGCAAGATATACATTAGGTTATCAAATAGAATATTGTATACGAACAACAGGTTCTTGTAATATTCATTGCGAATATTAAGTTTGCATAAATACATTATTTGTTACTATTATTATATTATGAGCAATATCATATTTTGCACACCATTGCATTGATTTTTGTACATTCATTTTGATTAATGCATCTATTTTTTCTTGATTATGTTTATTATCTATTAATGTTATTGTATAGTGGATATTTTCTATTTGTTGTTGTCCTAATATTGCATTATATTCTTCTAGTTTTGATACAAAACATAAAGGTAAAGGTATTGTTAAAAAACGATGAGTATATAATGTTTTACCAATACTACTTGGTGTCACCATTTTTTGAAATGCACGATGAATAAAAGGAAAGAACTTTTCACATGTAGGTAATAGAAAATTTTTACAAACTATATATTTCTCTGAATTTGCATATCTACTTGTATTCGGCTTTGTTATATATACCTTATCATAAAATGACGATAAAATACACAACACATCCATTGTATGTTGCATAAAACAATCAAATGTTTTTAAAATAAATGACCCACCCCTTTTTTGCATTGTTACTGCATAACATACTTGTGCAAATAACAATTGTGCAATTGTATGCTCTTGCTTATTAAAATCTATTGAAAAATCAAACCCACCATCTGCAGTTATAATATCTATTGAGGAACCATATGCTTCTTTACAACCTAGTAAATTTGTTAATGATAAAATATTACCTGTATTATCCACACCTTTTTCAATATAAACATTCTTATTTGTTTTTAAAAACATGTCGGTTTTCTTCCAACCCGGAATATTCGGATCATTTTTATCATCTATTAACGTCATTCCTATATAAATATCATCGGGTTTTTTACGAATAGATGCTAGTGCTTCTATAAATCCACCCGGACCTTCTGCTAGGTGAAATGTACTTATTGAATTTGTTTCTTTTGCCAATTGAAATGTATTTACCAGTTCCATCATTTTAAAATATGAACGTGATAATGGTTTAGCTTTTGCTACACTCTTCTTTTTAAATGGGATTACACTATGCACATATTCATAAGGATTTGTATATTTCTTAAAAATATCCCAATCTTTTTCACGTTCTTCTATCTTTTCTTTGATTTCATATAAGTATTCAGATAATGAATTTGATATTACTGGTTCTGGGATATTTTCACCTTCTATAAAATCTATATATTTATGTATTAAAAATGGGATTTTCGGTAATAAATAGTATGACATGGATAATATAAATAATAATTACTATTTATATTGTTTCACTTCTTTCCTTTTCAATTATTATAAATTAACGCTGTAGATACAAATAAACAAAAGAATATAGACAAACTTATTATATGAATGTTTCTTGTTGCATTATTACAACCCATATCTTCCGCTAATTTCTTATACTTAGGACCAGAATCCTTATTAAAATCATAACCATATTTATTTGTACACCCTCCACATTCATTATAAAGGTCATCTACACACATTTGACAATCTGCACTACATACACAAGTTGTTGCATTTCTTGTAGGACATAATCCATCTATTTGAGGACAATTATCATCAAGACATGGCGTCCAATAATTATCTATTTGGTATTCGCATACATTTTCACAATTTCCACCGGTTGATGATAATACTAAATTAGGACCAAGAATACAAAGCAATAAAAAGTTCTTCATTATAATTATGCATATTTTTCTTTTTATTTTGTTTTTACCTTATTATATTTGGTATTTAAACCGTTGAAGAATTTAAATGGGATATTTTAAATTTTCATTGGTATAAATTAAATTGTTGGTTTTATGTGATTATTCCAAAAATATTGACCAATAAAAATCAAAATATTTATACCAAATAAGACCAATTTAAAAAATAGTTGTTCATTTAACAAAACACCTTCTTTTATAAAATTTCCCATATTTTCTAGTTCATTTAACACCTCTTCTATATTTTCTATAGACTCTAGAATAAAATTTTTTCTAACGTAACTCTCATTTAATTCACCGATTTGTTTTAACTCATTATTTATTAATTCATTATTTAATTTTTCAATAAAATATTTATTTTGTTGCAACTGTCGCCTACTAAAATCTATTTTATCTTTATTAAATTCTAACTTATCCCATTTAAAATTTTTATATAAAGGATATTTTGGTCTTTTCTTAGCTATACTATGTGATAAATAACTTTTTGATTCTAAAAATATTTTTATATCATCTGGACTCTCTTCTTCATTATTAATTAATGTTCCTTTTTCCATATCATCTTGACTATTTTCTTCATTAATAAATAATGTTCCTTTTTCTATATCTTGGGATGTCTCTTCTTCATTATTAATTAATGATTCTATGTTATAGTTTTCTCCATTTGGATAACAACATGTTTCATAGTCTATTGTTTCATCTGCATAGTATAAATCTAAATTATATACAAAATAATACCACCATACTTCTTTTTCTGAAAAAATATTACTTTTATATAAGACCTTTTTTTCCTTTTCATTCTCCTCATACCAGTTTGATATAAATTCTTCAAATTCTTTTTCATCTTTCAATAAATCACGCAAGTAGTCTTTGCTTAAAATATTTATTTGTTTTACTATTTCAGGTTCTACATCAAATTCGTTTAAAAACCCTATTAATTTATGAATATCTTTTATCATATTTTTATTTCGGTAAGTCCAAAAACATTTATTTATTGCTATTTTATTTGTCGACAAACTTTCATAATTTAATATTATATATTCATCTTTACTTATAATGCATTCTTTAAAAGAAGTTGCCAATTGCTGATATTCTTGTTTTTTTTCATCTATTGTTTTTCCGTCATTATAATCTGTTAGATATTTTTTTATTGGATTTAATGTATTTAATAATATATCACTCGGTATTGTCTTTAATTGACTTATTGTCTTTAATTGACAATATATTGAATATATAGTTTCTATAAAGGTAAAATAAATTTGTTGTCTATTATAATATTTTAATATCATTTCATAATTTTTTTCTTTTTGTTTAAATATTATACTTTTCATCCATTCCTTTAAAGAATATAAAAATTTATCTTTTTCTATATACTGTTTATCTTTTATTAAATCATCTTTAAACTTTCTTTCAAATTCTTTCTTATCTTTTACAGGGTTTTCTTTGGTAAACTTGTCCTTTATTTTTCTTATACTTTTACTATTCTTATACTGTTTTATCTCCGTTGAACACCTCGCATTATTAAATATTTTATTATTTTTTATATTTGATAATTTTAAACAATCATTTTTTATAGAATTATATCTATTAAAAAAATCACCAATAGGTGCTTTTGAATTTTTCATAAAAATTATATCATCTGTAAGTAACTTATCTATCATATTAAACAGTTCTTCTATTTCTGTAAATATTAAGTTACTTTCACTTGTTGAGAATAAACTTTTGTTATCATAGCTGTTTACATCATAGTTTTCTATATTAAAATAATTTGTTTTTTCTTGCTCTACTATATTTGTTGTATTATTTACACTTATCTTTTGACTTATTACATTTACTTTTTTTTTTAAATTCAATACTTGATTACAATATTCTACATACTTTCTTTTATGTTTTAAATTATTAAACAAACCTATCCAATAATAATTTATAAATTCCGTCCATATTATAGGTCTTTCTATTTTAAACTCTAAATCACTACTTATTGATACTTCTATTTTTTCATCATTATCATCATCTTGTTTATTTAATGAATATTTCATTACATTATTCAATACATTACTATCAACATCTGTTAAAGAAAAATTATAATCACAATCATTATATATTGGATTTTTATAGTCTATTTCATCATTTTCAAATGCTTCATCTAATATATGACTACTAGTATATGATGGTAATGTCGCATTATCATCGGCAAAAAATCTCTCTACTTCATCATCTGTAGATATTACTATTGATTCATTAGTATGAATACTTCTATAACTATTGCCATCCATAAAATCAGCACTTAAACAACTACCACTACCTGATTGTAATGATTCATTATCACCAACTTGATATAAATCATTGGCAATCATTTTATTCGTTACAGTTACCTTATAATATAAAAATATTTATATCTTTATATTATATTTCATCTTCTACTCTTTTTCTTCTTACTATCAGCTCTTTTTTTCTTGCTTTTTCTGGTTTTTGTTGTATTTGATTTATTATTTCTTTCATTTCTTGCTCTTGTTGATTGATACATTCTACGTAAATTTTTTATGATAAATATATTTCTAGCTAATTCTTTATCAATCTGTTGTGTTGCTCTTGATATTAATTGATAATCATTACAAACTTCCTGACCGCATTCTATAATATGTTTAAAGTGTTTAATTAAATAGGATTTTCTGTGCTTTGTTCCTTGTACTATTTTTTTCATACCTACATTATTATTTTCTTTTTTTACTTTATTATCAGTTTGACTCTTACTTCTTTTAGCAGTTTGGGTAATTCCGGTCTTCATTCCACAACTTGTATTATATGGATGGTGATGTTTTCCTTGATTACACGTATGGTGTGAATAAGCAAATTCCATTAACCAAAATTTAATAAACGATTTATAAAATGTAAATTCATTATTATTATTAATTCTAATTTTTTTTGTAATATATTTTTCAAATAACGAAAATATATGAATAAATTTGGCATTAATATCTTCTTTTGGATAAGGTTTATTACTTGGACTACAGTTTATTAACTCGTATAATTCTGTTAATGAATTTTGATTTTGTTTTTTAAACTCATCCCATAATATAAATATTGTTGTTTTAGTAGTATCTCCAGTAAAAGATACTTTTTTTAATTTATTATAATGTAAAAATTGTGTAAAAACAATAGGACAAACTATTTTATGCTCCATTTCGGGAGGAGCACTCGGATCTATGTTTTGGTTACATAAATAACAACACGCCTCATTAGATTTTGCATAATCAGTTACTGTGTTTCCCCATATATCTTTCATTTGCTGTTCTTCTTTAATAAAATCACAACTAGCATCACGTATTTTGATACCAGTAATGTTAGCTTTATCAAAACATCTCTGTAACTTTTTATTATAATCCGGAGATATATCCTGAGTGGTTAATCCTTTAAGTATGCTATGTTCTGTTGTTTGTATAAAATTAATAATTAAGTCGGTTAAAGGAGTCTTGCCAGTTGTTATAATATTATTTAAAGTAGTTTTTGGTGTGATATCTACATTGGTATTATTATTTGAAACTGATTCTTTGGGGGTGTTTTTAATATTATCTTCAAGTTCTTCTATTATTTTATAATCATCTTGTTCTTTTTTATTAGATATTATATTTTTTATTCTTATTGAACGTCTAGGCTTATCATCTATATGTGAACGGCTAAGCTTATTATCTATATGTCCTTCTAAACTTTGTAATTCTAAAATTTCTAATTCTGGTGTAGGTATATCTTTTATTTTTGGCGATGAACTATCATCGTTTAAATTGCAATTAACCGATGTACTTTCAGGTAAGTTTCTTGCTACATCATCAAATATATCTTTGTATAATTCGTCTAATTTATCTTCAGTAGATGTTCTTTTTCTCTTATTATTTGACGATGATAGACTAGCTAAATTATTACTATAATTGTTTCCACTACGTGTTTTATTATCCATACTACGTGTTTTACGAGTAGTATTAATTGGACTTCTTTTCCTTTTTTTCGTATTAGAATGATCTTTACTACTTGTAGAAGTATCCATTTAAGTTATAATATATAGATAAAATTAAATTAAAAATACAAAAGTAAGAATCACATTGTTATAAGTTCATATAATTATGATATAAACTTATGAATCGGGAACACGTTTACAATATTTATGTAATACGCAATCATTTATTTCACTTAAATCTTGGCGAATTTGATTAAAGTCGCCATCATTATATTGATTAAAAATATTAGTAACAGATTCTACATTTTTGTAGATTTTATGTATATCTTGGTACATCATAATCATGTAAATTAAAAAAGTACTACAATATAAAAAAGTGATAAATATTATTAAATTTGAATAAATAGGTTGAATTTTATTTTTTGGTTCAATTAATTTTTCATCCATTATTATGATAAGTTATTAATATTAAAATATATTTTATTTTATAATCCTCAATTTTGGCTTTTTAACAGTTTGAGGTGGAGGGGTAGGTTCATCTTCAACTGGTGTAAACGTTTTTAATACAACTTTTCTTTTTGTTTTTTTTACAACAGGTTTTTCTTCAGGTTTTTCTTCAGGTTTTTCTTCGGGTTTTTCTTCGGGTTTTTCTTCAGTTTTTTCTTCAGTTTTTTCTTCGGGTTTTTCTTCAGTATTTACAGCATGTATTTCTTGTTGTTTTCCAACAATTTCGCTTATTTTCTTGGCATCTACACTGCGTACTTTCTTAAATACAAAATAGCGATTCATAAAAGATATTTGTTTTTCTTCTTGTGACATATATAAAGCATCTTTATAGTTAGATTTAACACTGGGTTTCATTTTAATATCCATTTCCATATGTGTAAATAATTCATTAAATAGTCCAGTGGGGTTAGGTAAATTCATTTGAGTAGCTTCTTCTTTGGTAATTAAGACAAATCCATAATCTTCCATGAGTTGAATTAAATAATTGAAGTTAACCAAATATTCACGGAAAACCTTATTAATACTTTCTTGATAAACGTCAATAGGATATCCCAAAGACTCTTCGTCATCTGGAAATCCAGTTTGGTCATACATTTTGGTTAATTCATATATTTTTCTTTCACCTTTAAAAATAGTAATACTCTCCTCCTTATTCTTTTGTTGTAACATATCAAAAACATGTTTACCGTCATAACAAGTACCAATATAATAACCATTAACTTTGGTACATTCACTAACATTTCTCAAAAATTGATGTATAGTTGTATTGTTTTCAAAGAAATAATGCATGGCAAATTGACAAGAACTGATATTAAAACCAGACTCTGCAACACCATAATTTTTGTAAACACCTTTACCTAATATAGCCATATCTTTAGAACCATTACCGAATACAGCATTACTAATTTTTTTATCCTTATCAGTGTAATAAGCTTTTCCCGTACGTATATTTAACCCACTATCACCATGTGTAAACAAAGCATTGGGCATATTGTTGTATTTTCTATGAGCCTTAATATATCTAGAACATGCACCATCAATTTGATTATGTATATTGTCCTTTGATATATCAATACCAAATATAAATTTGAGTTTGGAATGAATCCATTTTGCAAGATCACCCGCTTTTCCAACAGCATAATCAATTAATGTATCATCTCTATTGGATACAGAAGAAATAAGTTTAGATTTTACATATAGATTATGAAAGTTGCGTAATGCTTGTGTAGATGTTTCATCACTGGATTTATTGTAATAAACTTCATCAACAAGTTCAGGTATATTATCACCAGTACTAATCATTTCTTCTGTAATAGGATTATGAATAGAGTGCCAATTATTATTAGCGACATGATAAGCATTACCATAATTTTTCTTGATATTACCCAATAATTCTGCTGTTTTATCATATCGTACACGTAGTGGAACCCATCGCCAACCGTCTTTATTTTCTTTTACATATTTGAATTCAACAATCATATCTTTATCAAAGTAATCGCCCTCTTCTGTTTTCATAATAAGTTGTGATTTGTCTTCAACAAGCATAACATTACATAAATGTGCGTTTTCGTCATAAGGATCACTAGGATAAAAAGGAACGGGTTTATATGTGTTGTCGTCATCCATTGTTTTGAAATTGACAATATCATCATCTAAAATATTTTGACAAGGATTTAAGAAACCATGTTTGCGTTCACTATAACCGCAATGGAGTATGAGTGTTTTATATTGATTTACATTTTGTACAACTTGTGCATTATGACCACTATTAAAAATGTGTTGGATTTCATCTTTTCCCATTTTATTTTTTTTAACATTAACCAAGAAATCAATAGTATTGAATTCAGCTGGTTTCCATTTGAACGAAGATTCCCATGTAGATTTTGTTACAGGACCGGGTTTTCCCCCAATAGTATTTCCACCAACTGGCAATAATGATGGTGTAAAAATGAGTCCATCTGTATTATATTCAAATACCCCATCATTTACATTTGATAATATTTTAGAGCATCCATTGAATATAGAATTATTTTCGGTTTCATAATAAAACGACTTACTTTTTACTAGAAATTCACAAGGAATAATATTTTTACTAGGTTTTACTTCACCATTAGCACTACTATCTAATATAGAAATCGGTTTTAATACATCAATAAATTTATATAAAAGAGGTAAACGATATTCAGTTTCATTGGTAGTATTAGAAGAAACAAAGGGTAATTCTCTTACCGATTTTTCATGTATAAAATATACATCAAATGCAGCATATAAGTTAATAAACTTTCCATTTTTATCATGTTTAATATGTTCACCATCCAATAAACTATTAAATATAGTTTTTTCAGTGGTTTTTGTTCCTGTAAAAATAACATTCATGTTTGTATCAATCAAATATATTTTGCCAGTATCATTAATATATAATAATTTACGGTCACCATCAGCTTTATCTGTAACAGTATAATTATTACGAATATTAGGCATAGTCAAATTTAATTCTGTATTATCAATAATATTTTCCATTTGTAATGTTAAAGAACTAGGACCGATAAATTGAGAAGAAGTAATTTTGTATTTATGCTGTTGTTCTTCGTTAACACCATGAATTAATTGCATATATGATTGTAATATTCCATCTTTTTCTTTGTATGAAATTGGGTATTTGCTACATTGAATACCACTTAAAATGATTCTAATACATTTACGTAAAGCAGTCATTAATTTGGGCAAAGTATTATAATCAGTACCATTACCAACACGGTAATTATCTACTTCTAATTCAACCTCATAACTTTCAACATTATTAAAAACATCCGCTTCTTGTATTGTATATTTTGGTATAACTACTTTATCAACCTTCTTTGACGTTTTAACAATAGTAATATCTGCAAATACAGGAAAGTCGGGGTGTTGGAAACGAACACGATTCATAGAACGAAATATTTTGAGGGAATCATTCCATTGGTCTATTATTTTACGACTAAAATTAGATTGAAAATGAAAATCTTGCTCTGTTTGATAAGCTACACGAAAATTAAAGTCCTCAACATCTACTTTCTTTATAAATTCACCAGATCTTGTGGTAGCACTCATTTTTTGTGTAAATTTAATTTTATTGAAAGTAGTGGATGGCATATCTATAATTTTTTGTAAACTATTTGTACGACAATATTCTTGAATTAAATCTAAACCAATAATTTCGGCACGAACATTAGACATTTTACGTAATCCTGTTTTCATATCAGTAAACTCATTCTGTATACGTAACATATTAATACCTTCATCATTTTCTGGTGTAAATCCACACATGTATAATTGTTTTACAACATTATCATAATCTATTTTATTTAATGGTTTTGCTACTTTTGGGTTTGTACCAAAGCGAATCTCTAATTCGCTTGTTTTATTATCGCTACGTGTCAGTGGATTACTTTCTAAATAGTGATTAACAATACGTTCAAAATCTTCTTTTTGTTCCTTTTGTGTTTTGTTAACAGCCGGAACTTGTGATTTTGATTGTACGTCTAATTTCTGCATAGTTTCACCTGACATAATAATATATTGTATATTATTATATCATATTATATTTCTATTTCAATTTTCTAATAAATTAGATTATAAATGGTGTAATATATTCACCTAATAACAACTATAAATCATTTTTTTTATACTTTATATTATTGTTATACGCATCAAATATTTTAACTATTTGAATTAATTCATCTACTTTATAGGAACCTATAGATTTTAATGGTTTATCTTCATTATTAATTAAATAACTACTGTTACGAATATCAATCAAATCTGGTTCAGTTAAACTATCAACCTGAACACTATATCTATTATTATCATTTTTATATATAAGATATGTATTATTATCATTATCGCCAGATAAAAATTCCATTCTTAATTTTTTAGTATGATTCATTATAATAATATTAATATTTCTGTAAACTGTAATAGCAATTAAACACGCAATATTTGTTGTTTGAATATTTGACATAAGATCGGATAATATTTCTTGTACACCAGCTTTTGTTACTTTATGATTGGAATTTTTAATTAATGTTGGATTTTTTGATATTTCTTTTGATAATTCATGTTTCCATTCTAGTTCACGCATATTATAATTATGATGAATACTTGTATATTCACCGTAATCATTCAACAAAATATATAAACACCAAAATAATGTATCTTTTTGCTTTGGTTCAATCATATTTATTATCTCTTTTTGTTGAGTTTCTTCTTCTATGTGTTGTGTTTTTTCCATAATTGTTACATTGTCAGTTTTATTCAACGTATTTTTATTACCTAATGTCAGCATATATGGCGATATATATTGAATTAATTCAGTATAGCTAATATCTTGTTCTATATTAATTGGTTTAAACAGCAAGTTATGAATTGCAATAGCCATTATTCACCTGTTATACTATATGTTATTGGCACATTGTCTTTATCTTCTTTATTATCTATTAAAACATTTTTGAATTCATTCTTTTGATATTCAGTTGTAATTAAATTATCTTCCTGATCTTTTGTATAGGATATATATTTATTTAATTCTTCAATTACTGGTTCATCTATATAAGATAAATTAACGAATACCCCGCTTTTATTTTCATTTAATTTACATAAATGTTTAGATAAAATACGTAATATTTCAATTTGATGATGTTTATTCATATTTTCAATTGATGATTTCAATGATTCCAATACCTCGTTTTTTTCCATTAATATACATATTGTCTTCGGTTTATATAGATTTTAATATTATTTTATAGATTATGCTAGATTAAATGTAATGTAGTCTAAAATATATATATATAGCAAATTTATATAAAATGTCTTGGCTCGCTGAACCAGAATCTAATAATTTAGAACGAACATATATTAAAGAATTCTTAGATGTAAGTGGTAATATTATTCATCGTAAAGGGTATTTAACTGTTCTTGATGGAGATGTATCTTTTAATAATGGAGATTTATATGTAGGTGGAAACATAACAGCTAATTATCCTGATAATTCTATTCCTGCTTCAGCTATTAATGGACAAGTTGATGCGGCACCTAGTTTTAATGGAGCAGTTGCTATGAATGATGACCTTACTGTATCAAAAAGATTATTTGTTATTGGAGCAGCTACTGCACCTACTGTTAATGAAACTACAGATAGTACTAATAATATTGCGACTACTGCATTTGTACAATCGGTCATCTCTACATTAGATGCTGGTCCAATGGCTACAAATATTGCGAATAATACTACTGCTATTACTAATGAAGAAACACGAGCTACTACTGCTGAAACTGCTTTGCAAACAAATATTGATACTAATGCTACTGCTATTACAAGCGAAGAAACACGAGCTACTACTGCTGAAACTGCTTTGCAAACAGATATTGCA
>Ga0315330_10000916_pt1 | contig 19321 bp, 17 predicted proteins | sample M140m34915metaG_FD_203453 | JGI IMG/M metagenome (GOLD analysis project Ga0315330, IMG submission 203453) | Ammonia-oxidizing marine archaeal communities from Monterey Bay, California, United States - M1 40m 34915 | ecosystem: Environmental > Aquatic > Marine > Intertidal zone | place: USA...
AGGTTATGGGATTATAAATTTTGATTTATTTGATCAGTTATTTGTAAACTTTTCAGGAGCTTTAGAGGCATCCTCTACAATAAGTGATTCTTTCTTTTATCCAGCAACAGATCTAGCATGGAATTTTACAGAAAGTATGATAGACTCGGAGTTGCTTTCTTTTGGAAAGTTAAGAGCCTCTTGGGGTAAAGTAGGCGTTCAGCCCTCTCCTCATAAATTTGAAACTCTAGCAGAAGGAAGTTTTACTTATTCAACTTATAGTGATCCATTAAACGTTGATTTATTTGGCGGTGGATTTAGGCTAGATAACAATCTAGGGAATGCAAATCTAGAGCCAGAAATTAAAACCGAATGGGAAATAGGAGCAGATTTAAGATTTTTAAATGATGATCTCACATTTTCATTTACATACTACGATAACAAAATCGAAGGTATTCTGTTAGATGTAGATTTATCACCATCATCAGGATACGCTACACAGTATGGTAATTTTGGAGAGATGGTAAACCAGGGTATTGAATTGGACTTGGGATGGAATATAATTGAAAACCAAGATTTCAGTTTCGATGCCTCTGTAAACTGGTCAAAAAACAAAAATGAAGTTATTGACCTATATGGAACCGAATCAATAGATTTGTCTGGCTATTCAGTAAGTTCGAGAGCTATTGTAGGACAACCCCTAGGAGTTTTATATGGAACAGGATCTCAGATGAATCCTGACGGGAGTTTTATTTTAGATGAAAATGGTTTCCCTCAGGCCACATCGAGCCCTATTGTTCTGGGTGACCCAAATCCAGACTGGCGAGGAGGAATTGCGTTAAATTTGAATTATAAAAAATTGAGATTAAATGCCGTTCTAGAACACTCACAAGGTGGAGAGTTTTCTCCAAGAACATTATGGGTTTTGAGACGTTTTGGAACAACACAGGAAACAGCGAATAGACTTACTTTAACTCAAGATCTGACAAACTTTAGAGGAAACACTGTCGCAGCAGGAACCACCGTAAGAGGTAACATTGAAGATTTTGGAGGAGGCCCAGTACTCCTTGATGAAAACTGGTATAGAACTGGAATTGGTGGTGGATTTGGAGATAATCAATTGTATAATTTTTCAATTTATGATGCAACCTTTACTAAGCTAAGAGAAGTTTCATTGAGTTATGTTTTAGATGGAGACGGTTTAAAAACTACTACAGGATTAAATAGTATCGTCTTTACGCTCTCAGGTAGAAACTTGCTTAATATAAATAACGTTCCTGGAATTGACCCTGAAATAAATCAAGTTGGGGTTGGAGCTGCACAGGGAATAGAATATTTCACCAATCCACAAACTAAATCAACTTTCTTTAGTATCGTTTTAAATTATTAAAAGATGAAAAATTTAATTATAAAAATCACATTAATATCAACAGTACTTTTCTATTTATCATGTGAAAGTATTGTTGAAGATATTAACGCAAACCCGAATGATATCTTAATCACAGATGTTGAAGATAAATTATTTTTGACTGGCGCGCTATTAGCAAATGTTCAACTTCAATTAGGGCATTTAAATAGAATTAGTCAAATGTATTCCGGTCAACTTATTGGCTTCTCATCACTCTATTCAAATATCTATGGATTCAGTCTTTCAACAGTTGAGGCAAATGATGAATGGGGTGCGCTTTATGTTGGTGTCTTGACTAATATGAAGAATCTTTCTTCAAATTCTTCAAACCAATTATTGGTAGGTATAGCTCAAATTGTTGAAGCACATGCCGTAGGGACTGCAGCTTCATTATGGGGCGATATTCCTTACAGTGAAGCAGCAAATCCTGAAATTTCTGATCCAGTTTTTGACAATCAAATTAGCGTTTACAATGCTGCTATAAGTCTCCTTGATCAAGGAATTACTACCCTTCAAACGGCTTCAAATATTAGCTTAAGTGAAGACATTTATTTCTCGGGAGATAAAGATAAATGGATCGCTGCAGCTTACACACTTAAAGCAAGATTTAATCTTCATAAAAAAGATTATGCTGCTGCAGCTAGTGCGGCCGCTAATGGAATTAGTGCTGCTTCTGGAGATATGAGGTTCTATCCCAAAGAATCAGGAAATACAACAGGTGATAAAAACTTGTTTTTTACAATTCTAGAAGGATCTAGAGCTGGAGACATAGGTAATTCAAACGCTGGTGTGGATAGCTATCTAATTCAAATGCTAGATAGTAGTACTGACGTTAGCAGAAACAATGCAAAAACAGATGAAACAGCGCGTCTTGGGTATTATAGAATTGATTCTTCAGGAGGTAGTGTTAATGATGGAGTTATTGCTGGAACCGAACCTCAGAATTTAGTAACTTATTTTGAGAATGAATTGATTTTAGCAGAATCAAAAGCAAGATTAGGTTCGTTAGCAGATGGTTTGCCTCATCTTAACAATGTTAGAGCTTGGTTAAGAGATGGAGGTCATCTAAATGACAATCATGTAGGCAACGCATTTAAATACGATGCTTATGATGCGTCAGACTTTGCTTCTGGAGGAATTGAAAACGCTGATGGTATAAATGCAAAAACTGCTTTTCTAAGAGAGGTTATTGAAGAGCGATATGTGTCAGGTTTTGGAACTCATATGGCTTACAATGATGCGAGAAGATTAAGAAAGTCTGATGATGCTTTTGCGGTTCCTTTCATTTTAGTAAATGGACCTAACCCTCCCTATCCAGAACGTATGCCTTATTCAAATAATGAGTTAAATTCTAATGAAAATGCTCCAAATGAAGATCCGGGTATCTTAACAAAAACTGAAGTTAACCGATAATTTTTTAGTACTTTCTAAAAAGGGTTTGTAACTTGCTACAAACCCTTTTTTTATGTCAAAATTTGCCCTTATTTTATTGATTCCCTTTTTGGTTATTGGTTGTCAAGATGCTGTTACCCCTCTTTACAATAACAATACTATTGCTGCGGCTCATCCTTTAGCTTCTCTAGCTGGAAAAAAAATGTACGAACAGGGAGGTAATGCTTTTGATGCTGCTGTTGCAGCAGGATTCACACTGGCCGTAGTAGAACCTAGTATGAGTGGAATCGGAGGACGCTTACAAGCGATTTACAGGAATGCTTCTGGACAAATTGCTGGAGTAGACGCTTCTACGCAAGTACCTATCAACTATAAACCCTTGGAGAAGAAATACTCCTATGGCTATCAAACAATAGGAATCCCTGGAGTAGTAGCCGGACTATTAAAACTTCACAAAGAACATGGGAGCTTAAATTTAAATGAAGTAATGGCTCCTGCCATCAAATATGCAGAAGAAGGGTTTAACATATTACCCCTGGAAGCCTTAAGGCAACAAAACGCTAAAGAAAAAATTGTTGAGTTTGAAGGAAGTAGCACCCACTTTTTAAATGCTAAGGGGGAAGCGTATAAAGCAGGAGATCGCGTTATTCAAAAAACACTTGCAAACACCCTAAGACAGATTGCATCCAAAGGCAAGGCCGGTTTTTACGAAGGAGAGGTAGCCGAAAAAATGGTTGCAGATATTCAGGCCAATGGAGGAATTTTAACGCTTGAAGATTTAAAAAACTATAAAGCCTTGGATTCAAAAATACTTTCAGGTTCCTTCCAAGGTTTAGATATTCATGCACTATACCTTCCTTCCTATGGTGCAATTACCCTACAGATTTTACAAATCATGGATCAACTTGCTCCAGCTACTTCGGAGGAAACATGGGCAAAACAATTTAACGAGGTCACGGCCTTAGCTTATAGTTACCGAAAACACCAGCAAAATCAAGATTCGCTTTCCAAAATTATAGATTATGCACAGGCAAAAAGTTGGGCGATGGGGATTGATAATGGTACAAAAGATCTGGTGGCAGAAGCTTTGCATACTTTACCTGAATCATGGCGTGCTGCTCTTGGTCATACTAGCCATCTCACCGCAGCAGATAATCAAGGCAATGTAATAAGCTTGACGCAAACTATTGGACCTAATATGGGTTCCAAAGTAGCTACTAAAGATTTGGGCTTTCTCTACGCAGTGAGTCTCGGAGGGTATTTAGGTGAATATAAACCTGGAGATCGATCTAATTCTCATATTTCCCCTACCTTATTTTCAAAAGATGGAGAATTGCGACTTGCACTTGGAGCCGCTGGGGGAAGTAGAATTGTTACTGCTGTCACTCAAGTTTCTCACCGTTACTTTGCCCAAAAAAATTCTTTAGATCGCGCCTTGTTTCTTCCCAGGGTATATCCCTTTCAAGATTCACTTTGGATAGAAGACCATGAAGAAGTAAAAACACTAAATGCAGATATTGACCCGCGTTTATATCCTATAAAAATGATCGATCAAAAAGCACGTTTTGGCCGAGTACATGCTATAGCCCTTGATACGTTAACAAATAGCTGGATAGGTGCTGCCGATCCAGATTGGGAAGGAACCGTAGAATACTACAAAAGACCGTGAGAAGTTTTACCATTATTTTCATTTTAAGCTTTTCACTTGTCCAAGCACAAGAAAAAGAGCGCATCTTATTCATTGGGAATAGTTTTACTTTTTATTGGAATCTCCCAAATCAAGTAGAACAAATGAGTGCCGAAAAAAATCTTGAATGGGACATTGTCCAAAGTACAGAAGGGGGGGCATCGCTAAGAGATCATTGGCAGGGAAATAAGAATTTAAAAACCAAAGAGCTCTTGACCGAGAACACTTTTGATCGAATTATTTTTCAAGATCATAGTAATTTCCCCTTAGTACACATCGATACAACGACCTACTATTTCAACAAACTCAAATCCTTAATACCTCCTAAAACAAAAATTTATCTATATTCCACTTGGATGTATCCTAACATAGAAGGAAGAGAAAATTACCCTAATCTGGATGATCCCATTGAAAGAAATCTCCGCGAGAAAGTGGCTGCAGAGGGAGATCAACTTATTAGAGTGGGTGCTGCCTTCTCACTTTTTTCAAAACGCTACCCTGAAATTGACCTATACACAGATGACGATAAACACCCTAGTCCACAAGGAAGTTATTTAGCCGCTTGTGTATTTTTCAGTTCCTTGAGTAAAAAGTCTTCAAAAGGATTAAAAAGACGCTATTCCAAAACAGATTTAAATGGAAAAAAGGTTTTTTATAGTATGGTCGAAAATAAGACCGCTTTAAAATGCCAAGAAATTGCCGATCTCATTGTTTTTGATTAAAACTTTAACTCCAAGCTAAAATCTTCTTTTTCTATTCTACTACATAAAAAGCCCAAGACTCCAATGTATTTTTTACAATAGGCTACAAATTTCACAGGCTTTTTTAATGTATAAGTAAAGAAATGACAACTATCTTTTAGTTATATTTAAACATAATATGTTTTAAAAAATGTGTCTCAAAAACCATAAAATTATTTTTTCTAAGTCATGAACAGTAATTTTTATATTGGTTTTGATATAGGAAGCTCATCAGTAAAAGTTGCGCTAGTAAACGCTCAAACAAACAAACAGTTCGCATTAGTTTCAGAGCCAAAAAAAGAAATGAAAATCCATGCTGAAAAAGCGGGTTGGGCAGAACAAAATCCTCAAATGTGGTGGAAGTATTTATGTAAGGCAACCCGTCGAATCTTAACTGAAAATAAAATAGAAGCTAAGCAAATTTTAGCTATAGGTATTTCATATCAAATGCATGGATTGGTTATAGTTGATGCAGAAGGAATGTTATTGCGAGATTCTATAATTTGGTGTGATAGCAGAGCAGTAGCTATTGGTGAAGAAGCAGCACTAAGTATAGGGGAAAAGCGCTACGGGAAACACTTACTTAATGCACCAGGAAATTTTACTGCATCCAAATTAAAATGGGTTAAAGAAAACGAAGCAAATATATTCGATAAGGTTGCGCATTACATGCTTCCAGGAGATTATATTGCCTATCAATTGACAGGAGACATTGTAACAACTCCTAATGGACTTTCCGAAGGAATGCTTTGGGATTATCATGACAAAAAAGCAGCAGATTGGTTATTGAATCATTATGGTATAGATCCTAAACTTACTCCTTCTTTAGTGGCTAATTTCCAGGAGCAAGGACGTGTTTCCAAGAAAGCAGCTTCGGAATCAGGTTTACCGGAAGGTATACCAATTCGATACCGAGCTGGAGATCAGCCCAACAATGCTTTAGCACTAAACGTACTAAATCCCAGAGAGGTAGCGGCAACAGGAGGAACTTCAGGGGTATTGTTTGCGGTGTCAGAACAAAAAACATCTAAAGAATTTTTAAGAGTAAATCATTTTGCTCATGTAAACTATACCCATCAAAACCCTGTTGTGGGAAAGCTACTTTGTATAAATGGAGCAGGTATTCAATACAGTTGGTTGAGGTCCATGATGCAAATCCAGGATTTTGAACAAATGAACGCATTGGCGAGCAAGGTAAATGTAGGTAGTGAAGGACTGCTAAACCTCCCTTTTGGAAATGGCAGCGAACGAATGCTAAACAACCGAAATATAGGAGCTCATTTTTGTAACTTAAATCTTAATTTACACCAGCAGGGGCACCTGTGTCGTGCTGCCCTAGAGGGTATTGCTTTTTCTTTTGCCTATGGAATGGAAATTATGAAAGAAATGGGTTTAAATGCCAAAGTCATAAGAGCTGGGAACGACAATCTTTTCCAGTCTAAGATTTTTTCTTCAACGCTTTCTACAATTATAAATCAGCCTATAGAAATTTATAACTCTACCGGAGCTGTTGGTGCTGCGCGAGCTGCCGGATTAAACAAAGATGGGTTGGACCTGCTTGGCAAGAGTATGAATGATTTTGATAAGATCACAGAAGTAGAGCCTAATACCCATTCCCAAGTTTATCAACAAGCTTATCTTAAATGGAAAACAGAATTAGAAGAACAATTAAAAAAAGTGGAATGATATTAACAGGAGAAAAAGAATATTACAAAGGAGTTGGAGCTATAAAATATGAAGGAAAAGAATCAGATAATCCTTTAGCTTTTAAGTATTACGATCCAGAGCGACAGGTGTTGGGAAAACCGATGCGCGAACATTTTAAATTTGCAGTAGCTTATTGGCACAGCTTCTGTGGACAAGGAGGAGACCCTTTTGGCCCTGGGACACAACAATTTCCTTGGGATAAATCCTCAGATCCTATGCAACGAGCTCATGATAAAGCAGATGCTGCTTTCGAATTCATTACAAAAATGGGCTTTGACTATTTCTGCTTTCACGATATCGATTTGATTGATGAAGCAACGAGTTTAAGTGAAACAGAAAAGCGTTTACATCAGATTGGAGAATACATCGCTCAAAAGAAAAAAGATTCAGGAGTTAAAGTGCTTTGGGGAACAGCCAATTGTTTTTCAAATCCTGTATATATGAATGGAGCGGCAACCAATCCTGATTTTCAGGTAGTAGCTCGTGCCGGAGCACAAATCAAAATGGCTTTAGACTTAACAATATCTCTCGGTGGAGAGAATTACGTTTTTTGGGGAGGACGCGAAGGATATATGTCCTTATTGAATACCGATATGGGAAGGGAACTTGATCATATGGCCCAAATGCTCTCCATGGCAAGAGATTATGCTAGAAAGCAAGGATTTGAAGGCACCTTTTTTATAGAGCCCAAACCCATGGAGCCCATGAAACACCAATATGATTTTGACGCGGCTACCGCTATCGGATTTTTAAAGAACTACGGTTTAGAAAAAGATTTTAAATTGAATATAGAAGTCAATCATGCAACTCTTGCTCAACATTCCTTTGAACACGAAATCTCTGTAGCTGCGAATGCTGGAATGCTTGGAAGTATAGATGCAAATAGGGGTGACAATCAAAATGGTTGGGACACCGATCAATTTCCTGTGAACTTGTATGAAGTAACTGAAGCCATGTTGGTTTTTTTACAAGCAGGAGGTCTTCAAGGTGGTGGAATAAATTTTGATGCAAAAATTAGAAGAAACTCTACAGATCTAGATGATATTTTCCATGCCCATATTGGAGGCGCTGATACCTTTGCACGTGCCCTTTTATCAGCAGAAAATATAATCACTAATTCCCCATACAAGACCTTGAGAGAAGAACGCTATGCTTCATTTGATAAGGGGCAAGGAAAATCCTTTGAAAACGGGATTCTCTCCTTAGAGGAAATAGCAGAAATTGGTTTACAAGGGGAGGAGCCCAAACGTACAAGCGGTAAACAAGAACGTTTTGAAAACATCATCAATCAATTTTTATAGAATAATGTCAAAACAACGAATCGTATTTATTTTTAGCATAATATTTTTTTTGGGTTGTGATCAAAGTCAAAGGACTCAACGAGAAATCATAGTAAAAGAGGGTATGGTTTGGATTCCACGGGGAGTATTTCAAATGGGAGGTAATAGTGAAGAAGCTCGAAAGGATGAATATCCACAACACCCAGTTCAAGTTGATGGCTTTTGGATGGACCAAACCGAGGTGACCAATGCTGAATTTAAAAAATTTGTTGAAGCAACAGGGTATACCACTACGGCTGAGATCGCCCCAGATTGGGAAGAAATAAAAAAAGAACTGCCTCCAGAATCGCCAAAACCCGCAGATTCTTTATTGCAAGCAGCTTCATTGGTTTTCGAGGCAACGGAAGGACCAGTAAATCTGAATGCTTATGATAGTTGGTGGAAATGGCAACCCAAAACCAGTTGGAAACAGCCAAAGGGACCTAAGAGTTCTATAGAGGGAAAAGAGAACCATCCTGTCGTTCATATTTCTTGGTATGACGCTCAGGCTTATGCAAAATGGGTGGGAAAAAGACTTCCAACAGAAGCTGAGTGGGAATGGGCAGCGCGAGGAGGAAAAAAAGAGGGGATTTATCCTTGGGGGAATGAGCAAGTAAATAAGGGAAAAGCCAAAACTAACTCGTGGGAGGGCAGCTTTCCTTATGAAAATAATCTTAGAGACCTCTTTTTTTATACAGCGCCTGTAGCTTCCTTTGAACCCAATCCTTTTGGACTCTATGATATGGCTGGAAATGTTTGGGAATGGTGTTCCGATTGGTATGCATATGACTACTATACAACCCTAGCAGACAAAAAAGCCGTTAATCCTCAAGGTCCAGATACGTCTTATGACCCTTATCAACCCTATCTTAAACAAAAAGTTATGCGAGGGGGTTCTTTTTTGTGTAATGATGCTTATTGTTCAGGGTATCGAGTAGCGGCACGAATGAAGTCATCACCAGATACGGGCTTACAACATACGGGTTTTCGGTTGGTTAAAGATGCTGAATAGTCGCATTTGAAATTAGTGATAAAAAAATGACACAGTGTCATTTTTTTATTTAAATTCGTATAAATTCTATTGTATGAACGTATTAGTTTGCATTAGCAACGTCCCCGACACTACCTCTAAAATTAACTTTAAAGAGGATAACACAGTATTCGAAACTCAGGGAGTTCAATTCATCATCAATCCTAATGATGAATTTGGATTGACCCGTGCAGTATGGCTCCAACAAAAGGTAGCTGCCAAAGTAACTGTTGTAACTGTTGGTAATGCTTCTTGTGAGCCCATTTTAAGAAAATGTCTTGCCATAGGAGCAGACCAAGCTATTCGTATCAATGCCGAGCCTCAGGACGGATTTGAAGTTGCAGCTCAATTAACTGCTCTTTGTCAAACCAATTCCTATGATTTGATCATCGCAGGAAGAGAGTCTATTGACTACAATGGTGGAATGGTAGGGGGTATGCTCGCAACAAATTTAAACATGCCCTATGTTGCAAATTGCATTCAATTGGATATCGAGGGAGCAAAGTTACAATTGCAAAGAGAAATAGATGGAGGAAAAGAAAGTTTGCAAGCAAGTCTTCCCATTGTAATTGGCGCGCAAAAAGGATTGGTAGAAGAAAAAGATCTAATTATACCAAACATGCGGGGCATCATGCAAGCAAGACAAAAACCGCTGGAGGTCATACCGCCAATTGAAACCGAAACGGCAACCACGGTTGAAATTTTTGAAAAACCAGCAGAAAAAGGTCCAGTCAAACTGATAGATGCAGATGACATTGACGGTTTAATAGATTTATTAGAAAACGAAGCAAAAGTGTTTTAAATCCAAAATTATGGCAGTAGTAGTATACTTAGAATCACAAGATGGTCAAATTAAAAAAGCAGCATTAGAAGTTGCATCTTATGCAAGAGCAATAGCAGACGCTCAAGGCCTAAATGTAATAGGTGTAGGTTTTAATATCGAAAACCCCGAGCAGCTTAATTCCTTTGGAATTGATAAGTTACATTTAATAAATACGCAGGGAGACACATTTTTTGACGTTGCCCGATACGGTGAAAGTGTAGCAGAAATTGTTACAAAGGAAAAAGCAAAACTTTGTATTGTATCCGCTTCAGCAAACGGACGCTATTTAGGTCCAATTCTAGCAGCAAAAATCAATGCCGCTTATCTTTCCAATGTAGTATCACTTCCTACCCAATACGAACCTTTACAAGTAAAACGTTCCTGTTTTACCAATAAGGCATTTAATATAACTCAAAGCCATAAAGAAATCACGGTGTTATCCCTATCATCCAATTCATTTGGTTTAAAAGAAAAACCAGGAACCGCAGAAGTTATAGAAGGGAGCTATGCAAGCGCAACTACCAGCCTAAAAGTTAATGCAGTAGATAAAACTTCCGACAAAGTTACTATTGCCGACGCAGATATTGTCGTTTCTGGAGGTCGAGGATTAAAAGGACCAGAGCATTGGCATTTAATTGAAGACCTAGCAGATGTTTTAGGTGCGGCTACAGCTTGTTCAAAGCCCGTTTCTGATATGGGATGGAGACCTCACAGCGAACATGTAGGTCAAACAGGAAAACCTGTTGCCTCAAATTTGTATATTGCTATAGGTGTTTCTGGAGCCATACAACATTTGGCAGGAATCAATTCCTCTAAGATTAAGGTTGTCATTAACTCTGATCCTGAAGCTCCATTTTTTAAAGCTGCAGATTACGGTGTAGTTGGTGATGCTTTTGAAGTGGTTCCCAAATTGACAGAAAAATTAAAAGCCCGAAAGGTATAGGGGTGGTAAAAAAATCATGATACGAAAAAAAGTGGATACGGTCGCTCAGGCTCTTGAAGGAATTCAAAGCGGAATGACGTTGATGCTTGGTGGCTTTGGATTATGTGGGATCCCTGAAAATTTAATCAAAGCTTTAACCCAATCCTCTTATAAGAATTTTACTTGTATTTCTGCAAACGTAGGAGTAGACGATTTTGGTTTAGGATTGCTTTTTAAACAAAAGAAAATCAAAACGATGATCGGATCGTATGTGGGAGAAAATGAAGAATTTGAACGGCAAATGTTATCCAAAGAAATTGATGTCATTTTAACTCCTATGGGTACACTAGCAGAAAAATGTAGAGCAGCAAAAGTAGGGATCCCAGCTTTTTTTACCCCTGCGGGCTATGGAACAGAAGTTGCTCAGGGGAAAGAAATTAGATCATTTAACGGAAAGCATTACGTACTCGAAACGGCATATCAAGCAGATTTTTCTCTTGTTAAAGCGTGGAAGGGGGACGAAACGGGAAATTTAATTTTTAAAGGAACTGCAAGAAATTTTAATCCTTTGATGTGTGGAGCTGCAACAATTACTGTTGCTGAGGTAGAGCAATTAGTTCCATCAGGGGATTTGGATCCCAATGAAATTCATACTCCAGGAATTTTTGTTAATCGTATTTTCCAAGGAAGGCAATACGAGAGACGCATTGAAAGACGAACTGTACAGTAACCCTAGAGATGGCATTAAACAAAAATGATATTGCTAAGCGCATCGCTCAAGAACTACGTTCTGGTTTTTATGTGAATCTTGGAATTGGAATACCAACCTTAGTAGCAAATCATATTCCAAAAGATATAGCTATTGAGTTTCAAAGTGAGAATGGAATTCTAGGCATGGGTCCTTTCCCCATTGAAGGATCAGAAGATGCAGACCTGATTAACGCTGGAAAACAAACCATAACGGCTTTGCCTGGAGCAAGCTTTTTCGATTCCGCATTAAGTTTTGGTATGATTCGAGGTAAGCATATTGATTTAACTGTATTGGGAGCAATGGAAGTTTCTGAAACGGGAGATATTGCTAATTGGAAAATTCCAGGAAAATTGGTAAAAGGGATGGGAGGAGCAATGGACTTGGTTTCTTCTGCAGAAAATATTATTGTTGCAATGATGCATACCAACCCTAAAGGAGAATCCAAACTCAAAGCAAAGTGTAGTTTACCCTTAACCGGAGTAAAATGCGTAAAACGGATCGTTACTAACCTAGCCGTTTTAGATATTGTTGCAGAGGGTTTTTTACTAAAAGAAAGAGCTCCAGATGTCACCCTAGAAGAAATAAAAGAATCCACTGAAGGTAAATTAATCATTCCCTCTGATGTACCCGAAGTAAAACTTTAACTTCATTGATTCAATTTAATGGATGGTTTAATTTAGAATTTAGTATTTTTAATAAAATTTAAAATTCATTTATGATACGTACTTTAATTTGCTGTCTGTTACTATTCATAGTAAGTTGTAAAGAGACCCCAAAAAAAGAGATCAAAAAGCAAAGAGTACAAGCAAAGCAAGCATGGGTGTCATTATCTCCAAAAGATAGTTTTGAAGGATGGCATATATTTCAAAATGAAGCCGGTACAAAAAGTGGATGGACAGTTGAAGATGGTGTTTTTACTTTTGATAAAGAAAATTCAAAGGGGATAGGAAATAAGAGTCTCGTTACAGATGCCCTCTTTACAAACTTTGAAATTGAATTTGAATGGAAATTGTCTCCCAATTCAAACAGCGGGTTTATGTGGGGCGTAAGTGAAGATCCTAAGTACGATCATCCCTTTGTAACAGGTCCTGAAATTCAAATTATTGATGCGGATGTTTATGGTGACGACCCAGAACATCAAGTCCATACCGTTGGGGCATTATACGACATGATATCTCCAAGTAATATTGTTGCTAAAAAAGCAGGGGCTTGGAACAAATATCATATTACTGTAGACCATTCTAAAAATGAAGGAATTATTGTCCTTAATGGTACTGAAATCAATCGTTTTCCTTTGTCTGGACCGGAGTGGGATGCTATGGTAAAGAAAAGTAAATTTGCTAAAATGGAAGGTTTTGGAAAATTTAAGGAAGGGCGTATCAGCCTGCAAGACCATCCTGGTGTAATTTCATATAAAAATATTAAGATTAGAAGGCTGTAGTTTGAGAAAGGAGAAAAGATATAAGGATGTAATTCTATCAGTAGTTTCTGGACTCCTAGTAGTAATGCTATTAGTCCCAATGGGACTTAAGCTAGAGCATTCCTTCAGCTTTCATTCCAAAACTAAAGAATGCAAGCACAGCAAGACCCATATCCATGAGACTGCTTTGCATAATGATGTATTAGACTATTTTTTTCAACCTTTAGCGCAATACCATCAGACTTACACACAGACTCCAATTAAAATAATTCGAAATAACTTATTTGAAAACTACCAAATCAGCCTTAATAAAAAAAGGCTATTTAAATTAAGATTAAGGGGGCCACCTACTACTTGATAAGTTTACTAAACAATAATTGTTCTTTAAAATTTGAAGAATAGAGAGCAATGCTTTAACAATTACAAAAATAAATTTATCAAACTTTAATTTTAATACAATGAAAAAATATTTATTACTATTATTCGCATTCACTTCATTAGCAATTGTTTCATGTGAAAAAGATGATGATCATGATGATCATGATGGACATGATCATGCAGCGGTTGTTTTAGAAATTGAAGAAAATTTGGCTTAATAATAAATAAGCTTTTACAACTATTAAAGAGGTCATTTTCAACTAATAATTGTAAATGACCTCTCGGTTTTTAAAACCCCAAAAACATATCTTAATTAAAATCAAATTAATATTATGAAGAATCTATTAATGTTTAAGATGATTATCTTAGGCATAATCATGAGTTATTCATGTAGTAAAGATGATCCAGACGCAATAAATCAACAAGAGTATATTTCAAATGTTGTATTGGAAATTCAAGCAGCTGATGGTTCAAATCAAACCATAGATTGGGATATTAGCGAACAAAATTCTCAATCAATAAATTTGAATGCCAATGTTGACTACAATGTTGATATTTCCTTTTTAAACAATAGTGATCCTACTGATATTGAAAATGTAACCCTTGAGATTATTGAGGAAGCAGACGAACATCAAGTTTTTTATGAGTTTGCTGAAGTTTCAGTCAATGTCATTTCGGCAAGCGATGATACTAAAGATGGAAACAGAGGAATTCTTATTAAAAGTATTTGGAACGCAAGTTCTTCAGGTTCTGGAATAGTTCGAGTTTATTTAATCCATCAGCCGTCAAATTTAAACGCTACTACAAGAGAAGGTATTGGCGGATTTAATGACGTAGCAATAGATATACCTATAACAATTACGGATTAATGAAGATCTCTTTATTTCGAATTATTCTCCCCTTTTTAAGCGGGTTTAATTTGATTTATTGTCAGACTTGTGATTTGCAGATTGAGGGTAGAATCATTGATTTACACGATGGATCTCCTATAATTGGTGCCCTAATAAAGATTGAGGGCACCAATTTTTTTTCTCAAACGAATTTTGAGGGTAATTATCAAATTAAGGGTTTGTGCCCGGGTAATTATCAAATTTCTATTGAACACCCCCAATGTCGCACTCTAAAAAAAAAGCTTAACCTTCAAAAGGATCAGGTAAATAATTATGATTTAGAACATCATATAAATGAATTGGAAGAAATTATTCTCTCCGATAAAAAAATTGCTCAGTTAAGAAAATCAGTTCAAGAAACCAGTCTGGATATTAGCGAAATAAATTCCTATGGCAGTAACACCTTGGTTGAAGCCTTGAATTATATTCCGGGTGCATCTGTATTAAAAACTGGAAACGGTATTGCGAAACCTATTATTCATGGAATGTTAGGGAGTCGGGTAGGAATTGTTACAGATAATTTTAGACAACATGACCAAGAATGGGGCTCAGACCATGCTCCTAATATCGATTTTAATTCTTTTGAAAGCATACAATTAATTAAGGGTGCTGCTGCATTAAGATATGGGGGAGATATACCTGGAGGTTTAATCATTTTGAGTTCTAACAGAAAAAAGCTGAAGGATTCTCTCTATGGAGGCTCAAGTTTTATTTTAGAATCAAATGGGAGAGGAGGTAAAATCACCTCCAACATTGAAAAGACATATTCAAATGGTTTTTTTATAACAGGGAACCTTACTACAAAACGCTTTGGAGATTTTCATGCTCCAAACTACGTGCTTTCTAACACAGGATTGAAAGAAGCTGATTTTTCACTTAAATTGGGAAATGATAAATTAGTTAGGGGCTGGAAGTTAAACTATTCACGCTATTCGATTGAAACAGCAATACTCAAAGGAGCTCACATAGGAAATGTTGAAGATTTATTTTATTCTATAAATTCGAATACACCCAGGATTGTTGAAGACTTTACCTATGCTATTTATGCCCCAAAACAAACAGGGAGACATCATAGATTATCTTTTAGTTATTTTAAACTATTTGAGAATCAAAACAAACTAGAATGGGGTTATAATTTTCAAGCAAATAAAAGAAAAGAGTTTGATGTTCGTCGTGGTGGGCGAACCGAAATACCTGCAATTGATTTATTGCTAAAAACACATAATTTTGTTGGAAGTGTATCTGGAATAAATTATAAGAATTGGAATTTTGAATTGGGAATAAACGGACTATTTCAGGATAATTTTTCTGATCCAAATACGGGTATAAAAAGGTTAATTCCAGACTATTTAAAATATGAAGTGGGATTTTATGCTTTAGGAAATTTTCAAAAAAATAATTCCTTTGTTTGGGAGTATGGTTTTCGTGTCGATCAAATTATTGTTGACGCTAAAAAGTATTACGATCTCTCAAATTGGAACGAGAGAAACTATTCTTCTTTATTTAGTGAGTTTGAAAGACAAAATGTTGGAACTCAGATTTTGACAAATCCAAAATTGCAATATCTAAATTTTTCTGCTCAGACAGGGATTTCTTTGGGAATTGGAGAAGCATTTACAATTAACGCATCCTATATTTTATCACAGCGAGCACCTAATGCCTCAGAATTATTCAGTGATGGCTTGCATCACAGTATCGCAGCCATTGAATACGGAAACTTATCTCTTCAGAAAGAATTGAGTCATAAAATGCTTGCTAGCTTTATAAAACAGGGTGATGAATTCACTTTTAGTATTGACCCTTTTATCTCTAAAATTATTGATTATATCTTTATAGAACCTACTAAACTTGAACAGACCATAAGAGGTGCATTTCCTGTGTGGGAGTATAAAGCAACAGACGCGTTTTTTTCTGGTATTGATTTCAATTCTTCAATTGATATCGCAGAACAACTTACATTTGATTTGGGGCTCTCTTATACTTACGCTCAAGATTTATCAAATGATAAACCGATTATTTTGATACCTCCATTCAATTCGTTTCAAAGTTTAAAATTTACCCCGAAAAATCAAAAATGGAACTTTGAGATAGTTCACCACATAAATGGAAAACAAAATCGATTCCCAAATTCAAATTTTCCAGTAAGTTTAATTCAAAATGGAGAGTTAATAAACACAGAGGTAGATATTAGCTCACCTCCTTCTGGGTTTCAAAAAGTCGATGCTTATGCGTCAATTAAAATAAAAAGTAATGAGAATTTTAAAAGTAAAATCAGAATCATAGTACAAAACCTTACAAATACAGAATATCGGGACTATCTTAATAGAATGAGATTTTATTCTGCTGATTTAGGAAGGAATATCCAGTTACAACTGAATTTAACATACTAAATAAATTAGTTGTTTTTTTTAAAATATGTTTAAATGGTTTTAGATGATATGATTATTCATGATGTTATTTATAGACTTGTGCTTTCATTTCTTTAGAGAGTTTTCAATTATATTATTAAAAAATATTAGAACAGGAACATAGCTTCAATGTACCCCCTGACCTTTTAATTTTTCTTTTCGAGATGTTTTAATTACGTATAATAAACTATAAGTTAAAGATTTTCTTATCTTTCTATTGCATAACTTTATAATGTAGTTTTTTTATTGATAGCACTGTTTCCCTTGGTTGGAACAAAAGCACTTTTAGCCTCAGAACTAAATTAAAATCGGATGTTCTTTATGTTTAGATATTTTGTCTTCTTTTTGTTATTAACTTCTTATGGGATAAGTGCGCAAGATGATTTTAAAACTGAAGGTTTATATGACGATCCATCTGTTGAGACGCAAAGATCATTTGTTAAAGAAATACTTTCTGTTGCTGGGTACATGCCTGAATATATTCAGATTTATCAAACACTTCCTAATTACGCTCACGTTTATCGTATTAAATTAGATTCAGTAACTGGAGGATTTATGTTTGTTCGTTGGAATAAAGAGAAAAAAGAACATTATATAGCCAATAAAATGATAGACCCAGGACTTTATTACAGTTTAAAGGCAGCAAGAGAAATCATGCGTAAACAAACTCGAAATGCAAGTTTTAGTGTCGAGGAAGCAGCACTTCAGGCTTCAGATCAAGAGAAGATTGAGAAGTCAGACCTTATTGAGCTACGTTTAATATATGACAAAAAAAAAGAGGAAAAAGAGAAACTGATAAATGAAGTTAAATCAAAAGATCAACAAAAGCATAAACCTAAGCTAAATAAAAAAAGGAACTAAAATTATAGTCGAATAATTTGTTTTAAATCACTAACCTAGTTTTTAAAAAATTAGATATTCATATTCAAAACACCACAAAGCTTTTTGATTAAATAGTCTATAAAAAAATGATGTATTTTTAATCGAAATAATGAGATGGATTTTAGTCAAAAGATATTGTAAGAGTATTTCCCTCCAATGTACTTTGGTAGCAATTAAGAGAACCACTGCAATCATTAGAATAAGAATTATTGTGGTATTGACAAGTGAACTCGTTACCATCATAAACCCAGCGATCTCGATTTCCTTGATGTGGACAACGATTATCAAAAACTCTTATAACAGAACTACTTATTCTTACCATAAGAAGGTTCTCGGCAGTATAATTTAGCCAGCCACCTATTTCTGAAAGATCCGAAAATACACTATCGCTTATATTCAAGACTAATGGCCCCGTTCGAGCAGCACCTGAGTTTGGAGGCATTATCATCGGCTCTTCTTCCTCAGTAGAGCAAGCTTCTAAAATTGGAATTCCCAAGGCTGCTAAAACAATGGGTTTACAAGCTGTTTTTAAAAAGTTTCTTCTATTTTCCATTTTTTGTCTAAATATAAACATAATATATTAAACAAAAAATAGATACTCTAAGCTTTTCTTTTATTTTTGCACATGCGATATATTATAATTTTAATAGTTTTTTTAGTGGGGCTTTCGTCAAAAGCCCAAACAACAGGTGTCTTAAAAGGGCGAATTATTGACATCCAAAGTCAGCAACCCCTGGAAGGGGCAACAGTTATTTTAGAAGGAACGACCTTTGGAAGTGTTACCGATGAAGCGGGTTATTTTATCTTAGAAAACATACCTGCTCAATCTTACAATGTTATAGCAAGTTATTTAGGCTATGAAACCACCTCTCAATACAATATTATTGTAAAATCTGTAGGAAACATATCACTATTATTTGAATTACAAGAGCTGGCGGAAAACCTAGATGAGGTTGTATTAGTAAGAAGTCCATTTAAAACTAAAAGTGAAACCCCACTTTCGACTCAAACTTTTTCTGCAGTTGAAATAGAAACCTACCCTGGAGGAAATAATGATATTACCAAAGTGGTGCAAAGCATGCCTGGTATCTCACCTTCAATAGGTGGATTTCGAAACGATATTATAATCCGTGGGGGAGCCCCAAATGAGACAGTATACTATTTAGATGGGATTGAAATTCCTAATATTAACCATTTTAGTACTCAAGGAAGTGCCGGAGGACCTGTGGGAATGATTAATGTTTCTTTTGTTCGAGAAGTTACTTTGTCGAGTTCTGCTTTCGGAGCAGAATACGATAACCCTCTTTCAGGTGTTCTTGCTTTTGAACAACGTGAAGGTGATCCAAGTGGGCTTGGTGGAAACTTTCGATTCGGAGCTAGTGAAGCAGGTTTAACCCTTGAAGGTCCTCTACTTAGAAAAGATAAATCTCAACCTGCCAAAACTACTTTTTTGTTTTCCGTAAGACGAAGTTATCTTCAATTCCTTTTTGAATTAATCGGGCTGCCCATACGTCCAGATTACTGGGATTATCAATGGAAAATTAAACATGAAATCGATCGTTACAACTCCCTCACCTTCCTAGGG
>Ga0315330_10000919_pt1 | contig 19281 bp, 20 predicted proteins | sample M140m34915metaG_FD_203453 | JGI IMG/M metagenome (GOLD analysis project Ga0315330, IMG submission 203453) | Ammonia-oxidizing marine archaeal communities from Monterey Bay, California, United States - M1 40m 34915 | ecosystem: Environmental > Aquatic > Marine > Intertidal zone | place: USA...
CAGGAATTACATCAGAGGACTTTACATTTGGAAACTATAATTATGGAGAAGACAAAATAAAAATTGGTAACATTGCAATCTACGAAAAAATTTTAAAAGATAAAAATGTTATAATTTCTCGAGATGAAAGACAAAAAGCTATCACCAAAGAAATTAATAATTTCTGTAAGAAAAATAAACTAACCTTTGTTGAAAATAAAGATCTATTTGAAAGGGTTTCCAACTCAGTAGAGTTTCCTAATGTTTTTTTTGCAAAGTTTCATGATAAATATTTTACTTTACCAGAATTTTTAATTAAAAGCGTGATGTTTGATAAGCAGGATTACTTTTGTTTTATGGATAAAGAAAAATTAAGTAACAGTTTTGCATTTATATCTAACCATAAAAAAATTAAAAAGGAAAGATTAGTAAAAGGTAATGAAAATGTTCTCAAAGCTAGATTTAGTGATGCAATTTTTTTCATAGAAGAAGATACTAAAATTAAGCTAGAGAATAGATTAAATAAATTAAAGGATATTATTTTTATAAGTGGTGCTGGGAATTTATTTCAGCGAGCTGAAAGGATAAAATTTATTACCGAGAAAATATCTATAATTCTTAATTTTAAATTAGCTGAATTAAATAAATATATAATTTTATCCAATACAGATTTAACTTGTGAATTAGTGAAGGAATTTCCAAGCTTACAGGGGAAAGTTGGTGGTTTTTATGCATCTATTGAAAAGCTACCTAAGCAAATCTCTCATGCTTTTTTCAATCAATATAACTTAGAGTTTAGTGATACCTCTAATAATACTTTATCATATATTCTATCTATATCTCAAAAATTAGATGCTGTTGTTGGCTATTTTATATCCTTCAAAAAACTTTCTGGTGCTGGTGATCCCTTTGGAGTAAGAAGATCTGTACTATCAATCATTAAACTTTGTATTGATAAAAGAATAAACCTAGACTTTGTTGAACTTATTGATTTTAATTTACAAAAATTTGATTCACAAAATATTAAATTCAAACTGGATAAAAATATTATAATAGATTTCTTTAACAAAAGAATGAGAGTTCTTTTTAACGAATATGGTTATGAAAATTCACTAATAGATTCAGTAATATCTAATAAAAAAGTCAACCCAGTTGAAAATATTGCTAGTATAAAGTCAATTTATAATTTTTCTAGAACAGATAACGGTATTGATTTTTTTAAGGCATATAAAAGACTTTCATCAATTAAAGAAGAAATGGGAAATAAAAGTGTTAATGGTGTTCTTTTTGAGTTTGATGAAGAAAGATTATTAAATGAGAATATTATTTCATTAGAAAAAATAGATAATACTATTACATTTATTAAATCTACCAAACTTGTAAAGTCTACAACTAAAAATTTAAATAATTTTTTCGATAATGTAAAAGTGAATGTCGAAAATAAAGAGTTAAGAGAAAATAGAAAACAACTTATAAATAAAATTTACAGAGGTATAAGTAGACTGATAAATTTACAATAAAAATTATTCTATGAGTTTAACATTAAAAAAAAAAATTGAACTTTCAAAATTTTTAGAACAAATAGAGATTAATAGAACCTCTGAGGGTGTAATTGAAAAGCTTGATTTAATGCATTCAAAACCAAAATCTCATGTAATAGGTATTACTGGCTCTCCTGGAGTGGGGAAATCATCTTTGATTGATAAATTTATTCAGTATTTAAGGAAAAATAATAAGTCAGTTGGGGTTATTGCTGTTGACCCGTCTTCTAGGCAAACAGGAGGTGCTCTACTTGGAGACAGGACCAGATTATCACTAGACCCAAGTGATAATGATATATTTGTGAGATCAATGGCTTCTAAAAATTACCTTGGAGGAATCTCAGAGTTAACTTACCCAACAATGATAGCAATGCGGTCTATATTTGACTATATTTTAGTTGAGACTGTAGGTGTTGGACAATCAGAAGTCTTTATTAAAGATATTACAGATACTGTTATTTTATGTGTTCAACCTGGAGGAGGTGATACCATTCAATTCATGAAATCAGGAATATTTGAGATCCCTGACATTGTTCTAGTCACTAAAAGTGATATGGAAAGCATAGCAAATATTACTTTTGCAGATTTAAAAGCAAGTCAAAGTTATTTTGAGAATAAAAATCAAGGAGATATTGAAATTATAAGAGTTTCTTCACACAAGAATTTTGGATTTGATAATCTTTATAATTCGACCCTTAACAGGTGGAACTCATTAAAAGAAAAAGAAATTATTTTTAAAAATAGGAAAGAACAAGATATTAAGTGGATTGAAAGAAGCATAATAGACGAGTTTGGCGTTAATGGTAAAGCCAAGTCGCATGAACTATTGAAACTTAAAAAGAATCCTTTTAAACAGCTTCAGAAAATAAGGAAATTCCTAAATAGGTAAGTTTATTGACTCCACCATGGGTCAAAAACCTCAAGAGTTGAGTCACCTGAGTGAAATATTTTTAACTTCTCATCATCGTCAAGCTTTTTTAGGTACGCTAACCCATTTTTGTTATCATGACTTGTAATGATGCCTACGTCTAAACCATCCAAAAATATCTTATCATCAACTTTGGTATTAAAATTAATCTTTATTTGAAAAATTTTTTTTGGGATTTTTTTTCTATAGTGCATTCTAGCAGTAATTTCCTGTCCAAGATAACATCCCTTATTCCAGGAAATTCCATTAAGTTTATCAAATCTCATTTCCATTAAAAAAGATTTATTAAAAATTTTGTCAACTTGAAAGTCTGGAACTCCATTTTTTAACCTTATAGTTTCAAATTGCTTACTACTTAATTTTTGTAATTCTAGATCTTTCAAGTCGAACTGTATGTTATTATTAAATATGTAATTTCTTACAAAAAGATTTTCAAACCTTGGATCTTCAAAGAAGATAGAATTATTCTTGATCAAATGTGAAAGTCTTTTATTAGAGAGAATAATTTTAACATTTTGAATGGTTTGAATGGAAACATCAGATTTCAATTTGAAAAGTGAAAATTTCTTCAAAATTTCTTCAAGATTTTTATTGTTAATTTCCACTAAAAGATTATCATCATATCTGCTTATGATAAAATCTGAGATAAATTTACCCTGGGGCGAAAGGATTGCAGAATAAATCGAAGAATTATTTTTAAGAAGGAATATATCATTTGAGATTATCCCCTGAAGAAACTTGAATTTATCAGAGCCGCTAATCTTAATGATGGAATTTTCAGATTCTTCAAAAAAATAATTATCTTCAAACATTTTATTATTTATTATTTTTAAATTATATCATAATTTTATGAAACGAATATTAATTATTTCCTCAAATAGGTTAGGTGACTCCATCCTTTCATCTGGCTTAAATAAATATTATAAAAACCTCTATAGGGATTCACATTTAACTCTAGTTTGTGGTGAAACTCCAAGAGATTTATTTAGATACTGCGAATATGTTGATGAAGTCATAGTTCTAAAAAAAAAAAAATATTCATTACACTGGTTAACTTTATGGAAAAAAGTTTTTTTTAAAAAATGGATACATATCGTAGACTTACGAGGAACTTTGATTAGTTTTTTTCTTCTAGGAGTTCATAAAAAAATTTTTAAAAAAAACAAAACTGAAACTGTACATAAAGTTGAAGAGGTGAGTAGGCAAGTTACAGGAAAAATTATTAATCCTTCAATTAAATTCAACTTAAAAAGTAATAGAATACTTTCTAAATTAGGTAAAAGAAAAATAGTTGCTATATGTCCAACTGCAAATTGGAGTGCAAAAATGTGGCCACAGGATAATTTTTTGGCTATGATTATTAAATTATCTAATACTAAAACTTTCAAAAATTTTCATTTTGTTCTGATTGGTCCAGTTAGCGAGAAAGGCATGATAAATAAAATAAAACATCAGAATATATTGAATATGTATGGTAAGCTTACACTTGCAGAAATTTATTTGTTACTTAAAGAGTGTAAGCTATACATTGGGAATGATTCTGGATTAATGCACCTTGCAGCTCTAGCTGGAATTCAAACAGTTGGTTTGTTTGGTCCTAGTAGTAAGATTAAATATCATCCATGGGGAAAACAAACATTAGCTTTATCTGGTAAAAAATCCCCAGAAGAACTTATGGTAAAAGGAAGTTTTAATTTTAAAGATGATCGATGTTTAATGCATGATTTAAAGATAGATTTCGTAATAAATCAAATCTTAGGATTTTTTAAAAATGGTTAAAATATCAGCCTTAGTAGTTGTTCATAATGAAGAAAATCAGATTAAAAGTTGTTTAGAAAGTTTGGTCTTTGCTGATGAGCTAGTTGTTATTCTTGATAATTGTAATGATGGTTCAAAAGATATTATCAAAAAGTTTACAAAAAAATATTATGTAGGGGATTGGCCAATAGAAGGTGATAGAAGAAATTTTGGTATAAGTAAATGTAGTAATGATTGGATACTTGAAATTGATGCTGATGAAAGAGTTTCTAATGAATTGAAAGATGAAATTTTAAACGTCATAAATGAAAGTAAATATGATTGGCACCAAATTGAGGTGAATAATTTCATTAAAAAAAAACTCATTAGGTATGGATGGGGTTCTTATTTTGGAAAATCAGCGTATGCAGGATTATTTAGAAAAGGAGTAAAAGTCTGGGGTAGACAAAGAGTCCACCCTAAGATTGAGTTGTCAGGAAAAAGAGGAAAAAATCTAAAAAATCGATTAACTCATTATTATTGTTCAGATATATCAGATTTATTAAAGAAGCTAGATAGTTATTCTAATGCTAGAGCATTAGACTTAAAACACGAAAATTCTAATGAGAGTCTACTCAAGAATATTAGAAGAATATTTTCAAGATTTTGGAAATGCTTTTTCCTAAGAAAAGGTTTTAGAGAGGGTAAATTTGGATTCTTAATAGCAATAGTTGCTTGCCTGTATCCGTTGATATCTTACTTAAAGTTTAAAGAAAAAATGAAATGACCAAAATTTTATTAGTAGATAATGGTATTACATTTGACTCAAAGCTAATTAGAGAGAAACCGTTTGGTGGCGCTGAGGTCGCTTTTGTTTCGTTAGTTGAAAGTTTAGCAAAAGAGAAATTTGATGTTGTTGTGTATAATAATTGTAAAAATAGTGGTGTTATAAATGGTGTGAATTGGAAAAAATTAAACAATAATATAGAAAAAGAAAGTTGTGATGTTTTTATTATAAATAGAGGAGATAAGTTTTTAAATTATAAAAAAGATTGTAAAAATAGAATATTTTGGATTCATAATCCTGCAAACTACCTTATAAAATATAGATATTTATCTAAATTATTTTTTGGTAAGTTTAAGATAGTTTTTTCAAGTAAGTATCATAGTGAAACTTATCCATCATGGGCTCCATCTGAGGAAAGAGTTATTATCCCATACGGAATTGATGATAGTTTATTTAAAGCAAGAAAAGTTTCATCTCAATTTCCTAATAAAGCTATATTTACCTCGAATCCCATGAGAGGTTTAGACTGGTTACTAAATATGTGGAAAAAAAATATTTTTCCAAAGTCAAAAGAATCATTTTTAGAAACTTATGCGGGAAAAAATACTTATGGTTCTTTTGGAGAAAAACACTCAAGTGAAATTAACCGAATCATAAACAAAGCTAAATCACTTAATGACTTTAATGTAACTGTTAAAAAACCTGTTAAAAGAACTACACTTTTTAAAAAGATTCAACAATCAAGAGTTTTTTTATATCAAGGAACTGCGGACGAAACATTCTGTATGGCTGTTGCTGAGGCGCAAATGCTTGGTGTGCCATCGGTTGTAATGGATTATGGGTGTATGAGTGAAAGGGTAATTAACAATAAAACTGGATTTGTTTGTCAAAACGAGTTGGAGTTCTGTGAGAAAACAATTAGTTTACTAAATGATAATAACCTCTGGTTAAAAATGCACAAAGAGGCTTTAAAAAGAAAGAATTATTTTAAATGGGAAAAGATAGTAAGAAAATGGAAACGAATACTGGTTTAAAGATTATAAATATTATGTCTGGTTCAGAAAATGGTGGTGCTGAAAGATTCTTTGAAAGACTGGTATGTGCAATTGAAAAAAAGGGTATTACACAAAAAGTAGTCGTAAGACATTATAAGAAAAGATATCAACTATTAAAACCTATAATAAAAAATATTTCATCGCTTTATTTATTTAATCAATTTAATCCGTTTTGTCACTTAGCCATAGAAAAAATTATAAAAAATTTTGAACCAAACATAATACTTACTTGGATGAATCGAGCATCAAAAATTTTACCAACCGAAAGATTTAATAATGAAATTATAGTTGGAAGGTTAGGAGGATATTACAATTTAAAAAATTATAGCAATTGTGATTACTTAATAGCTAATACTGTAGGTATAAAAAATTTTTTGATTGAAAAAGGTTGGCCAGCCAAAAAAATATTTGTAATTCCAAATTTTGTAAACACTTACAAAAAAACAAAAAATAATATAAATTTACAAAATGATAAAACAATTATATCAATGGGAAGATTTCATGAAAATAAAGGTTTTGATATTGTAATAAAAGCATTATCCTTTTTGCCTGAATTTAAGTTGATTTTAGTAGGAAGCGGCCCATTAAGTAATTTTTATGTGAAGCTAATAAAGGATTATAATTTAACAAAAAGAGTAGAGATCCATAATTGGACAGATAATATTTCAAAGTATCTTAATTCAACTTCATTATTAGTATGTCCCTCAAGGCATGAACCATTTGGAAATATTATTATCGATGGTTGGGCTCACAAAATACCAGTTATAGCATCGAATACAGGTGGTCCTAGCTTACTTATAAAAGAAGGAGTTAATGGTTTGAAATTTGAAAACGAGAATGTATTTGATTTGGTGAAAAAAATAAAAAAACTAGAAAAAGATAAAAAACTCACAGATAAAATTATCAAGAATGCTTATAAAGATTTTAGTAGTCAGTTCTCTGAAAAGGTTATACTAGAGAAATATATTTCATTCTTTAAAAAAATAATAAGTTAAAATGTGTGGTATTGCTGGAATTTCATTAAGTAAAGAAAATAAAATTTTGCAAAAAAAATTTCGCAAAATGAGAAAACTTCTTAAACATCGAGGTCCCGATGGTGACGGTATTTTCGAATATAAAAATATATCACTTATTCATACAAGACTATCAATAATAGATATTAAAAATGGAACTCAGCCTATTAAAAGTAAAAATAACGTTTTAGTTGCAAATGGTGAAATATATAATGATTTAGAAATTCGAAAGAAATTCACAAAATTTAAATTTTCAACTAAGTCTGATTCGGAATCAATTTTAGCACTATATGAAAATGAAGGAGTTAGAGGTTTTGAGAAATTAAGAGGAATGTATTCATTTGCCCTTTATGACAAGAATTTAGACCAACTAATTATATCAAGGGATGAGTTTGGCATTAAGCCTATTTACTTTACAACTATGATAGATGGTTTTTTCTTTAGTTCTGAACTTAATGCCTTGAAAAAGGTAATTACTGAAAAGAAAAAAATTGATGACAAAAAGGTAATTGAACATCTTAAGTTTCAGTATTGTTCTGGAAATCGAACAATCTATAAAGGAATAAATAGATTAAGACCAGGAGAATCATTGATTATAAAAAATGGAAAGATTACAAGGAGTATATTTAAAAAACTTACCCCAAAGAAAAATATCATTTGTACTGAAAAGTTTGTTGAAAAGAAAATATTAGATTCAGTTTCAAGTCATTTAAGAAGTGATGTTCCATACTGTCTTTTTTTTTCAGGTGGAATTGATTCGATGTTACTACTTTACAGTATAAAAGCTTTGGGCATTAAAAATATAAAGGCGTACACTATAAACTTCGTGGAAAAAAAAAAATCATTTAATTTAGAAAATATTTGTGAAGAAAATAATATCAAACTACATATTGAAAGTTTTTCTGAAGAAGATTTTTGGAATTATATATTCTTTGCTGCAGAAAATATTGATGAACCATTAGCAGATTATGCTATTTTACCGACTTTTAAACTTGCAAAAAGGGCGTCTAAGGAATTTAAAATTGCAATTACTGGGGAAGGTGGAGATGAGCTGTTTGGTGGCTATGGTAGATATAAAAAAACTAAAAGATTATTATTTTCAAAAAAAAAAAATAAGGGATTATTTTCTTCTTCAAATTTTTTCAAAGACTATAGAAACTTAAAACTTGAACATCACGATAAAAAAAAATACTTTGATTTTGATAATCTAAGTTCAATTCAGAGTTCACAAATATTTGACTATAAAAATTGGCTTCCTAATAATCTATTAGTTAAATTAGATAGATGTCTAATGACATATGGAATGGAGGGTAGAACTCCATTTATTGATAAAGACTTATTTAACAGTTTATTTTATATTAGTGATAATAATAAAGTGCGAAATGGTTTTGGTAAATATTATATTAGAAACCTATTATCCAAAAAAATAATTAATTATGATGCTTTTGCTCCAAAACAAGGTTTTACTGTGCCAATCTATGAATGGATACCTAAAAAAATAAATTTAATAGAGAAGCATTTACTGAAATTAAAGTTTTTATCCCCTTTCTTTTCTAGAGAACAATTATTATTCCTTTGTAAAAATATTAAAAAAAACAAAAAAATAGTAAAATCAATTTGGCATATTATTTTCTTCAGTTCATGGTATCTTATTCATGTGGAAGGATTAAAAAATAGAGGAAACTATTTTGAAGTAATGAAGAAAGTGAATGGCTGATATGGAAAAGGCTAAATTTGATTTAGTTATAAAAAATGGAAAATTAATCCTACCTAATTATAAAACTGAGTTATTGGATATTGGAATAAAGAACAAAAAAATTGAGAAGTTAGGATCTATTAAAGAGGAATTATCTGACAATATATTAGATGCACGAGGATTAATAGTTTTACCGGGTGTTATCGACTCTCAAGTACATTTCAGAGAGCCTGGTTTAACTCATAAGGAGGACATCTATCATGGAACAATGGGCGCTGCACTCGGCGGGGTAACAACAATTTTTGAGATGCCCAATACCAATCCTGCTACAATTAATGAGAAGGAGCTAAATATTAAGTTAGATATTGCAGAAAGAAAGTCTTTTTGTAATTATAGTTTCTTTATTGGTGCTGCAAAGGAAAATATTTCTAATTTAAGTAAGTTAGAGAACTTAGAGGGGTGTTGTGGGGTAAAAATTTTTATGGGTTCCTCAACGGGGGATCTATTGGTCGAAGATGATGAAAGTTTAAAAAAAATTATTTCAAATATCAATAGGAGATTTGCAGTTCATAGCGAGGACGAGTATAGACTAAGAGATAGAAAAAAAATTTTAGATTCAGCTGATGTTTCCGTTAAAGATCATCCGATCTGGAGAGATGACAAAACAGCAATTAGTAGTACAGAGAGATTACTTAAGATTGCCAGAGAAGTAGGAAAAAGTAATTTACATATCCTTCATATTTCAACTTCTGAAGAGATAGAAATGATTAGTAAAAATAAAAATCTATGTACATGTGAAGTTACTCCACAACATCTTTTCTTTAATTCACCTCAATGTTATGAAGCTTTAGGGACTCTTGCACAAATGAATCCTCCAATTAGGGACAATAGGCATAATAAGGGTTTATGGAATGGTATAAATAATAAGACAGTGGATGTTATAGGCTCAGACCATGCACCTCACACACTCGCAGAAAAAAATAAAGACTATCCTAATTCACCTTCAGGAATGACTGGTGTTCAAACATTACTTCCAATTCTACTTAACTTCGTAAATGATCAAAAATTAAAATTAGAAGACGTTGTCAGATTGACCTCAGTTAATCCATGTAAAATTTATAAAATTAAAAATAAGGGTCAAATAAAAACCGGTTATGACGCAGATTTGACTATTATCGATTTGAATAAAGAATTTGAAATCACTAATAATTGGATTGCAAGTAAATCTAGTTGGACGCCTTATGATCAATTGAAAGTTAAAGGTATGCCAATATTTACAATCATTAATGGTAAAGTTGTGATGAGAGAAAATGAGATTGATGAAAGTTCTGCTGGAGAAAAAGTTGAATTTAGTTTTCAATAACTTTACATTTGATAATCTCAACACTAGCAGCTGAACAGTTATACCTCTTTATAACTCTATTGAGCGCAATTAGCTCTGCATCTTCCCTTTGATCGGTATTTACTAACTCAAATTCTTTTCCATAAATAGAAATTTCAAGTTCAACATTATACCATCTCATATTTTTTCTGTTTTATTAATTATTATCGATACCATGGAATCACCAGTGATATTCACGGTTGTTCTAATCATATCTAAAAATCTATCAACACCCATAATTAAAGCTATTCCTTCAATAGGAAGACCAACTTGATTAAGTACCATCCCTAGCATAATGATACCAACACCGGGGACACCAGCAGTTCCAACTGAAGCAAGTGTAGATGTTAAAATAATATTTATAAAGTCTATTAAAGATAAATCAAATCCGTATGCATTGGCAATAAATATTGTTGCTACGCCTTGCATTATCGCTGTTCCATCCATGTTGATTGTTGCTCCAAGTGGAACTGTAAATGAAGCTACTTTATCTCTAACTTTTAAATTATTCTTAAGATTTTCTAATGTTATCGGTATTGTAGCAGAACTGCTTGAAGTAGAGAATGCAAAAATCATTGCTTCTTTCATTCCATTTACAAAATTAAGAATTTTTACCTTTCCAACAAATTTTATAAGTGGAAGGTATACAAAAATTACATGAAAAGAAAGCGCAAGAACTACAACACTGAAATATTTAAGTAATTCAATAATTGATCCAATACCTTGAACTGAAAAGGTTTTAGCAATAAGACAAAAGATCCCAATTGGTGCTATTACCAAGGTAATCGATAAAACTTTCATTATTATTAAGTTAAAATCATTAAAAAACTGTTTTACTGATTTTGAATTAGTTAACGAGATAGCACTTCCAATTAAGATAGAAAAAAAAATTATTTGTAACATATTTCCATTTACTAAAGATTCAAACGGATTATTGGGTAAAATATTAAGTAAGACATCTCTCAGTAGTGGTGGTTCAGTTAAATTGAAGTTTTTATCAGTAATGGAAAGTTTAAAATTTTCTCCAGGGTTTATTTTGTTTGCAATAATTAGTGAACCAGAGATTGCTAAAAATGTTGTAAAAATATAAAGAAATATTGACTTAAGTCCAATAGTCCCCAAAGTACTGAGTTCATTAAGATTTGCAACACCAGTTGTAAGTGAAAAAAAAACGATTGGAACAACTAACATTTTTATTACTTTTAAGAAAACCTCTCCTCCGAAAGAGAAAAGGTCTATAAGAATTAATTTATAACTCTCATTAAAATCTATTATATTAATTATACATCCAATAACTAATCCTAATACAAAACCAATTAAAATATTTTTTGTTAAATTTTTCATTATAATTTGGTGCCCTCTACTGGTTACGCTCCAGTGGCTGAGTCTTACCAAGACCCTGTTTTACTATTAAACTAAGAGGGCCTTCTTGGTAAAACAAAGTGAAAGTATTATTTAAAAAAAAAAAATTCATTTTTAGTAATTCTGAGGAGTAATTAAAATTAACTCTAAATAGAACCTTGTTCATAATTAAAACTTGAGGATTTTACTTTGTTCCAATAAACATCTATTCTAGGGTCAGCTATTATTTTTTTCCCTTTTTTTAAAAGTTCGCCTTTAATTGCTCTTGGATATATTTGATCCGCTAACAATATTTCGCTTTCAGACAATCTTCTCACTATATGTCTTCTATTTAATTCGCTAGGATGTTTTACCCCAACCGATTCTAAAAGTTCTTTTAAAACAAAGAGAGTATTTCTATGAAAGTTATATGCTCTGTTTGAACGGTCTTCTATATCAATTGCTCTATACCTCATAGGATCCATCGTCGCAATACCTGTTGGACATTCACCAGTGTGGCATGACCTACATTGTATACAACCAATTGAAAACATAAAGGGTCTTGCCATATTAACCCAATCTGCTCCAAGGGCACACATGTGGGCAATATCAAAGGCAGAGACAACTTTTCCAGAAACTCCAATTTTAACTCTTTCTCTTAAATTTGAACCTATTAGTGCATTGTCAACAAAAATTATTGCATCTTTAAGTGGACAGCCCAAATGATCGGTAAACTCAGCTGGTGCCGCACCGGTTCCACCTTCAGCACCATCAACAGTAATGAAATCTATGTATTTTTTTTCCAAAACCATTGTTTTTACAATAGAAATAAATTCCCAAGGGTGTCCAATACACATCTTTATACCAACTGGTTTATTACCAGAAAGTTTTTTTAACTTTTGAACAAAATTTAGTAACTCCGATGGAGTTGAAAATTCCTTATGCCTTGCAGGCGATATACAGTCTTTTCCCACCTCTATACCACGCGTCTTTGCGATTTCATCAGTAACCTTTGGGGCAAGAAGCATTCCACCATGGCCGGGTTTGGCTCCTTGACTAATTTTGATTTCTATCATTTTAATTTGGTTACTTTTTGCTTTAGCCTCAAATTTTTTTGGACTAAAGTTTCCATTAGCATCTCTACAACCAAAATATCCTGTAGAAATTTGCCAAATAGTATCGCCTCCACCCTTTTCATGATATGGAGACATTGAACCTTCACCAGTGTTATGAGCAAAATTACCCATTTTTGCTGCTTTATTTAAAGAAGTTATAGCTGGAGGAGAGATTGCTCCAAACGATGTTCCAGAAATATTCAGAACTGACATCTCATATGCATTCTTTCCAACACCTACCTTCGATGTAAAATTTGAATTACTTATATGTGATGGGGTTATTGAATGATTTAACCAAACAAAATCTTCATTGTACATTCTTTCAAGTGAACCAAATGGTCTTACGCCTTCAATATTTTTTGATCTTTGGTAAACCATTGAACGTTGATTTCTAGAATAAGGAACCTCCTCATCATCGGATTCCCAATAGTATTGTCTTAGTTCAGGTCTAATACTTTCTAGAAAAAACCTAAACCTTCCTAGCAGAGGAAAGTTTGATAGAATTGATCTTTTTTTTTGTGAAAAATCCCATACTGCCACCCCAAATAGGGTAAAACTTAGAACGAAGAATATACCAAAGAACTTGAAGTGAATAGTTAACAGGAGTAAAACAACTGAGGCAATCCCAGTGTAAACTAGTAATGAATATCTACCCCAAAACACCTCTCCCATAGTTAGTAAATTCTAGCAATAATAAAAAAAAAAGATATAAATTTTTAAAAGAAATATAAATCAAGTATATTGATAACAAATTATTAAAAAATGAATGAACAGAAAATTAAACATAAACTAAGAGAGTTTGCAAAAGAGAGAAATTGGGAACAATTCCATACTCTTAAAAATTTAGCAATATCTATTAATCTTGAATCGTCAGAATTATTAGAGATTTTTCAATGGGAGAAAGAGGATTCCACTTTTAAAAATAATAAAGCGGTGAAAGCAAGAATAAATGAAGAGGTTGCAGACATTCTACTTTATTTGATAAGGTTTGCCGATTTATCAAAAATTGACCTAGAAAAAGTTTGTTTAGAAAAAATAGAGTTAAATAAAAAAAAATATCCTGTAAATTTATCTAAAGGTAAATCGACAAAATATAATAGACTAAAAAAAGATTACAATGGCGAATAACAGAGATAAAATTAAGTTTAAAAAATTATCTGATGCTTTGAGAAAAAATCTTAAAAAAAGAAAGGAGATTAAAAATGGGGATAATGCCTGATTCTTGGATAAAAAAAATGGTTAAAGAAAAAAACATGATAAATCCATTTGTAGAGAAGTTAGAAAAAAAAGGAGTTTTATCATATGGTTTATCCTCGTATGGTTATGATGCAAGAGTATCCAAAAACTTTAAAATTTTTACTAATGTAAACTCCGCAACGGTTGATCCAAAAAAGTTTTCGGATAATAGCTTTGTTGATAGATCAGTTGATTATTGTGTAATACCACCTAACAGTTTTGCTCTTGCTAGCACTGTTGAATATTTTAGAATACCCAAGGAGACTCTTGTAATATGCGTTGGAAAATCAACTTATGCAAGATGCGGAATTATCGTTAATGTGACACCTTTGGAACCTGAATGGGAGGGCCATGTTACTCTTGAGTTTTCAAACACCACACCGCTTCCAGCAAAGATTTATGCTAATGAGGGGGCTGCCCAGTTTTTATTTTTTAAAGGTGAAAAAGTTTGTGAACTTTCTTATGCAGATAGAAAAGGAAAATATATGTTTCAAGAGGGTGTGACCTTACCAAAGCTTTAAAATGGATAGAATACATATAAATGGAGGAAATCGCCTTAAAGGTAAGATAAAGATTAGTGGATCAAAAAATTCAGCTCTACCAATTCTTGCAGCAACACTTTTAACTGATAAAAGTATAAAATTAAATAATGTTCCTAATCTATCTGATGTTTCTTCAATGATAAACCTTTTAGAATCATTGAATGTCATTGTTAGTAAAAAAAAAAAAAATTCTTATGAAGTTAGGGCCACTCAACCAAAATCACTTTATGCATCATATGAACTTGTAAGAAAGATGAGAGCTTCTTTTTTAATACTTGGTCCGCTTTTGACTAAATATGGTTCTGCAAAAGTTTCATTACCCGGTGGTTGTGCTATAGGGACAAGGCCAGTTGATATTCATCTAGAAAACCTTGAAAAGATGGGTGCTGAATTTTCTATTAAAGATGGTTATGTTGAGGGTAAAGTAAAAAAGAAACTTTTTGGTACAACTCTTAATTTTAGGAAAAAATCGGTAGGCGCAACAGAAAACATAATTATGGCAGCCACCCTTGCTGAAGGTAAGACAACAATTATAAATGCAGCCATGGAACCTGAAATCACTGATTTATGTAATTTTTTAAATAAAATTGGCGCTAAAATAAAAGGGCAGGGTACTGAAAAAGTAGAGATAATTGGAGTTGATGAATTGTTAGGTTGTAGTTACAGTGTTATGCCAGATCGAATTGAGGTGGGAACATTTGCATTATGTGTTTTAGGTTGCGGAGGTCAGGTTACTTTAACAAACATTAATAATGAAATTTATTCCCATCTAAATGATATTTTTAAACCAATCAAACTCTTAAAAATAAAAAAAATGAATGAAAGTGAAATTTTAGTAAAAAAGAATAAGCATAATTCCTTGAATTTAAAAATCACAACTCAGGAGTATCCAGGTTTTCCAACAGACCTTCAAGCACAGCTGACATCTGCACTTTTAAAAAGTAATGGTATTTCTGAAATAAATGAAAAAATTTTTGAAAATAGATTTATGCATATAAGTGAGCTAAAAAGAATGGGGGCAAATGTTAAAAAAAAAGGTTCTATGGTTAAAATTGTTGGTGTAAAAAAAATTTATGGTGCCGAACTCATGGCTACTGACCTCAGAGCATCTTCATCTTTGATAATTGCTGGCTTGATGGCGGAAGGTAAAACAATTATTAATAGAGTATATCATTTAGATAGAGGTTATGAGAATATTGAAAAGAAGCTTAGATATTGTGGCGCAAAAATTAAAAGAGTAAAAAAATGAAAAAATTGATTTTAGCTGTTCCTAAAGGAAGAATACTAAATGAGTTAAATCCCGTTATGAAAAAGGCTGGTATTGAAGTAGAAAAAGACTTTTATAATATTGATTCAAGAAGACTTTTATTTAAAACTAATTTTAAGTATTTAGATATTATAAGGGTACGCTCATTTGATGTTGCTACTTTTGTTGCATTAGGTGCAGCGCATCTTGGTGTTGCTGGGGATGATGTTCTTAAAGAATTTAAATATGAGGATGTGAATTCTGTTCTAGATTTAAGAATTGGTAAATGTAAATTATCTGTAGCGCATAAAAAGGATAATACCAAGAACAACCAAAATAATGGATACTTAATGGTTGCTACAAAGTACAAAAATACTGTTACTAACTATTATGCTGAGAAAGGAATTAGAGCAGAATGCATAAAACTAAATGGTGCAATTGAGTTAGCACCAAAACTTGGTATATGTTCAACAATAGTAGATTTAGTTTCTTCAGGTAAAACTTTAAGTGAAAACAACCTCGAAGAAACTGAAATTTTATTTAAAATCACATCTAAGTTGATTGTAAATAAAATTGCTTTTAAGTTAAATAACGATAAAGTTTCACTCATAATTGGTAAATTTAAAAAGGCAGTAAGTGGTTAAGATTTTAGAAAAAAAAAATAAGAACTTTAATGATGAATTTACTAAGTTACTCAGAAAAAGAGGCGAGTCTGACTCTGCGATAGAAAAAACGGTATGTTCAATAATAGATGCTGTAAAAAAAAATGGCGATACCGCCGTTATGAATTTTACAAATAAATTTGATAAAATAAATGTTAAGAAGTTTGATGAACTAGTTGTAAGTGAGAAGGAATTAATAAAAGCTTACAATCAAATGCCATCAAAAATAATTAAATCCCTTAAAAATGCTATTAAAAGAGTAAAACTTTATCACGAAAAACAAAAACCAAATAACCTTATTTATAAAGATAAAGAGGGTGTGACGCTCGGTTCAATATGGAATCCAATTGAGTCTGTAGGTTTATATGTTCCTGGGGGGAAAGCAGCGTATCCATCTTCATTAATTATGAACGCTGTACCTGCTGTTGTTGCTAAAGTTTCTAGAATTGTCATTACAGTGCCAGCTACAAATGGAGAAATAAATCCTCTTGTTTTAGCCTGTTGTAAAATACTCGATATTAAAGAAATTTATAAAGTTGGGGGTGCTCAAGCTATTTCTGCACTTGCACTAGGTACTACTAATATAAAAAAAGTTGATAAAATATTTGGCCCAGGTAATGCCTATGTTGCGTTAGCCAAAAAAAAGTTTTTTGGAACTGTTGGAATTGATATGATTGCTGGACCGTCAGAAATTCTTGTATTAGCAGATAAGAAAAATAACCCTAAACACATAGCAATTGATTTATTATCACAAGCAGAGCATGATGAGTTAGCTCAATCAATACTGGTTACAGATGATTTAAATTTTGCAAATATTGTGATAGAGGAAGTTGAAAAGCTTCTAAAAATTTTAGAAAGGAAGGCTATTGCAAAAAAAAGCTGGGAAAATTATGGAGCTGTTATCATTATAAAAAATATTAAAGAAAGTGTAGATATTATAAATCAATTAGCACCCGAACATTTAGAAATTGCAGTTAAAAACCCTAATCAGTTTTTAACAAAAATTAAAAATGCTGGCGCAATATTTCTTGGAAGATATACACCTGAAGCAATTGGAGACTATATAGCTGGCCCTAATCATGTTTTACCTACTGATAGAACAGCTAGATTTTCATCTGGCCTAAATTTACTTGATTATTTTAAAAGATCGTCAGTTGTTAGTTGTGATAAAAAAAGCTTAAAAAAAATTGGAATTGATGCAATTAATATTGCTACGCAAGAGGGTTTACAAGCTCATTCTTTATCAATAGAATGCAGATTAAAAGAATGAGAGAGTTGTAAATGGCCAAAGATGAATTAATGGAATTTATGGGGACTGTAAAGGAGCTGCTTCCAAATGCAATGTTCCGTGTTCTTCTGGATAACGAACATGAAATAATTGCTCATACAGCTGGAAAAATGAGAAAGTTTAGAATTAGGGTTTTAGCTGGCGATAGAGTGACTGTTGAAATGACTCCATATGATTTAACAAAAGGTCGCATTACATTCAGACATAAATAGAATTGCTCGAAAATCTAGGAAAAATAATTTTAGCTTCATCCTCTTCGAGAAGGCTAAACCTTTTAAAAAAATTAGGTTTGAAAAATATTGAGATTATTAATCATAGTATAGATGAACAATCTTTTATTGACATTAAGAATATTCAAAAAAGCGTGAAGATAATAGCTTATCAAAAAGCTTTAGATGTGAAAAATAAAATAAAGAGAAATAATAAGTCTTTCACGGTTATCGCTGGTGATACCATTGTATACAGAGCAGGTACTTTATTCCATAAAGCAAGTTCAGCAGAGATGGTTAGAAAATATTTAGAAACATTGTCATCAAGAAAACATTTCGTATATGGTGGAATTTGTATCATATCTCATAAAGGTGAGGTCTTTAGAAGGTTGATTACAACAGAGGTTTATTTTGAAAAGCTAAATAAATCTGATTTAACTCAGGATATACTTAATGAAGGTATTGGAAAGAGTGGAGGATATGCAATCCAAGGATTATCATCAAAATTTATAAAAAAAATAAAAGGTTCATATACAAATGTTGTTGGAATATCAATTCCAGAAGTGTATAAGATATTAAAAGTTATATGATTTATTTCATTATCTTTTGATTGAGTAATTTTTATTAATTATAAAATGCCCAGGTAGCTCAGTTGGTAGAGCAAGCGACTGAAAATCGCTGTGTCGGTGGTTCAATTCCTCCCCTGGGCACCATTCTTATGAACTGTTTATATAAAATCACTATTCTGTTATTGTTGCTATCTATACAAAGTTGTAAATCAGAATCAGATAATTTTTTTCCTATGAAACTTGATAGTAGATGGACTTATTCGATAAGTATCTATTCTTCTTATAAAGATAATAAATTTGTAAAAAGAGTTATGATTACGAATATAAAGAAAAATAAAAGTAGAAACAAAACTGAACTTGCAAAGTTATATTCAGATGGTAGCTACTATACCTATGAAATTGATAATAATACTAACTCTGTTTTGCGTAAATCAGTTGTTTTAGCCTTTAATGAGGGGATGGTTGAACCTGTTCAGAAAATAATCTACCCGGACCTAAACTTTAAAAGAGGAGAGTGGGAGGTGGAAGAGCAATTATTTCTAGTTAAAGGGTTTCAACCACCACTTAGAAACTTTAAACCAAGAGCAATGGCTAATATGTCCTATAAGATAATTAGAAAAAATTTTAAATTTTCTTTCAAAAAGAAAAAATTTAATGATTGTATTGAAATTGAGGGACAAGGAAAAACTAATTTTATTGCCGATACGCGTTCAGGTCCTATAAGTGTGACAATTACAAATAATGAAATATTGTGTAATAATATTGGTTTAGTCTTTCAAAAGCGAATTGAAAAAACTGATGCTTCTGCATTTGGAAACATGGAGTTGGAAAAATATTTAGTAAATTTTGAGGAATAAATTAATTGTCATCAGTATCATTTATTATACCTGTATTTAACAAGGCAAAATACTTAAATACCGTCATCAATTCGCTGGTGTGTCAAAACGGTGATTTTA
>Ga0315330_10000926_pt1 | contig 19217 bp, 18 predicted proteins | sample M140m34915metaG_FD_203453 | JGI IMG/M metagenome (GOLD analysis project Ga0315330, IMG submission 203453) | Ammonia-oxidizing marine archaeal communities from Monterey Bay, California, United States - M1 40m 34915 | ecosystem: Environmental > Aquatic > Marine > Intertidal zone | place: USA...
AAGTTAAAGGAATATCAAATTTTGGAGAGAATCCTATTTCATATGAAAATTCGAAATCAGTTGGATTGTCTAAATCTCCTTTAAATGTATCATCCTGCAAAGGGATAGGGTTTCCTAAAATTTCTATACTTTCATCTTGTATGTACTTGTACAAACCGTCATTGGAAATTTTATTTAGTTCTTCAGCCAAAACACTTTTACCGTATTGTTTTTTTATCATACCTAAAGGCACATGACCAGGTCTAAAACCAGGTACTTTTGCTTTTTTACGATAATCTTCAAGGGTTGATTTAACCTTCGATTGGTAATCATCAGCTTTGATTTGAACCTTTAAAATAGCGTTCAGCTTGTCAACTTTTTCTTGTACTACGTTCATTATGTAAATATTAATTCAATAAAAAAGGTCTCGTTCTTGTAGAACGAGACCCATAATGGTGCGGATGGAGGGACTCGAACCCACACACCTCTCAGCACTAGATCCTAAGTCTAGCGTGTCTACCAATTTCACCACATCCGCAATTATTTCAATCTGAAAGAAACCTTTCAGGCTTTAAACTCTTTTAAAGCGGATGCAAAGATAATTTTTTTTAAGACAAATGAAAAGAAAATTTAGGTCCTTGTGTTTTGAATATTCTGACGAATTTCTTTCATGAATTCAGAAGCGTACACAAAGTCGGTGATTTCAGGGTTTTCAGTGGTTATAATTGACTTCTTATCACCCTGCCACCATTTTTTTCCTTCATAGATAAAAATAACATTTTCACCAATCTCGATTACAGAATTCATATCATGTGTAATTACGACAGTAGTCATATCATACTCCTTAGTAATGTCTTGAATCAACCCATCAATCAATATCGCGGTTTTAGGGTCTAAACCAGAATTGGGTTCATCACAAAATAAATATTTAGGATTCATAGAGATGGCACGAGCAATTCCTATTCTTTTTTGCATTCCACCGCTACACTCTGAAGGCAATAATTTATTTTTGCCAGAGAGGTTAACCCTTTCCAAACAAAAATCCACCCTTTTTTTTATCTCTGCACTCGATTTATTAGTAAACATGGTAAGGGGAAATCCAACATTCTCTTCAACATTCATTGAATCAAAAAGTGCAGACCCTTGAAATAGCATACCAATTTGTTGTCTAATTAGGCTTCGCTCATTGCGATTCATTGACGTAAAATCTTTACCGTCATAGATGACATGACCAGAATCCACCTCATGCAAGCCGACCATGCATTTTGCTAGGACAGACTTTCCTTGACCTGATTGACCTATTATTAGATTCACTTTTCCTTTTTCAAAAATCGTCGTGATATCATGAAGGATCTGGAGATCAGCAAAAGATTTATTGATATTTTGAACCTCTATCATTAGAAGAGTAATAATTTGGTAAGTATAAAATTTGACATTAAAATGACAACACTACTCGAGACGATAGCCTGAGTAGAAGCCTTACCAACATCCAAAGAACCTCCTCGTACGTAATAGCCATAATAGGAGGAAACTGAAACAATTAAAAATGCAAAGCACACGGACTTAATAAGTGCGTATGTAATGTGAAATGGATCGAAAAAAGAACGGATACCCATCACATATACCTCTGTATTGATTAATCCTGATACTTGTAGTGCCAACCATCCTCCAATAAGACTTAGTGCCATTGAGCAAATAATCAAAACAGGGAAGAATAGCATGGCTGCAATTACTTTGGGAAGGACGAGGTAATTCAGTGAATTTACACCCATAATTTCTAAAGCGTCTATTTGCTCAGTAACTCTCATGGTTCCAATTTCAGAGGCAATATTCGAGCCCACTTTCCCCGCAAGAATCAATGACATTACAGTAGGTGAGAATTCTAAAAATGTACTTTGTTGAGTGATATAACCCACCGTATAATCAGGTAATAAAGGTGTTGTTAATTGATAAGCTGTATTCAATGCAATGACACCTCCCATAAAAAGAGACATCAGGCCGACTATAAATAATGAGCTAATTCCAATGATTTCGAGTTCAGAGATAACTCTTCTCCATAATATGGTCCACTTCGATGGAACTGAAAAGAGGGTTTTTAACATTAAAAAATACCTCCCAAAATGATACAACAACTTCACGATACTAAAATAAACATAATTTTAAAGCATAAACTTTGAATGTAAATCTAATGCTATTTTATTTTGATTAATTAATTTTCCAAAATAAATGGATCAATCTCTTGCATTTCAAAATATTCTAAAAAAATATCTCCCAAAAGAATTTGTGGTATATGTTTCTGATCTGATTATACATTCCAATGTAAAGTTCAAGATTGTCGCACCAAGAAGTACAAAGCTTGGTGACTTTAGGGCTTCATCAAAAAATGATGGCAAACCTCAAATCACCATAAACGGAGATTTAAATCCCTATGCCTTTCTGATTACCACTTTACACGAACTCGCTCATTTAAATACTTTTCATTGTTATGGTGCGGGAGTAAATCCTCATGGCAAGGAGTGGAAAAAAGAATTTACAGCATTACTTGAACCTATTTTGAATGTCTCTACACTTCCTTTTGACATAAAAAACACGTTAACCAAATCCATAAAAAACCCTAAAGCATCGTCTTGTTCTGACATTCATCTCACAAGAGTGTTAAAAAAATATGACCAAGCTAAAAATACCCAAACCCTGGAGGAATTAGATGAAAATGCCATCTTTAGCATCAATAAAAAAGTCTTTACAAAGGGAAAATTGCGAAGAACCCGGTATCTTTGCAAGGAATTAGTTACCGGTAAATCGTATTTAATACACGCCTTAGCTGAAGTAAAGAAGAAAAAATGAACAACTCGTCAACCTATTGTTTGATTATGGCTGGTGGTGTCGGAAGCCGATTCTGGCCCTTATCTACAGAAGAAAACCCCAAACAATTTTTAGATATTTTAGGAACAGGTAAAAGCCTCATTCAATTGACTTTTGATCGGTTTAATCAAATGGTTCCTGAAGAAAATATTTATGTTTTAACCAATTTAATCTACAAAAATAAAGTTATTGAACAATTGGGTATAAGCAGTGATCAAGTGTTGTGTGAGCCTCAAAGAAAGAATACAGCCCCATGTATTGCTTATGCAACAGCCAAAATTCACAAAAAAGATCCCAATGCTGTTTTACTCGTCTCACCTTCTGACCACTTAATCATCAATGAAACACAATTTTTTACTGATCTAAAAACAGGGATTCAAAAAGCTCAAGACACGAATCACTTGGTGACTTTTGGGATTAAACCGAATAGGCCTGACACAGGGTATGGATATATAGAATTTGATGCTTCTGAGAGTGCAATAAATACCGTAGCGAAAGTGAAACAATTTAGAGAAAAACCTGACTTGAGTTTAGCTAAAAGTTTTATTGAGCAGGGTAATTTCTATTGGAATTCAGGCATGTTTGTTTGGAAATCAACGACAATAATGAACAGCTTTAAGAATCATTCAAACGAGCTTTATACTATTTTTTTTGAAGACTTAAGGTCCTACAATTCTCAAATGGAGGATGACTTTTTAAATGAGGCCTTTATGAAATGTGAAGACATCTCAATCGATTATGCCATATTAGAAAAAGAAGCAGATACTTCTGTCGTTCTCTCAACTTTTGACTGGAGCGACCTCGGTACATGGGGAAGCTTAAAGGATCTCCTCGAAAAAGATGAAAATAAAAATTCACAAAACAATAAAGAAGTATACTTTTTCGATAGTAAAAATTGTCTTGTTAAAACGAGTGCCAATAAAACAACAATTATCGATGGTTTAGATAATTACATTATCATTGATACGGATAATAAATTGATGATTCTAAAAGGTGAAAACGAACAGGAGCTTAAGTCATATTTGAAAATAATTAATCAGAAATAAGGTTTTTATGGTTAAAATCCGAAACATAGAATTAGGAGACTTTCCTTTATTGCTTGCTCCAATGGAAGATGTTAGTGACCCTCCGTTTCGTGAGCTCTGCAAACGTTTCGGCGCGGATTTAATGTACACTGAGTTCATCTCTTCTGAAGGACTTATAAGGGATGCTGTAAAGAGTCGGCAAAAACTAGACATCTACGAAAAAGAAAGGCCTATTGGTATTCAAATCTTTGGTTCAGATATTGAAAGCATGAAAAAAGCCACAGAAATTACAGAACAATCAAAACCAGACATTATTGATATAAATTATGGATGTCCCGTAAAAAAAGTTGCTTGTAAAGGTGCTGGTGCCGGCATCCTTCAAGACATCCCAAAAATGGTCAAAATGACCGCAGAAATTGTGAAATCAACAAGACTACCCGTGACTGTAAAAACAAGACTCGGTTGGGATGAAAACACTAAGTACATTGTCGAAGTAGCCGAACGTCTTCAAGATGTTGGAATTGAAGCCATTTCAATTCACGGTCGAACTAGAAAACAAATGTATAAGGGTAGTGCTGATTGGTCATTGATTGCTGAAGTAAAAAATAATCCCAGATTAAATATCCCTGTATTTGGAAATGGTGATATTGATTCACCAGAAAAAGCTATTGAATACAAAGACAAATATGGTGTTGACGGCGTCATGATTGGTAGAGCGAGTATTGGAAATCCATGGATTTTTAGAGAAATCAAACATTTCATTGCACACAACACTCATCACAAACGCCCTTCTTTTCAAGAAAAAGTAGAGGCTGTTCAAGAGCATTTAGCCTCGAGTATTAAATGGAAAGGATCAAAATTAGGAGTTGCAGAAATGAAACGTCATTATGCGAATTATTTCAAAGGAATTTCAAATTTCAAGGACATCAAAACGCAACTCGTGACTTCAAACGATATCGAAGAATTGAACGAAATTCTTAATGATTTACATCAAAATTCAGAAAATTTCGAATTTGCCATAAGTTAATGAACTATTTTGTGAGTTTATTGTTTCTAAACCATGGAGTTATGGAAACAAATAAAAGGATTTTCAGACTATGAAATTTCCAGCCATGGAAATATAAGGTCCTTAGAAAGAACAAAGAAGTTCAAAAATGGTCGAATAGTTCATTTTTCACCTAAAAAAAAGACCCAAAGAATTCATCCGGGAAACGGTTTCCTTATGACCGATTTAATTAACAACTCTGGTAAAAAAAAGACCATATATCCTCACAAATTAGTTGCCTCAGTTTTTATAAAAAATGACCGGCCCAGAAAAAACAAAGTGGTTATTCATCTCGATGGGAATCTACAGAACAATAAAGTCGAAAATTTAAAATGGTCTAGCTACAGTGAATCGATTAAAATTGGATTTCTAACAGGGAAAAGAGACAACAGTGACTTGTGGGCGAAGAGAAGATTGAAATACGGACCTAAAGGTGGGAATTCAACAATGGGTAGACCAGATCCATTAACTGAAAGTGACAAAGCACAAATTTATAAACTCCGTGTTGAGAAGAATATCAGCTTGAAAGAGCTTTCTTTGAAGTTCAAATGTAGTGTTTCGCACATACACAAAACATTAAATAGAATAGCTAAAACAGCTTAGGTCATAGCGGAGCACTTTTCAACAAATCTTTTGCCGGTATTCTGACCCCTCCATACAATGTGTTATTAATGGAGCTGTCAATGTCAAAATTCAACAATAAGCCGTTGTAATCCCACTTTAATCTATTTGTTTTAGAAGCTGTAATTCTTGGTGTTTTTTCACTCGTGTAAAACATACAAGCATTTTTAGAGATCTTCATTTTGAACAAAGGAGAAAAAAGAAATCTATATTTATCCTCTTCTTTTGTTAGAATTCCTTTTGCCAATAACTTATTTACAAATGAGGTCGCTGGCCCCAAAGTAGACACCATTAATTTGTAGCGCGGCACAAGAATTTCTCTGGTCTTTTCAATTTCCAGCGTCTCAAAATTCTCATCAAGTTCCGTCTCAACATATTCTTCTTGTATCTTATAGTACCCACCTTCCTCGTAACATAAATCTCCTGCCCATAAGGTGACAAAGTCTTTTATTGGGAAATTGATTTTTTTAGAAATGTTTTTGAGTTTATCAGCTATCAAATCTTTAGTATTTACATTTAGATTTTGAAAATTTAAATGTAAATCGATCAATCGACTCGAACTATTCGAATAATCAATCGCTTTACCATTCTTATTGATTAAGAAAGGGATCGAATCGTTCATAACGATTCTACTTTTTAAATAAAATTCTGTAGAATCACTATCATGAGCTAAAAATACATGACCAATTCCCAAATCATTTAACTTATCATTCTTAGCATACATGACAAGGTGTTCGTTTTTAAAATAAGGATTTGTCAATAACGTTTTCCATGACTTCCTTATTACTCGCGACTTATTCGTTAATTGCTCATAGATCTCGGGAAAATAATTCCCTTTGTAGATTACGGCATATTTATTCCTTTTAAAAAAAAACAGCTCCTCTTCTTCAATCTTATATACTTGGTCTTTACCAATCAATGTATCAGCAACTTCAAAATCCATCTCAACACGTTCGAAGACGTTTTCTAGTTTACTTGATTTTAACAAGGGGATTACAAAACCGAAATCGCCTCGATCATTCGCAAATAAATAGATATTGCTCTGAAGATCTATCCCATATTTCTTAGCCATCGAAAGTATAAACTCATACGTCAGAAATTGACGGGACTTCACATCATTAAAAACCAGAAGCTCTGAGGTTTCTTTTAATAAGTCAAGAACCTGTACTGTACCAACAATGTCAGCTTCAGGAAGGATTAGCTCAATTTTAAAATTTGGTTTAGCCGGTTCCTTAAATGGCCTAATGTAAAGTAGTAATATGAGAAGAACTGCCAAAAGAACAATAAGGGATATCTTCTTGTACACCTCGGACTGTTATTTGGAAAATATGTAAAGGGAATTAATCATATCTAAAAATTGTTTACCCGAATCACCTCCTTGTTCAAAGGAATAACTCATTTTGTATTGAGTGTGATCCAACTCTGAATACCCTGAGGTGAGCTCTATTCTTCCAGAATTCCCTTTCATTCTATCAATGACTCGTTTTTGTCTTTCATCCACGAAGTCGATGGGAAACTTTTGAAATGTTTCATCCAAATCAATACTAGCATATACTACTCCTGACTTTTTTAATCTTTTTATTTTTTTACCCGACAACGACTTTGAACCGTATCCATCTATATTTGACTCTACCAACATTCGGTTATTAGAAATTATGAAGGTGTTTTTATTACAAATCAAATAAACAGGTGTAGCCTCTAAAATAGCATCTTCGACAATCCAATACCCCTCTTTTTTTTGGATACGGGAGCTTAATCTTGATAAGTCTTCCAATATCATCTCAAAGAGATCCGGACGTTGAGAGGCAATGCCAATTGTAAAAACTGGTATCTCTTCATCTGATTCAGTTTCAATCTCAGAATAATCAAAATTTTCTTCATCATAAACATATTCAATTTGTTTCACTTTTACTTTTTCCACCCCATTAAATGATGCAAACATCCCACCTTTATAGGCATCAAAAAATGACTTTTTATCCACCAGTTGATCTAAAAGCTGAATGGCTAAAAGATTCATTACCATTTCAACATTTTTTTGATTTTTTAAAATGGGCAAAACAATGTCATAGGCTTTCTCATATGCTTTTCTTAAGTCTATGTTGTAAACAACATAAGCAGGGCAATCATCAGGAATATACTTTAAGAACTTTTTATTGATTTTATTATTATTCATTTCAGAATAAATAGAACCCAATTCATCCCCATAATTCGCATTAACCGTGAAGTTAATTTCATTAGAATCAATTCGGAGATCTCCTAGCATGACATTTTCTTGATACAGCTCCTTTAAATCATCATTCATTATCGGATACATGGTTTGAAAGTACCATAACCCTTGCTCGTTTGTTATATTCCTTGAATTATCAAGATAAAAAACCCCTTCAGAGCTTCGAGATACTTGTTTTGCAAACCTAGAATCTTTCGTGTATAGGCTGTTTTTGTTTAGAAAAAGATCCGTTAAAACATCATCCAGATATTTCACTTGTAAATCGTATAAGATGCTATCACGAATTTCCCAGTAATTTTTCTCCATATCATAATCACTACTATACAACTTGTGCATATCTTCCTCATAAAACTCCTGAGGCTCCTCCATTAAATCAAGCTCTAGTTCGCTACCAAAAGGGTTTTCGTTACCTCTTGCGTACCAAATGGAATCCGTTATATCCGTTACAAATTGATCGCGAGGTTCAACTCGAATCAATAAGGCTGCATTATTTTCAATGATCAGTGTATTAAAAAATGATGAATATTTTTCTGCAGAATTAGAGATAAGTCCTGCCGCCTCAAAATCATCAAAAACTTCAAATAAAGCGAGCTTGTTGCTCACGCCAAAAGAAAACCCAGAAACCTCTAATTCATTGTTTTTACCATAAAAAACATTGAGCCTTTGGTCAAAATCCATTCCAGCATCTTTCAATGTTTTACCTTCAGTTGATCCATCAAATAATTCTTGATGAATCTCTTCCATGAAGTCATACTTCACCAAATCATTCAGAGAGATCTTTTTAAGAAGATTGATGTTATTAATGCTGAAAACTGTCGAAGCTTCCTTTGGAACGATATTTTCACTTTGCTGAGAATGACCAATAGAACCAAGTGAAAGAACAAGAATTACAAGGAAACTTTTGTACTGAAACATATTACCGAATTATTCGTCGAAAGTACGAATAAATCATCAGTTTCTTGTACTATCAACGTGGATTATATTATCCATAACCTTATGATCGTTGAATACCTCGAAAGCACTTTTTCTCAACATAACTGCCCGTTCATTTTTAGATAATTTAGCGGCCGGATTTTCAAAATAATTCACTTTATTCTCGAAGCGGGTTATTGAAGTATAATACCCTTTTTTCAATAGTTCAGAATCTTCTGTTTTGATTGAAGGCAAAGACCATCTATCCAAATCAGGCACCTTTCTAACCATTACTTGACCGTCCCAAGTAATCCAGTCGTAGGCTATTTCTTCATTTTCTAGTTGTGTCAATGTTTCTTTAAGGGACGATTCAAAACCCCGTTGTAAATCTATAACGTTAGAGAAATCACATTGTATTTTAAAAATAAATTGTTGATAATTGGTATCAATATAAACATTCGAGATACCCTCTTGAGCGGATAATAATTCCCCGAAAACCTCGATTTTTTCTTGAATTTCATTTATACTTGGAACCTTCTTACCATCAATGCTATCCAGGGCTAATATGGAGTTGAGTTTTACCTGACTTGAGCTTAAATTGACCGTATACTTAAATGTTCCTGACCCATCAATATTGAAGGAGATATCATCCAATATTTCCAAACACGAGCTTGTGATTAAACACAATAGTATGATAGAAAGGTGTTTTTTCATTTCCAGAAATAAGCCAAATTTTATACCAAACTAATAAAAAATCAAAAAGCCATCAAACGATGGCTTTAAGAATTTATAAGATTGTATACGAATGGATTACATCATCCCTGGCATACCACCGCCCATTGGGGGCATAGCAGCTGGAGCCGATTCCTCAGGCTGATCAGCAATAACGCACTCAGTGGTCAATAACATTGCTGCAATAGACGCTGCATTCTCGACAGCGATTCTTGTTACTTTTGTAGGATCGATTACACCCGCCTTGAAAAGATTTTCAAATTTCTCTGTCCTTGCGTTGTAACCAAAATCTTTTTTTCCTGCCTTTACTTCTTGTACAATGACTGCACCTTCTTCACCCGCATTTGAGATGATTTGTCTTAAAGGCTCTTCGGCTGCTCTTTTTACAATTGCTATACCTGTGACTTCATCATCATTTAATCCGTTGATTTTATCCAATGATTCAATAGCCCTTAATAAGGCAACGCCTCCTCCGGCGACAATACCTTCTTCAACTGCCGCACGAGTTGCTGCCAAAGCATCCTCCACTCTATCTTTCTTCTCTTTCATTTCAACTTCAGTTGGAGCACCAACATATAAAACGGCTACACCTCCTGAAAGTTTAGCTAACCTTTCCTGAAGTTTTTCTTTATCATAATCAGAAGTTGTTGTTTCTATTTGAGCACGAATTTGACCAATTCTTGCCTTGATATCAGCCTTTTTGCCTTTACCATTAACTATAGTCGTGTTGTCTTTGTCTATTTCTATTTTCTCAGCAGTACCAAGCATATCAATAGTTGTATTTTCTAGTGTCATCCCTCTCTCCTCAGAAATCACTTGTCCTCCCGTTAAGATCGCAATATCCTCTAGCATCGCTTTTCTTCGATCTCCAAATCCAGGAGCCTTAACAGCTGCGACTTTCAGTGAGCCCCTGATTCGATTTACCACCAAAGTACCCAATGCTTCTCCATCAACATCTTCTGCAATAATTAAAAGACCTTTACTCGATTGTGCTACTGGCTCAAGAATTGGCATCAATTCTTTCATCGATGAAATTTTCTTTTCACAGATTAAAATCATAGGATCTTCCATTTCCGTAATCATCTTCTCTGTATTGGTTACAAAGTATGGAGATAAGTATCCTCTATCGAATTGCATACCCTCAACTGTTTTCACTTCAGTTTCAATTCCCTTAGCTTCCTCTACAGTAATGACTCCATCATTCCCTACATCTTTCATTGACTTTGCGATAAGTGCTCCAATGGCCTCATCGTTGTTGGCTGAAATTGTAGCGATTTGCTCAATCTTACTATTATCAGAACCCACCTCTTTTGAAAGTTTTTTAAGGTTTGCTACAACTTCCTTTACCGCCTTATCAATACCTCTCTTAAGATCCATTGGATTAGCTCCAGCAGCTACATTCTTTAAGCCTGCGCCTATAATTGCTTGTGCAAGGACTGTGGCTGTTGTTGTCCCATCACCAGCTATATCCGCTGTTTTCGATGCTACTTCTTTTACCATTTGAGCGCCCATGTTCTCAACTTCATCCTCAAGTTCAATTTCTTTAGCCACTGTCACACCATCTTTGGTAATGTGCGGAGCGCCAAATTTCTTACCGATAACAACATTTCTTCCTTTCGGACCTAGTGTTACTTTAACTGCATCTGCAAGAGCATCAACTCCTTTTTTAAGTTTTTCTCTCGCTTCTACATCAAAAAATATATCTTTTGCCATTTTATTTTTTTCTAATTGATTAACAAATACCGTAAATATCTGACTCTTTCATTATCAGATAATCTTCATTTTCTATTTTAATTTCTGTTCCAGAGTATTGACCATACAACACTGCATCTCCTTTTTTCACCGACATTGACTCGTCTTTTTTTCCAGGTCCAACAGCTATAACTATTCCTCTTAGAGGTTTTTCCTTTGCCGTGTCAGGTATAATAATTCCACTTGATGTTTTTTCCTCAGCAGCGACTGGTTCTATCAGAACGCGATCTGCTAATGGTTTAAATTTAACTGCCATTTTATTTAAGTTTTATTTTCGATTTGATACAACGAAATTTGTGCCAAGTAAAAAAACAAGACATTTTAACCTAAATGAAGATTTTTAACTTATAAATATGTCATAGAAAGTGACATACTGACACTAAATATTCTATTGATTTTGCTCCTGAGGCGTTTGACCTTGTTCAGTTTGTGCTTTCTCAGCAACTTTTTTAGCCTTTGGTTGCCTCATGGTAATGATTATACTCGCTGCAACAATAATTCCAGCAAGTGACCAAGTCAATTTGTCGATAAATTCGTTTGTCTTTTTCACACCACCTAATTGGCCCGGAGATCCAAAATCAGAGCTTAAGCCTCCTCCCTTTGGGTTTTGAATATACACGACAAAAATAAGAAGTATACTTGCCAAGAGAACTAGGATAGATAATATAGCGTCCATTTATATAATTTTAGATTTAATTTTTTCAATTTGGTTTGCAAAGAAAATCTTTTTTTCGGGAAAAATCAAAATTAATTGCTCATATGTTGATATTGCCATAGGATAATTACCCTGACTCTCAAAAACTTTTGCCAATGTTTCACTCACTGGAAGGTTCTTTTTGGCAATACTTTCTTTTGCCCTTGCTTGAGGTTTAAAGAAGTCTTTTTTAGGTTTTTCAAAAGTTAAATACTCTTTTGACTTACTTTCATTGCCTTTTTGATCACCTTGTTTCAACCAATCATTAAAGCTTTTCGGGGATTCATTAGATTGATCTGTGTCGTGAGTTTCAATGTATTTTTCATTTGGTTCCTTTTTCTCCTCTTTAACGGAATCCTGAGTACTACTGTCATTTTCAATTTCATTGATAATGTTATCGGAAATAACATTCGAAACAATAAGCTTATCAAGTTCGTCGCCTTGCTCCACATTGGGTATGTCAGCTACTTTCTGCGATGGCTCTAAAATATCATTATCCTTTTTACTGTTATGAGCCTCGGTAACTTTGTTGATCTTTTCGTCTTCATCAAAACGATCTTGTAATTGCTCACTTTCTGAACTCCTTATTAGGTCATAAATGATTTCTCTTGAATTGAGATGTACAGCATATTCTTCCAATTCCTTTTGAAACCGCATGTCATTGTTTAATGAAAGAGACTTTAAATAAACAACGGTAAATGTAGAACACCAAGGATACAAATTCATCAATTCCTTGAAAACGGAAGTATCTTCAAAGTTGAATTCTGAAGAAAACAGTTTTTGTTCAATATGTTTTTTGTCTAATTCTACCAATTTGATAATAACTTATTGATGACGTCTTGTGATATTTGACTGTTAATATCATCGATTAGTTGACTCTCTACAGATGCTAAATTAACATTTGAATCAAAATCAGCAAACCTTGTGGAAACAAACTTAACATTTTGAGCTTCAGGACTATTGATAAATAATTCAAACTGGACCCGAATTGTCAATCTGTTTTTAGTCGCATTGTCATTCTGCTGAATGGCAATAGGAGAGACATTGTAACCTGAAATTAATCCTGTAAGAACGATTTCACCCTCTTTATTTGTGTTAAGAGTGAGCCTTGTATTATTTTGAATGCCATCTTTGAGTATTTCTGTCAATACCGGGCCGTAGCTAAGCGGACAATTCGGTGCATTATTTTCAATCATCTCAACAGTGAATGTTTTCCATTCCTCAGGCATTGATCCTGAATCTTTAAAACTTACACTTGATGGCCAACATGAAACCAACAATAAAGGCAAAAAACAAAAAAAATAAAATGGTTTTATTCTCATTTGTCTGTGAGATTATATTCCTTGATTTTTCTGTAAAGCGTGCGTTCAGAAATTCCCAATTCACTTGCCGCGTATTTTCTTTTTCCTCGGTGTTTATCCAGTGCTTTCTTAATGAGCTCTTTTTCTCGGTCTTCAAGAGATAGAGACTCTTCTACTTCCTGATGAACTTCAAAATTACCACGATCCTCGATATCTATATTCTTTCCAGACTCAGGCAATGACCTAGCTACAGCAATCGGATTGCTTTCAACATCGCTGTACATCCTATTCACAATAGCTGTTTGACCATCAGTTAGTGAAATCTCACCTCCTTTAGATATTATATCTACAACTAGTTTTTTGAGTTCTGTTAAATCTTTCTTCATGTCGAATAAAAACTTATACATCAACTCTCTTTCACTAAAATCATTATCTGGCTTGTTTTTTCTCAAAACCAAATCCGTACTCTCACTTTTTGTTTGAATATAATTGGACAATGTAAACCCATTGATGTCTCTAGTCGTTTCAATTACTGATAACTGTTCTACTAAATTCTTTAGCTGTCTTATATTTCCTGGCCATTGGTAAGATTCTAATAATTGAACCGCATCATCGCTAAGCTTAATCGCAGGCATTCTATACTTCTCAGCAAAGTCATGTGCGAATTTTCTAAACAACAAATGAATGTCTTCTTTTCTGTTCTTTAAAGCAGGAAGTTGAATTGGAACCGTATTTAATCGGTAATATAAATCTTCTCGAAATTTACCTGAAGAAATGGCTGCAATCATATTTTCATTTGTTGCTGCAACAACACGCACATTGGTTTTTATCACTTTAGAAGCTCCTACCCTCATAAATTCCCCTGTTTCCAGGACCCGTAATAATCTTACTTGGGTTTGCATTGGCAACTCAGCAACCTCATCCAAAAAAATAGTACCACCATCCGCGACCTCAAAGTAACCAAGACGACTTCCGGATGCTCCAGTAAATGACCCCTTTTCATGTCCGAATAATTCAGAATCTATTGTGCCCTCAGGTATTGCTCCGCAGTTTACGGCAATGTATTGTCCGTGTTTTCGAGAGCTCAATTGATGAATTACTTGAGGAATAATCTCCTTTCCTGTACCGCTTTCGCCTGTAACCAAAACAGATATATCAGTTGGAGCGACCTGCGCCGAAACCTCTAAAGCACGATTTAATGCAGGTGTATTTCCAATAATTCCAAACCTCTGTTTTATTTGCTGAACAGTCATTTTTATTTCATTAATTTATTTCTTCTCCCATTAGGGTTGCCGAAGTGCAATCGTGTATTTTCACTTGAACATAATCCCCTTTAACTCCCTTTCCTTTCGGAAAAACAACCATCGAGTTTCTACTCGTTCTACCACACATGTGCTCACTTGATCTTTTAGACTCCCCTTCTATTAACACTTTTTCTGTCAAACCAATTCTCTTTTTATTAGACTCTAAGCTAAATTTTAATTGTTTTTCAATAATCTCTGAAAGTCGACTGGATTTCACTTCTTCAGGTACATCATCTTCAAATTTACGTTCTGCAAGAGTTTTAGGCCTCTCAGAATATTTAAACATGTAAGCAAAATCATATTTTACAATATCCATCAAAGAAAGCGTATCCGAATGTTCCGAATCCGTTTCTCCACAAAACCCAGAAATGACATCTGTTGAAATAGCACAATCAGGTATTATTTTGTTTATTGCCTCAATTCGCTGTAAATACCATTCCCTCGAATAGCCTCGATTCATTCGTTTTAATACAGCTGAATTACCCGATTGTACAGGCAAGTGAATGTAGTTACATAAATTCTCATATTTTGCCATTGCATGTAAAACGTCATCGGTCATATCCTTGGGATGAGATGTCGAAAAACGCACCCTCAAATCAGGTGATACCTTCGCGACCAGTTCCATTAACTCGGCAAAGTTCACCGTTGATTTTTCAGGATTTTTAATTTCTCCTTTATTCGTAATATTCCAGCGATAGCTGTCGACATTCTGTCCTAATAAAGTTACCTCTCGGTATCCTTTTGAAAAAAGCTCTTGGCATTCCTGAACTATTGTTTCAGGATCTCTAGAACGCTCTCTTCCTCGAGTAAAAGGAACTACACAAAAAGAACACATATTATCACAACCTCGCATGATCGTAACAAAAGCAGAAACTCCTCCTTTATCTAAACGAACAGGAGATATATCTGCATAAGTTTCGTCTCTAGACAATAATACATTAACAGCCCTTTGACCTGTCCCTACCTCATCAATTAAGTTTGGAAGGTCTCGATAAGCATCCGGACCAGCAACCAAATCGACTAGCTGTTCTTGCTCAAGCAGTGATTTTTTCAATCTTTCAGCCATACAACCCAGTATCCCCACAACCAAATCGGGATTATCGTTCTTTTTCTTTTTGAATTCGGTTAACCTGTTTCTAACGCGTTTTTCAGCATTGTCCCTAATTGAACAGGTGTTTATTAAGACCACATTTGCCTCATCTATATCTCTTGTGGTAGAATAACCATTAGAATTCATTATTGAAGCGACGACCTCACTATCAGAAAAATTCATTTGACAGCCATAGCTCTCTATGTACAATTTTTTGGTACCAACTGAATCAGTGCTTTCATTGCCATGAACCTCTCCTTGTCTTTCTTCTAAAATAATCTTGTTATCGTCTAACATAAATGAAAATAAATTTAGGCTACAAAATTACTAAAAACATCAAGTCTGACAAAATGTCATAATGTTTTTTAACATCTATATATTCTTTTTAACCTATGGTTAATATGTTAAAAAAGAAATTATTTCAAACAAACATTTGAAAGTTGACGTTTAGAAAACATACATTTGCCAAATATCAAAATCCGATTATGTCAAAAAACTTAGTCATTGTTGAGTCACCAGCTAAAGCAAAAACCATAGAGAATTATTTAGGTAAGGACTATGTTGTAAAATCAAGCTTTGGCCATGTTAGAGACCTTGCAAAAAAAGGTTTATCAGTAGATATTGAAAACGGTTTCGATCCTGTTTATGAAGTTTCCGCAGACAAGAAACAAATTGTTTCGGAGCTAAAAAAGCTTGCCAAAGCAGCTGAAGTTGTATGGTTAGCAACGGATGAGGATCGCGAAGGAGAAGCCATTTCTTGGCACTTAAAAGAAACCTTAAATCTTGAAAAGAAAGACACAAGAAGAATAACATTTAACGAAATAACGAAAACGGCCATTTTAAAAGCGATCAATAAGTATCGTACAGTAAATCAAAAACTCGTAGATGCGCAACAGGCTCGTCGAATATTAGACCGAATCGTTGGTTTTGAACTCTCACCCGTTCTGTGGAGGAAAATAAGACCAAGTCTATCTGCAGGTAGGGTACAATCCGTTGCCGTGAAATTAATCGTTGAAAGAGAAGAAGAAATTCAGAAATATGAATCCAAAACATATTTTAAAGTTAATGGAGCATTCAAATCCTCAAATGGAAAAATCTCTGGAGATTTATCCACTCAGTTTGACACATTAGCAGAAACAGAATCGTTTTTAGACAATTCAATAGGTAAAAATTTCAATGTAACTTCTGTTGATAAAAAACCGGCAACAAAGAAACCTTCGGCACCATTTACAACATCGACATTACAACAAGAAGCAAGTTTAAAACTAGGGTTTTCCGTATCGAGAACCATGTCTGTTGCTCAACGACTTTACGAATCTGGACACATCACCTACATGAGGACCGATTCCGTAAATCTATCTGAGTCCGCAAGGGAAAGTGCTCAAAAAAGTATTATTGAAAATTACGGTGAAAATTATTCAAACCCCAAAAAATACACAACAAAATCAAGTGGTGCACAGGAAGCGCATGAGGCAATAAGACCAACAAGTTTTGATGTTAAGCAAGTCGAAATGGAGCATGATGAATCGCGCTTGTATGAATTGATTTGGAAACGAGCTATTTCAAGTCAAATGAGTGATGCGAAGCTAGAAAGAACCACTATTAAAATTGGTGCGAATGGTTTAAAAGAGCATTTCAATTGTAAGGGTGAAGTCATAATTTTTGATGGGTTTTTATCTGTTTATATCGCGAGTAATCTTCAAGAGTCAGATGATGATGATACTCAGGGCTTACTGCCTCAAGTTAATGAAGGAGAAAGTGTTGTGTCAGAAAAAATAACTGCAACACAACGGTTTTCTAGACCTCCTGCAAGATTCGTTGAGGCATCCCTCGTAAAAAAATTAGAAGAACTTGGTATTGGAAGACCATCAACATACGCCCCAACAATTTCAACTGTTCAAAAAAGAGGATACGTCGAAAAGAAATTGAAAGATGGGGTTGAAAGATCCTACAAACAATTGAGCTTAAAAGATGAACATATTACAACCGAAGATAAAATTGAAATTACAGGTCGAGAAAAAAACAAGTTATCACCCACTGACATCGGCATTGTAGTGACTCATTTTCTTCAAGATAATTTCGAGCAGATTATGGACTATCAATTCACTGCTAAAATTGAGAGTCAATTTGACAATATAGCCAAAGGCAATTTAGAATGGAAAGAAATGCTTTCTGAATTTTACACCCCATTCCATACAGGTGTTGAAGACACAACAGAAAATGCAGAAAGAGCTACTGGTGAAAGACATTTGGGAGAGCATCCAGATAATGGCAGAAAGGTCATTGTACGCATTGGTAAATTTGGACCAATGGCGCAGGTTGGGGATGAGAAAGAAGATGGAGAAAAACCAAAATTCGCATCGCTTTTAGATTCGCAATCAATTAATTCGATAACCTTAGAAGAAGCATTAGAGCTCTTCAAGCTTCCTAGAATTTTAGGAGAATATGAAGGCAAAGAAGTGAAAGTAAACATTGGTCGATTTGGTCCTTACGTACAAGTTGAAAGACTTTTCTCGTCTATTCCAAAAGAGATGGATCCAATGGAAATTTCTTTAGATGAAGCCATTGCTTTGCATGTAGAGAAAGTAAAACAGAGTGAAGCCAATAAAATCAAAACATTTCCAGAAGAACCAGATTTATTTGTGTTAAAAGGAAAATATGGTCCCTACATTAAAAAAGGCAAAAAGAATTTCAAAATCCCTAAAGAGAAAGTCGCAGAGGATCTTGACCTGAAAGAATGTTTGGAAATCATTGAAAATCAGCCAAAAAAAACAAGAGGAAAAAGAAAAGCCTCCAAATAATAATATCATAACACTTAGAAATTTTTAACTTTACTCTATGAACGGTAGCGTGAATAAAGTAATTCTAATTGGGAATCTTGGGAGAGATCCAGAGGTGAGAAAGCTCGAAAATGGAGCGACACTTGCCTCCTTTTCAATTGCAACTTCTGAATCGTATACAGACAAACAATCTGGTAAAAAAATTGAGAACACCGAATGGCACGATGTAGTTTTATGGAGAGGGTTGGCAGAAGTTGCTGAAAAATTCTTAAAAAAAGGAACAAAAATATATGTAGAAGGTCGCCTTAAAAAAAGATCTTGGCAAGACCGTGAGGGAAATACAAGATATAGTGTTGAAATTATTGGTGATGAAATGACTATTCTTTCACGTCCAGAAGCACAAGACAAACCAAAGACACCATACACGGTTGAAAATAAAACGGAAAACTCTAAAATCGATGATTTAGGCACCGATCCTAATGATTCTTTACCTTTTTAAATGGAATTCGCAGAACCCTCGTCCGATATGTTGAATTTGCTTATTATAAGGCCTGATGGAAGTGTTATTTTGTTCATCATCATTGTCGCTGTTCTACTGATTTTGTCCGCCCTAGTTTCAGGAGCTGAATCAGCTTTTTTTTCGTTGTCACCTCAAGACACTGACCAATTAAAACAGGAGAATTCACCGAGGTCAAAACTCATATTAGATCTATTGGGTAAGCCAAAGGAATTACTAGCGACCATTCTTATTACCAATAATTTTCTCAATGTTGGCATTGTTATTCTTTCAAGCTTCATCATTAATCACTTTTTTCCAATTGACGAAAGCTATCTTAGGTTTTTCATTGAAGTTATCGGAATAACACTTTTAATCTTGCTTTGGGGTGAGGTCA
>Ga0315330_10000927_pt1 | contig 19214 bp, 18 predicted proteins | sample M140m34915metaG_FD_203453 | JGI IMG/M metagenome (GOLD analysis project Ga0315330, IMG submission 203453) | Ammonia-oxidizing marine archaeal communities from Monterey Bay, California, United States - M1 40m 34915 | ecosystem: Environmental > Aquatic > Marine > Intertidal zone | place: USA...
GTCTTTGGATGCGGATCTTGGTACACCTAAGACATCATAACAATCTCTTTTAGCCACAGGACGTCTCCTTTAGTTTCTTAGGCGCTTTTTTCTTTATCTTCCTCTTTTTCTTTTACGTCTTCAAAATCTGCATCAACGACATTGTCCTTATCACCTGGTTTAGCATTTTTTGGACCCTCAGACTTATCTGCTCCAGGTTTTTGTTGGCTTTTATAAACTGCTTCACCTAATTTCATTGAAACTTGGATCAAACTTTGCGTTTTTTTCTTAATATCCTCAGAGTCTGTTCCCTCTAATGATTTTTTTAAATCAGCAATACCATTTTCGATAGCTTTTTTTTCTTCAGATGAAATTTTATCACCGTGTTCTTTCAAACTTTTTTCTGTAGAGAAAATTAGACTATCTGCTTGATTTCTGGCATCAACTGACTCTCTTTTCTTTTTATCTGCTTCTTTATTAGCTTCTGCATCTTTAACCATCTTATTAATTTCTTCATCGGATAAACCACCTGAAGCTTGAATTTGAATCTTTTGTTCTTTGCCAGTCCCTTTATCTTTAGCAGAAACATTAACAATACCGTTAGCATCAATATCAAACGTTACTTCGATTTGAGGAGTTCCTCTTGGGGCCGGAGGTAGGCCAACTAGTTCAAAGTTACCTAAAATTTTGTTGTCTGCAGCCATCTCTCTTTCACCTTGCAGAACCCTTATAGAAACTGCAGGTTGGTTGTCTTCCGCTGTAGAAAAGACCTGACTTTTCTTAGTTGGTATTGTTGTGTTTTTTTCAATTAATTTTGTAGACACGCCACCTAAAGTCTCTATTCCCAAAGAAAGAGGAGTTACATCTAAAAGCAACACATCTTTTACATCACCTTGAAGTACTCCACCTTGTATTGCTGCACCCATAGCTACGACTTCATCAGGATTTACACTTTTATTTGGTTCCTTTCCAAAAAAGTTTTTAACAGTTTCAATAATTTTAGGCATTCTTGTCATTCCACCTACGAGCACTATTTCGTTTATTTCCGCTGCTGAAAAACCGGAGTCTTTAAGAGCTGTTTTGCATGGTTCTAAAGTTCTGTCGACAAGCCCCTGAACTAAAGCTTCTAATTTTGCTCTAGTAAATTTTAAATTTAAGTGTTTGGGGCCAGTTTTATCAGCTGTTATAAAAGGTAAATTTATTTCCGTTTGTGCTGCTGAAGAAAGTTCTATTTTTGCTTTTTCTGCTGCTTCTTTTAATCTTTGAAGCGCAAGTTTATCAGATTTTAAATTTATTCCGTTATCTTTTTTAAACTCGTTTGCAAGATACTCGACAATTGCATCATCGAAGTCTTCACCACCTAAAAATGTATCTCCATTTGTTGACTTAACTTCAAAAACTCCATCACCTATTTCTAAGATAGATATATCGAATGTGCCTCCTCCTAAATCGTAGACAGCAATTTTTTTTCCACCTTTTTTGTCTAATCCATAAGCTAAAGAAGCAGCAGTTGGTTCGTTGATAATTCTTAATACCTCCAAACCGGCAATTTTACCCGCATCTTTTGTTGCTTGTCTTTGAGAGTCATTGAAATAAGCAGGAACGGTAATTACAGCTTTTGTAACAGTTTGTCCTAAATATTTTTCAGCTGTCTCTTTCATTTTTTGTAATACAAAAGCAGAAATTTGAGCCGGGGAATATTTTTTCCCTTTTCCTTCTACCCAAGCATCACCATTATCTGATTTTACAATTTTATAAGGAACTTTTGATATATCTTTTTGAACCGATGGCCCATCAAATTTTCTTCCAATAAGTCTCTTTGCTGCAAATATTGTATCGCCTGCATTAGTTACCGCTTGTCTTTTTGCTGGTTGACCAACTAATCTTTCTTCTTTTTCTAAAAAAGCTACTACCGATGGTGTGGTCCTAGCGCCTTCAACATTTTCTAAAACTTTTGCTTGTGAACCATCCATAATGGCTACACATGAATTTGTTGTACCTAAATCTATTCCTATTACTTTGCTCATTATATTATTCCTTTTATTATTTTATATGGGTGTTATTTCTTCATCTACAAGGCTATTTTTCATCTTTTTTATCCTCATTTTCTTGAACTTTAGATGATTTCTTCTTTGATACGCTAACTAAAGCAGGCCTTAAGAGCCTATCCCCAAGCATATAACCCGATTGAATTTCATGAAGTATTGTACCTGGTTCTGACTTATCGTTTTCAATTTCCGACATAGCTTGATGAAAATTAGGATCAAATTTTTTATTATCTGCATCAATTTTTTTGATCCTGTTTCTCTCAAATATTGAAACCAAATCTTTTTCTATAATGGTTATATTTTCTAAAAACTTATCTAAGTCTGGATTATTTTTTAATTTCTCATCGTTTTTAATTGCTTCCCTTGCTCTTTGAAGATTATCAAGTATTGCTAGACTTTCTTTCGCGAAATTAAATGATCCAAATTCAAAAGCATCTTTAATTTCTTTTTCAAACCTTCTTCGTTGATTTTCGATTTCAGCTAAAGATCTAAGGAGTTTTTCTTCAGACTCTTGTAATTTTTCTTCAATAGTCTTTTCTTTAGCCACATGCACTTTATCCGTATTTAACGGCTTGTTAGATTGTAGTTTTTCTTTATTTTCAGTTTCCTGTTTTTTATCAATATTGTCTTCTTTATTTTTTGAATTCATTTAACTTGCTATATAGTGAGTACTTATTAAATTACTAGACTAGATATGAAAAAAATTTTAATTGGTACTCATAATAGAGGAAAATTTAGAGAAATTGGCTATTTAATCTCAAAAAAATATAAAAAAATCTCTCCCATTACGCTTGGAATAAAAAGCCCTAGGGAAACAGGAAAATCTTTCATTTCTAACTCTAAACTTAAAGTTAAGTTTTTTTCTAATTACGTAAATTTTCCAGTTATATCGGATGACTCAGGCCTGTGCATTGAGGCTCTCAAAAACAAGCCAGGAATATATTCTGCAAGATTAGCTAAGAAACATGGAAGTTTTTTTAAAGCGATGAAATTTATATTAAAAAAACTACAAGTTAAAAAAAATAGAAAAGCCACCTTTGTATGTAGTCTTTCATATAAAGATATAAATGGCAAAACAATCTCAGTAGAAGGCAGACTCAGGGGAAATATATCAAATAAAATTTTAGGAAAAAAAGGCTTTGGTTATGATCCTATTTTTATTCCTTTGGGAAAAAGAATTACTTTTGGACAAATGTCCGTGAAAAAAAAAATTCACATGGATCACAGATTTTTGGCTTTTCAAAAATTAAAAAAAAAGATTAGAATTTAACAAATTTTTTATTTTCAGTTTTGTAGATTTCTAATTCTTGAGTCACCTTGCCGTTTTTAAAGCTAAAAGTACCAATTTTTCCTTTGATTTTGTTCTTAAATATAAAATCATTTACTGAATTAATTTCACCTTTATCTTTCCAAGCATAATAAACCAACCCCAACGCATCATAAGCTAAGATAGTAATTTCATTAGGATAAATTTTGAATTTTTTAAAGTATTTATTATTATATTTCTTGAATTCTTTATAATTAACTGATGGATAATATAAGTTTTTAATTGTGTTTTCGTAGAATATACTTTCATCAAACCATTGATTAATTGTAGTAAATAAAACATTGTTTTGATTTACATCTGTATAAACAAGGGATGTTAATACACTTTTTAAATTATTCCCAAAATCAATTATAATTACTGAGTCAAAGTTCACATTTCCTAAAGTATATAACTGCTCTAAACGTTCTAATTCTTTAATCGATTGCTCGTCTTCTTTATCCTCAAACATTTTTTTTCTTAATTCTAAGCTTCTTTTTCTTTGAGAATAATTGGTTAAAGTTTCTATTTCACCGGTAAGAACCTCAGGGTTTGGGCTATAAGTAAAAGTCTTTATATTATTTAAGTTCAAATTTTCAATTTTTTTTTCTATGTAACTTGCGTAATCATTTTTTGGATACATTATAACCGTTTTATTTTTTCCACTTTTTTTTATAAATTCCGAAAGAGCAATTAATTGTGAGTCTAAGCTAACACCAATACTAATTATGTTGTTTGTAAATTCTGGATTTATATTTGAGGGAGAGATAAAAATTAAATCATTAAACTTTTTTACCTCATCAAACTCATCATACGTTGTGGGTCCAATAACTATTTTTACCTCGTTTAATCTCATATCGCTAATTGCCTTATTAATTTTTTCTTTATCATTATATCCAGAGTCTCTTGGCACTATGACAACATTTTTGTCATTAATTTCGTCAAGGGCTAATTGAAGAGAGTACAAAAGAGAATTGCCTATTTCACTGTGCGGACCCGACAATGGAGCCAGCAAACCTACTTTAAGGATTTTATTGTTTTCATCACTTAATAGATTAGAATTGAATACAAAAAGTATATAAAATATTGATAAAAAAATTTTGCTTTTCATAATGAAACTTAACACTAGATCCTTATATATTGTTTCTACTCCCATTGGAAATCTAGACGATATCACTTTAAGAGCAATTGAGGTTTTAAAAAAAACAGACATAATTCTTTGTGAGGATACAAGACATTCTATTAAACTTTTAAATCATTTTAAGATTAAAAAAAAATTAATTTCCTATCATAAATTTAATGAGAAAAAACAACTCACAAAAATCATTGAATATTTTAATGAGGGCAAAATTTTGTCAATTATTTCAGATGCTGGAACACCTTTATTATCTGATCCTGGAAGATTATTGGTAAATCATTGTGTTGAAAATAAAATTACAGTTATACCTATACCAGGAGTTTCATCTATTACATCAGCATTAAGCATTTCTGGCTTTAGTGACAAATTCATATTCTATGGTTTTTTGCCTAAAACTGAAAACGAGCTTGAAAAGGTTTTATCCTCACTATCTCAAAATTCCTTTACCCAAGTATTTTTTTTACCCTCAATAAAGATCAACTTTTATATAAAAGGTTTTAAGAGGTTTTTTTCAGGACGAAAAATACTAATCGCAAAAGAAATTACTAAATTGCATGAAACTTTCATTAGAGAAGATGTTGATAATTTAAAATATTTTAAAAAATCAATTAAAGGAGAACTTACAGTAATAATTTCTGAAAATAATTTAAAAACAAAAATATTCGATGAAGAAAAAATTGTGAATAAAGTGAAAAAATATTTAAAAATATATAGTCTGAAAGATACAGTTGCATTAATTTTAGAAACAGAAAAAATAAATAGAAAAAAAATCTATGATATATGTTTAAAAGTTAAAAATGAAAAAAATAGTTAGTTTATTATTGATATTAATTTTGACTGGATGTAATTCAGCGTCACAATTTGGCGCAGGGGTAAATATTACTTTTGATCCAAGAACAATCGGAATGCAGATTGATGACACAATTATGCAAAAAAATCTTTCTGCAAGACTAGCTTTAGTTGATAAAAAATATTTTTTATCAATACAATCCGAAGTTCTTGATGGAAGAATTTTTTTATCTGGTAAAGTTGAGGAGGCAGAGGAAAAAATTAAAATTACTAAAATGGCTTGGGAAACAAAAGGGGTGAGGTCAGTAAAAAATGCAATTACAATCAAGGGTCAAAGCAATTTTAAAAGTACTGCAAAAGATATTTTAATTACTAGCCAATTAAGGACCGCACTTATTCTAAATAAGAAAACAAAAGCAAGGAATTATACTTTGGAAACTGTAAATAAAAGTATCTATATTTTTGGTATTGCTATGAATGAAGAAGAAAAAAAAGCGGTTATTGATGAAGCAAACAAAATTTACGATGTGAAAGATGTAATACCTTCAATTTACCTAGCGTCGGAATTAAGTAGAACTAAAATTAATTAGAATAATCTATAACATCAGACGAGTAAGCAGCTATAGACGCCAAATTTAAAATTTCTGATGTGCTAGCTCTTAAAGGAGCTACTTCTATAGGCAACCCAAGTCCAATCAATAAAGGTCCAATTAATTTACCACCTCCAAAAACTTTCATTAACTTCGTAGAAATTGCTGCGCTGTGCAACGCTGGCATAATTAAGATATTGGCATTACCAACAATTTTAGAGAATGGATAAATTTCTTTATAAATCGGATTTAAAGCCACATCTGGTTGCATTTCACCATCAAAATCAAAATCAACTTTCTCTTTTTTCAATAATTCAATGGCATCTCTTACATGTTTAGTATTCTTGGAGATAGGTTTACCAAAAGTAGAATGAGATAAAAAAGCAACTTTAGGATCGAAACCGAATAATCTAGCTACACGAACACAAGACTTAGAGACATTTACTAGTCTTTCTGAGGATGGAAAATCTTGTACATTGGTATCAGCTACTAGAATAGTTTTTCCTTTTGAAACTATCATTGTCATTCCAAAAATTTCTTCACCAGGTCGAGCTTCAACTACTTTTTTCAATTTTTCAATTGAAGCAGCGTAGTGTCTTATGTTGCCAGTAACCATAGCATCCGCATCCTTACAAGCAATCATAGAAGATCCCCATGCTATTCGATCATTCCTAACCAAGCGATCAACATCCCTCTCTAATTGGCCTTCTCTTTGAAGTTTTTTATACAAATGTTTTACGTATTTTTCTCGTTTCTCTTTATCTGTAGAATTTACAATTTCAATTTTAAAATTTTCATCTAAGCCAATTTTCTTTAGTTGATCTTTAATTCTTTTTTCAACACCTATTAATATTGGTGTACCTAACCTGTTTCTCCCAAATTCTATCGCTGCTTTTAGCATATTCTCATCTTCACCTTCAGCAAAAATCACCCTTTTTGGATTTTTTCGTATCTTTGCATTTATACCTTGCATTATCGACATAGAGGGATCTAATCGGTTTGATAATTGATCTTTGTAAATATCAAAATCATTAATTTTTTTTCTAGCTACACCACTTTTCATTGCAGCCTCTGCTACAGCAGCAGGTATCACACTTATTAATCTTGGATCAAAAGTTGATGGAATAATATAATTTTTTCCGTACCTAGGGCGATCACCTCCATACGCAGCTACAACCTCATCTGGAACATTTTCTCTAGCTAGGAGAGCAATAGCATTAGCTGCAGCAACTTTCATTTCTTCATTAATTGCTTTAGCTCTAACATCAAGCGCCCCTCTAAAAATATAAGGAAAACCAATAAGATTATTTACTTGATTTGGATAATCTGATCTACCAGTTGCAACAATTGCATCATCTCTTACTTCTTCAATTAATTCTGGTTTAATTTCAGGATCAGGATTGGCGCAAGCAAATATAATTGGGTTTTTTGCCATCGATTTTACCATATCTTTATTGACAACATTTTTGGCCGATAATCCAAGAAACACGTCGGTGTTTTTCATAGCTTCTTCTAGAGTTCTTAATTTTGTATCAATAGCAAAAGCAGATTTAAATTGATCAATATTTTTTCTGCCTTTGTAGATAACTCCTTTACTATCACACATAATTAAGTTGTCATCTTTAACTCCTGAGCTCTTAAATAAATTTGCACAGGCTTGGGCTGAAGCCCCAGCACCATTGACCACAACTTTAACCTCAGATATTTTTTTCTCTGAAATATCTAATGCATTAATTAAAGCAGCAGTAGTAATTATTGCTGTACCATGTTGATCATCATGAAATACAGGTATATCTAAAATTTCTTTTAATTTTTGTTCAATTATAAAACAATCAGGAGCAGCGATATCCTCGAGGTTTATACCTCCAAATGTACCACTTATATTTTTAATAGTGTCAATTATTGAGTTTGGATCTTTGTTATCTATTTCAATGTCGATAGAGTCAATGTCAGCAAAACGTTTAAACAAAACTGATTTTCCTTCCATTACAGGTTTAGACGCTAAAGACCCAAGATCTCCCAAACCTAAAATTGCTGATCCATTACTTATGACCGCTACTAAATTTCCCTTGCTTGTGTAATCGTAAGCAAGTTCTGGATTTTTTGATATTTCCTTTACAGGCGCTGCAACACCAGGCGAATACGCAAGGGATAAATCTCTCTTAGTTGTAAGAGGTTTGGAAGAACCAATCTCAATTTTGCCTGACTTACCTTTTATATGGAAATCAAGAGCTTCTTTATCTGAGTAATGATCAATTTCTGTTTTTTTTGGCATTTCGTTAAATGAGTATGTAGTATAAAAAGTGATAATTCACTAAAAATTTATGGCCTAAATAAGAATATTTATGAACATACTGTCTTCAGCTTACATATTTAGTTTTTTTACATTAATCAGCAGAATTTTGGGTTACGCAAGAGATATTTTAATAGCTATTTTTCTTGGTACATCAATTTCTGCTGATGCATTTTTTGTGGCCTTTAGACTACCAAATACATTTAGAAGACTTTTTGCTGAAGGTACTTTTAATGCTGCTTTTATACCAAGTTACACATCAGTAAAAATTGAAAATAAACAAAAAGGAAAAAAATTTGCTGACGATGTTTTAAGTTTCTTAATATTTACTTTGTTAATTATAATTACTGTTGTAGAAATTTTTACACCATATTTAATTTATATAATTGCACCAGGGTTTGTTGAGGATCAAATTAAATTTGATTTAGCAGTCGAACTTATAAGAATCACCTTCCCTTTTTTATTATTCGTAAGTTTATCCTCTTTCTTTGGGGGTATCCTTAATTCTAACAATAAATTTGCAGCAGCTGCAGCAGCTCCAATAATTTTGAATATCATTCTTATCGTAAGTTTACTTATATCTTACTATTTCAAACTTAACTTCGTTAAATATTTATCATACGGGGTAACTTTAGCGGGAATTATTCAATTAATTTTTTTAATTTTTGTAACATTAAAATTCTATAAACCAGATTTAGTATTTAAATTTAAATTAAACAACAGAGTAAAATTTTTTTTTCGAAAACTTTTACCTAGTATTTTATCTTCAGGTGTAACCCAAATAAATATTTTAGTTGGAACGATTATTGCATCTTTTCAATCGGGGGCAGTGTCATATTTATATTATGCTGACCGAATATATCAAATTAATCTTGCAATTGCTGGTGTCGCAGTCAGTACAGTTTCTTTGCCAGTGCTTTCAAAAGCTTTTAAAAATAAAAATTTAAAAAAAATTTCTAATATTCAAAATAAGTCTTTCGAATTATCTCTATTATTTTCCGTACCAGCAAGTATTGGAATAATTTTATCGGCAGAGCAAATCGTTAATGCATTATTTGGATATGGATCTTTTTCAAAAAATGATGTGGAAATGACCGCAACAGCACTTAAATATTTTGGTTTCGGTATTCCTGCTTTTGCTTTAATAAAAGTTTTATCAAATTTTTTCTTTGCTAGAAATAACACTCAAACTCCTTTTTTTATTTCTGTATTTATAGTGATCTTGAATATTTTTGTAAGTGTAAGTTTTTTTTCAAAAGTAGGATTTGTTATTATTCCAATAGCTACATCCGTGTCAACGTGGATTGGAGTAATTATTTACCTATACATATTAAATTTAAAAAAATTTCTTTTATTAGAAAATTTATTGATTCTAAACTTTATCAAAATATTAGCTTCAACAATTTTAATGTCTGTAGTATTAATTACAACTTTAGACTACTATGTAACTTATTTAGATTATTCTTATAAATATAAAGCTATTTATTTAATATCAATTGTTAGTTTTGTGGGTATTCTTTATCTCTTTTCATGTTATTTATTAGGAATATTAAAACTAAAAAATTATAAAGCATATTAGATGAATAATAAAAAACTTGCATTTTCTGGCGTTCAACCTACTGGTAATTTACATTTAGGAAACTATCTAGGTGCTTTTAAAAATTTCGTCTCACTCCAAAAAGAGATGGAATGTATCTACTGCGTTGTTGACCTTCATGCTATAACGGTCTTTCAAAAACCTAGTGAATTGAATAATAATATTTTAGAGACGACCGCAGGTTTTTTAGCATCAGGTTTGGATCCTAATAAAAGTATAATTTTTAATCAATCTTCAGTTTCAGGGCATGCGGAGTTGGCTTGGATTTTAAATTGTGTCACAAGAATTGGATGGCTTAATAGAATGACACAATTTAAAGATAAAGCAGGATCAGATAAAGAAAAAGCTAGTGTTGGATTATACATTTATCCAAATTTGATGGCAGCAGATATTCTTCTTTATAAAGCGACTCACGTGCCAGTTGGCGCAGATCAAAAACAGCACTTGGAACTTTCAAGAGATATTGCTCAAAAATTTAATAAAGATTTTGATTGTGAAAATTTCTTCCCTTTACCGGAGCCCTTAATATCAAAAAACATCTCAAGAGTTATGAGTTTAAGAGATGGAACAAAAAAGATGAGCAAATCTGAAGAATCAGATTATTCCAGGATTAACTTAAAAGACTCAGCTGATGAAATAAATAAAAAGATTAAAAAAGCCAAATCTGACTCAGATTCAATTCCTGGTGATATTAAATTATTAAAAAATAAACCTGAAGCACTAAATTTACTTACGATATATTCTGATTTATCAAAAAATAATTTTGAAAATACTGTTTCAGAAATGGCTGGAAAAGAGTATTCTTTTTTAAAAAAGAAACTTGCTGAGATATTAATTAACGAGATAACTCCTGTTGGAAAGGAAATTCAAAGATTAATTAAAGATAGAACCTATCTAAAAAATATTTTACAGAAAGGTCGTGAAAAAGCTAATATAATTGCTGAGGAAAACTTAAAGATTATACGTGAAAAAGTTGGTTTGATATAATATAAAACCATAATGATACAAACAGAAAATACACCTAATCCTGACTCGCTAAAATTTTTATCTGAAAAAACAATTTCTGCTGTCGGAACTGAAGAATTTCAAAGTGAAAATAAAAATGAGGTTAATAACTCATTTATAAAAGAACTTTTAAGTTTTAAAGGAGTTGAACTAATCTTATTATCAGAAAAATTTTTGTCAGTTAAAAAAACTAAAGAAGTTTCATGGAATGAACTTAAGCCAATGGTAATATCTCATTTAAATGATTACTTTGAAAAAAGTAATGATCCAATACTCACTAAAAAAGAGAAATTAAACCGAAATAATAACAATAGTGATGAAACTGTTAGTAAAATTATTGAAGTTTTAGATACCAAAGTAAGGCCAGCTGTGGCAAGAGATGGTGGAGATATAAAATTTAAGTCATTTGAAAAAGGTGTTGTAAAAGTTGAATTACAAGGAAGTTGTTCAGGTTGCCCAAGTTCGTTAATGACTTTAAAGCAAGGTGTTCAAAATCTTTTAAAGCACTACGTAAAAGAAGTTAACTCAGTTGAGGCTGTATAATGAAAAAAAAATTAAGCTATAGAGATAAGTTAATCGAGCTAGCATATATTTATGATGTAAAAGAAATTAAGGAATATGAAAAAAATAGAAAAAATTTAACGTCCGGACAATTAGAGCTTATTTTAAAAAAAAATAAAATAATTATTCCAAAAGATTTTAAAGCAAATTTTATTAGGGATAACATCTTAAAGCCAGTCACTAAAATTAAATCTAATCTAATTGAATATAAAGAAAACAAAATTAAGGACAAAAATAGAGCTATAAGGAAATTAGAAAATTTAAAATTAGACACAAATAGAAAAATTGGAAGAGTTTTCAAAGACACATGGAAACAGCTTGGTCAAATAGGATTAAACTTTTTAAATATTATTCCTCAGCTAGGTAAGGTGGTCTATGAATTTTTTGGAAATTTTTTTATCGATCTTTTTCACGGAATTTATGATCAAAAGATAGAACCGCAAAAAGCCAAAAAAGTGATTATTGCTATTGCATCTGTAATAGTCGTAACAACTATAACTTTCAGTGGGATAAATTATTTCTCTAATAACGAGTTTGCCCAAAAGCCAGAAATACAAAATAATATTAAAAAACCTCAAGTTAAAAAAGAAGTAAAAAAACCTGAAGTTAAAAAAGAAGTTAAAAAAGAAATAAAAAAACCTGAAGTTAAAAAAGAGGTAAAAAAAGAAGTAAAAAAACCAAAACTTGAGGTTAAAAGAAAAAGTGTTTACGAAGTAATTTTACCAAACTTAAATCTTAAAACAGAAACAGTTTTAAATCTCTTTAAGGATGTAGAGTATGATCTTGGAAAAGTTCGTACACAAAAATTAGTGAAACCAATTTATTTTACTCAATTTCCTAGGGATCTAGATGCCTTACAAAGTACAAAGCTAAAAAAGGAGACATTTATTAAAATAGTTTTACCTTTAATTGTTGCAGAGAATGAGAGAATACTTGAAGACAGATATAAATTAATATTATTGTCTAAAAAAAAATTTACGACAGATTTAGAAAAACAATGGTTAAGACAAAAATTATTAGAGTATAAAGTAAAAAAGGGTGATTTAAAAAAGTTACTTAATAGAATGGACATTATACCAACATCAATTGCTCTGGCTCAAGCCGCTAAGGAGAGTGGATGGGGAACCTCAAGATTTGCTCTAGAAGGAAATGCTATTTTTGGTCAGTGGACTTGGAGTGGTCAAGGTATTGCACCTTTAGACAGAGAAAGTAATAAAAATCATAAAATTTTAAAATTTCCAATCTTAAGAGCTTCAGTTAAGGCTTACCAAAATAATTTAAACACTCATAAAAGTTATTCAAAATTTAGGCAAAAAAGATCCTCATTAAGAGATAAAAATAAAAAAATTAAAGGGTTAGAATTAACTGAAACTTTGAACAATTATGCTCAAACAGGTACAGAATACACAAAAATTTTAAATCAGATTATTAAACAAAATAGGTTAACGGATTTTGAACCTGTGCGTTTGGTAAACTCGGTAAAAAAGATTGAATTAACATCTTAAATTATTTTTCACCCACTACAAATTGAATACCAAGCCACCTCCACAAACCACTCGGATCCCTTAAAGAACAGTTGATCCTACCTCTTTCTCCAATAAATTTTTCAGCAATTTTAACTATGAGTGTATTGGAATTTTCAAATTTAATATTGGACTGTCTCCATTCATTTCCTTCATTTGAATAACAACCTACGGACTTTAAATTCGCAATATTTTCATAGAATTCTATCTTTACGTCTGGTGGATTTTTATTTTGTAAAAGGTATTTCTCCTCAGGATAAATTTTTTTATATTTAAAAGGTAAGGTTTTAGTCAAAGACTTAAATCTTTTGATTTCTCCGTATTTCTCGTTAATTGGATATCGCGGTAATTCATAAAAATCTTTAGTTTCATCCATCACTCCAGAATGTTGACCAAAAGCATACTTGAAGCCAAAATTCTTAATGATGTTTTTAAAATTAATACTATACTCACCAAAAGGGTAAGAAAAAAAAATTGAATTTTGACCCAATTCCTTTTTAAAAATTTTAATAGATTTTTTTATATCTTCTTCAATTGTTTTATTGCTTTCATCTACTAAATATTCATGAGTGTGACTATGATTTCCTATTTCTACAAAATCTTCTTTACTTATTTCTCTTATCTGCTCCCAAGTCATATAATTGAAAGCACCAACTTCACGAGTACTAACAAATAAAATAAAAGGTATTTTTTTAGATTTAAGAATTGGCCAAGCATTTTCATAAAAAGAAAGAAAACCATCATCGATGGTTAGAAGAATTTTTTTCTGCAATTTATTATTTACAAGTTCATCTTCAAAAGTTTTAGGATTTATAAATTTGATATTATTATCTTCAATAATTTTTATATGCTCTTTAAAATCATCTATTCTTATATTAGTAGAGGGATACTTATTTTCTTCAAATCTGTGATACATTAAAGATATGATCCCAAAATCATCAATATTTTTTAATGGAGTATTAGAGTATAAATTGTTATGAAAAAATAAAATCGTTACAAACAATGTTATGATAGAAGATTTTTTGATACTAAACTGCATAGGTAAAAATGACAAAATAGGGTTAAAGATGAGCAATAAATTTTATATTCATGAGTTGGATCAAAATTATAATAATGATCAATTAGTTTCAAACATATTAAATCTTATGAAAAAACACAAAGTAAAATTTGATGATAATTTCTCAATTCTTGTAAATAACGGACCGGGCCGTTTTTCCTGCTTAAGGACGTCCTTGGCAGTAGCTAAGGGAATTAAAATAACAAAAAATATAAATTTATTTGGTTTTAAAGACTCTGATCTTGGTCAATTTAAGCTTATTAATATTGAGCTTTTATTTAAAAAAAAATTATTACAAAAAAATTTGATTAAACCTATATATATAAGTTAAATTAAAGTTATGAATTCAATCGAAGAGAAATGCAAAAATAAAGGTGTTAGGCTTACAGATCAAAGAAAGGTTATAGCCCGTGTAATGTCTGACTCAAAAGAAAAATATGGCGCAAAAGATCATCCTGATGTTGACGAGTTACATAAAAGGGTTAGTGAGATTGATAAAAAAATTAGTATTGCAACTGTTTATCGAACAGTAAAACTATTTGAAGAGTCAGGTATTGTTGAAAAACACGATTTTAAAGGTGGTAAAGCAAGATATGAGCAGTCTCCTGACGAACATCATGATCACCTAATAGATATTAATAGCGGTGAAATAATAGAGTTTGTTGATAAAGATATTGAAAAACTCCAAAATGAAGTTGCAAAAAAATTAGGATATAAATTAGTTGATCATAAACTTGAACTTTATGGTTCAAAAATAAAAAAATAACTTGCAAAAAAAGATTTTTATTAAAACTCTTGGGTGTCAAATGAATGAATACGATAGTAATCGTATTCTGGATTTAACAAAAAAAATAAATTACATCCCAACCACATTACCAGAAGAAGCCAATTGTTACGTTCTAAACACTTGCCATATAAGAGAGAAAGCAACAGAAAAAGTTTATCATGATATTGGTAGAATAAAGAAAAGATTTAGAAATAAATCTAAACCAATTGTTCTTGTAGCAGGATGTGTAGCGCAAGCAGAAGGTGATATTTTATTAAAAAAAGAAAAATATATCGATGCAGTTATTGGCCCACAGTCATATCACAAAATAAATGAGATGATTGTGAGCTTAGAAAAAAAATCAAAAAAAAATAATTTTACAGAATTTGATGTAATAGAAAAATTTGATAGTCTTAACTCTTTAAAAAATTCTAACAGTAAAATTTCTTCTTTTTTAACCATTCAAGAAGGGTGTGATAAATTTTGTAAATTTTGTGTTGTCCCTTACACACGTGGAGCAGAATATTCAAGATCTATCGATGAAATTTTAGCGGAAGCAGATCAATTAGTTGATAATGGAGCAAAGGAAATTACTTTACTTGGCCAGAATGTGAATGCTTATAATTATAAAAAAAAAAGACTTTCAGATTTAATTATTGAAATATCAAAAATTAAAAAATTAAAAAGAATAAGATATACGACATCTCATCCAAAGGATTTTACTGATGATTTAATCCAAGTTCATAAAGACTGTAGTAAGTTAATGCCTCTAATTCACTTACCAGTTCAAAGCGGATCTAATAAGATTCTTGAAGCAATGAATAGAAAACATATTATTGAAGAATATTTGGAGATTATAAATAAATTAAAAAATATTAACGCTGGGATACAATTTTCCAGTGATTTTATTATTGGATATCCTGGAGAAACAAATGAGGATTTCGAGCAGACTTTAGAATTGATGAAAAGAGTAAGATTTATCAATTCTTACTCTTTTATATTTAGTGCTAGACCAGGAACACCAGCATTCAATTTAAATAGGATTAACCAAAAAAAAGCTAAAGAAAGATTAATTATATTCCAAAATCTCGCAGATGAAGTAAAAATTGAGTATAGAAAAAATTTAATAAATAAATCATCGACGGTATTATTTGAAAATAAAATTAAAAATTTTAATAAATATTTTGGAAGAGACGAATTCTTTAATTCTGTAATTGTGGAAAGTAATGAGAATTTAATTGGTAAAGTTAAAAACATCAAAATTTTAGGTGGAAACAAAAACAGTTTATTTGGTGAAGTTATATCAAATTTAGAAAAAAAAAGTTGCGCGGCTTAAACAAATGTCAGAAATTAGTAAAATAGAACAAAACTTAATAATCAAGAAAATAGATAACAATACTGTAAATATTTCGATAAATAATAACGAAATGCTTATGGCCGTGGTAGGTCAATTTGATCAAAATTTAAAAAATTTATCAAAATTAACCAACACAGAGATCTACTTCAGGGGAAATTCTATTACATGTAAAGCCAACAAGGAAAAATTATCATTATTTTGTGAAGCAATTAAATTTTTGATAAATAAATATTTATTAACGAATATTATTGAAAAAGAAGATATAGTTCTATCTGTGAAAAAAAACCAAGAAATAGAGGAGTCTAATGTTAAATCTTTTAAACAATTAATTAGAACTCCGAAAAAATCTGTAATAGCAAGATCAGAAAAACAATCAGAATACATTAAAGCTCTTAAAGAAAATGATATTATAATGTCGCTTGGTCCAGCTGGAACTGGAAAAAGTTTTTTAGCAGTATCGGTTGCTATTACTCTGTTAATGGAAAAAAAAATAGAACGAGTGATATTATCTAGACCAGCGGTAGAAGCAGGAGAAAAGTTAGGTTTTCTACCCGGAGACATGAAAGAGAAAGTGGACCCGTATTTAAGACCTTTATACGATGCTTTGTACGAGTTATTTGGAGCAGATAAAATAGATAAAAAAATTGAAACAGGTGAAATTGAAATTGCTCCTTTGGCTTTCATGAGAGGTAGAACTCTTAAAAATTGTTTTGCAATTTTAGATGAGGCACAAAATGCTACAGAAACACAAATTAAAATGTTTTTAACAAGAATAGGAGAGAACTCAAAACTAGTAGTAAATGGAGATCCAAGTCAGGTTGATTTGATAAATAAAAATCATTCTGGATTAATTAGATCAAGAAAAATTCTTAAAGATGTTAAAGAAATAAAAGTTATAGAGTTTGATCATAATGATGTTGTGAGACACCCGCTTGTTTCAAAAATTATTAGGGCTTATCAAAATAAAAGCACTGATGATAAAAATTAATGTTATCACAAAAAATTATAGCTGGAAGCATTATTTAAAGAATCCAAACAATTATATTGATAAAAAAATTAAAAAACTAAATTCTAAAACTAAAAAATTTTCTAAAATTAACATTTTCTGTACTTTACTACTATCTGATTATAAAGAGATAAAAATTCTTAATAAGAAATTTAGAAAAAAAAATAAAGAAACAGATATTTTATCTTTTCCTTTTCAAACAAAGAAGGAACTTAAAAATAAGCTTAAAAAAGAAAGAGATATATATCTAGGTGATATTATTATTAATTTAAGCAGAATTAAAAATAAAAAAGTTTTAAAAATGTTTAAAATGGAATTTGATAGATTATGGATACATGGTTTAGTTCACCTTTTTGGTTATGATCATAAAAAAGAAAAAGATTATCTGAAAATGTGTAAAGTAGAAAAAAAATATTTTAATTTAATAAATGTTTAAAAAATATTTAGATAATCGCCTATTAATTTTATACTTAATACCTTTTATTATCGGATCACTAACAGTTTTATCTTTTCAGCCATTTAACTTTACATTTTTAAATTTTATAATCTTCCCTCTCTTTTTCTTTTTAACGGCTTATATAAATAAAAAATCGAAATCTAGATTTAGAAATAGACCTTATAAAAAAAATTTCTTTATTTTTGGATTATTATTTGGATTTGGATTTTACTTTTGCGGGATATCTTGGATTGCGAATTCACTCACATTCGATGAAAATTTTAAATTCTTAATTCCTTTTGCTCTTGTATTGATACCATTATTTTTAAGCTTATTTACCGCTTTAACAATTTTATTTATAGGACCTCACATAAAGTTTAATTTTTCCTCTCTTATTATTTTTTCAGGAAGTTTAGCTTTATCAGATTATCTAAGATCAAAATTATTTACTGGTTTTCCTTGGAATTTGTGGGCTTACAGCACATCTTGGGCAAATGAAATTTTACAGATTATAAATATAATAGGTTTACACACATATAATCTTTTTTTAATCACTATATTCATAACACCAATTATAATTTTTTTCAAAACAAGCACTATTCACAAGAGTATTTTTTTATCTTTTGTAACTTTATTTGTTTTCATATTGTACATATTTGGAAATCATGAAGTAAACAACAATAAAAAAGTTAAAAATCAAACAATTGAAAAAATATTTGTAAAAATAATCTCACCAAATTTTGAATTAAAATATGGTTTAAGTGAAAGTGAGATAGAAAAAAGATTAAAAAATTTAATTAGATACAGCGAACCTTCTAAGGATAAAGAAACTCTATTTATTTGGCCTGAAGGAGTTTTTAGTGGGTATAGCTATAATGAAATTTTGATTTTTAAAGAATTAATATCAAAAAAATTTTCAGAAAAACATCATATAATTTTTGGAACTAATAAATTAGACCCTGAGTCGGGTCGCTTTTATAACAGTATGTTAATCGTTGATAATAATTTTAAAATAATTCAAAGCTACAATAAGAGAAGGCTGGTGCCATTTGGAGAATTTCTACCATTTGAAAACTTTTTGAATAATTTTGGTTTAAAAAAAATTACTGAAGGACATGGATCTTATTTAAAGGGTGAAAAGCATAATAATTTATTTATAGAGAAATTAAATATTTTACCTTTAATTTGTTACGAAGTTATTTTTACTGATTTAATCCAAAAATCTACAACTAATACAAACTTAATTGTCAATATTTCAGAGGACGGCTGGTTTGGTAAAACAATAGGACCTGACCAGCACTTTGCTAAATCCATTTATAGAGCTATAGAGAATAATACTTTTTTTCTTAGATCAACTAATAAGGGAGTGAGTGCAATAATTGATAATAAAGGCAAAATTATCAAACAATTAAATAGGCATGAAGCAGGAAACATAGAATTTGAAGTTCCTTTAATAAAATCAAAAAAAATTAAAAATGATTTGATCTTTTTTATATTTTTAATTACATATCTCTTTATCTTTTTAATTTTCAGAGAAAAAAATGCGAAATAAATATCTTTTTACAAGTGAGTCGGTTTCAGAGGGACATCCTGACAAAGTTTGTGACAGAATTTCAGACATGGTTGTCGACTCTTATCTTTCCAAAGACCCTGTATCTAGAGTCGCTTGTGAGACATTAACAACAACTAATAGAGTTGTTTTAGCAGGAGAAATTAGAGGACCAAAAATTGAAAAAGAAGAAATAAATTATAAAGTGAGAGATTGT
>Ga0315330_10000932_pt1 | contig 19171 bp, 18 predicted proteins | sample M140m34915metaG_FD_203453 | JGI IMG/M metagenome (GOLD analysis project Ga0315330, IMG submission 203453) | Ammonia-oxidizing marine archaeal communities from Monterey Bay, California, United States - M1 40m 34915 | ecosystem: Environmental > Aquatic > Marine > Intertidal zone | place: USA...
TGTGCCACTTCTCGATCGAAACTCTGATGCGTTTATCGCCACTACCCGCTGGAAACGTCTGAAGTGTGCTTGGGTGGAGCCATGGCCAAAAGCATTTCAGAATTTTGGAGTGTCCAGAGCTACTGATTTGGTGCTGCATCATCCGATGCACGTCGTCAGCGAATGGGCTGGTCACAGCATCGAGACGATGAAGAAGTTTTATCTGCAAGTGACCGATGAACACCGTGAAGCTGCGTTGCAGGTGAAGCCACAATTGCCACCAGCTGCGAGCAAGGATCCCGGCTCCCAACTGTCGGGGGAGGCGAAGCCAAACCCGAAGCCGTTAATGCCAGACACGCCAAGACATGCCGCGCAACAAAAAAGCCAAACCCCGCTAATTACGGCATTTGGCTCTGAGTGTCTGGGCCTGTCTGGCCCTTCAGTAGCGGCAGAGGGACTCGAACTAAGGCTTAGTTTCAAGGGAAAAACGTACCTTCTCTCTCCCGCTGGGGACTCACTGGGGATTTTTCCTTCAAATCAGTAATGTTTGGCACTTATTATTCGCTTGCCTTCACCCTGTGGTCATCCAAGCATGCGACGCTTGTGTGGGTGAGGCCGGTCCTGTCCCGGATGGGGTACCTCGTCGCCAAGTCTCACCACCATGCTGTGGCATGATTCACAATAGTGAACATGTCGGTCGTGAATATTATCGCGCACAGGTTTGCCCTCTATCTTCTTGAACGGCCAATACCATTTATCGCTTGGAATTTTCTTCTCGTAGCCGAAGGAGAAGACTCCAGGTGTCTTTGTGCGTTTGCCTTGATGAAGTGTCACTGTGAAGTAATTGAATTCCCCTTGATCAGCATCGAGGGTGTAGATCTCCATGCCTTCATTGCAGTAGGGACATGGGGCTGACTGATCTGACATGTCTGTTCCTCCGTTTCCTGAGCTACCTCTGAAATGTATGCATGCTGGGCGCAGCAAACCACCGTCTGACGCGATGAAACGCGGAATGGCGTCTGAGGGAGAGACGTGGGTTGTGCCGATGCTTTGTGGGAATCCTGAGAAGAATCTTGGCACCACCTTCCAAAAGATTGTGAAGCGTGCTGGCGTGGAGCCATGGCCAAAGCCGTTTCAGAATTGTCGTTCCAGCAGGCAGACGGAACTGGAGCAGATATTCCCCACCTACGTGGTCTGTTCATGGTTGGGCAACAGTCCCTCGGTGGCTCACAAGCATTACCTGACGGTGACCGATGAACACTTTGAATCAGCTTCCAAAATTGGGGACTCACTGGGGATGCAACCGCCCGTTTCGTCTCGCACCGAGGCGCAAAAGAAAACCCACACTCACAAGGAAGTGCGGGAAAACGCGAGTTTTTCGGAAGTTGTGGACATGTTGGATGATGCCCGAGTAGCGGCAGAGGGACTCGAACCCCCGACACGCGGATTATGATTCCGCTGCTCTAACCAGCTGAGCTATGCCGCCGTTTTTTCTTGGCTGTGGTCCTGAAAACTATCGGAACTTTCTGGTCGGTTTGACCACCAAAATCAGCATGTTTTAAGGTCCTGAGGAGCGTAACAGACCCGGCCGATTTGTTCCAGCAGTTACAGGACACAAATTCAACCCAGAAGGTTACTCAGAAACAGGCTTTGCAGGAACCGGGTATCCCAAAAGCTTCTTGGACGTATTCTGTCTCGTGGAAGGTCGTTTTGAGCCTTTTTTGCTGGCTACGGTCCATTTTGCTGAGGTCAGTCGGGAAGCCTGCACAACTCAATCCAGTGGCCGTCAGGGTCCTGCACGAACGTCTGCAGCGCCCCGTCAGGACGAGTTTTTCGATCCAATCGGGCCGCTTGGTGGGCATCCAGATGGCTTTCCCACTCGTCAAGGCAGTCAACGGTCAGTGCAAAATGCCCGCCTCGGTGGTGTGAATGCACCGGTTGACTCCGGTCGCCAATCAAATGCAATTCCTGAAGTTTCCCCAGTCGGAACCAAGCTCCGGGGAAGTCGAAATCGGGCCGATCCATCATCGGCAGTTTCATCACATCCCTATAAAAAGTGACACTCTTCGGTACATCTTCAACATGCAGGGCGACGTGATTCAGTTCGAGGGCTTCCATGGGCTCAGCCAATTTTCGGCAGGTGGATTACGGATCTTTTCCACTCCCATTCTTGCGGAATCCGCCCGCCCTCACCAGTCGCGGTTTCGATGTGCCTCGATGTACCCCGCCGCTGGCTCATCGATTTGCGGGCCAAGGTGCTGCCGGTTCAGACACCGTTTCGTGGAATCGCTCGCCTGTCATTGACCTGAAGTAGAGACTTCGGCGCACGTCTCTTCACTTTCCCACAGGCGGACTTTGTAGGCGGTCGCGCCGGTTCCCTCGAGAATGAGCGGACAAATGTCCTCGAGAAAATGCACGGCCATATTCTCTGCCGTGGGATTATTTTTCAGCTCGTAGATTCGATGGGGTTCCGAAGATCGAATTGCGGCAAGACCATTGTCGTCCTTTTCCCAAAGGATGAAGGTGTGGTCCCAATTAGCGTCGATCCATCCGTTGACACCCCGTTTGAGTTGCTTGAAATCCAGAATCCTGCCAATCTCGTCCTGTTCCTGACCTGTCAGGTAGACTTCAAGCGTGTAGTTGTGCCCGTGTAAATTCCGGCATTTCCCCTCGTGCCCGACCAACCGGTGGCCGGCACAAAAGGTGAATCGTCGCATGATGCTGAGGGACACGATTTAATAACCTTGATAGTGGGATGGGACTGCCTGAAATATCTGCAGTTTGCAAAGACGATCACCGAACACCTTAAGCATAGTGCGGAGTCCAGCCAAGCCGAGATCGCGAGTGTACCTGTTTTTTGGTGGGCCGCTTTCTCAGGTTCCGCAATCGTGCCAAACTAACGCTATCAAGTCCCTCACCAAGGAATGTTTCATGCCTGATGTGCACCAAGCTCAACCTCTGTCGGTTCCTGATTCTGATGCTCTTCGCTTTCTTCCTGAGGGGCCTATTCCGCTTCAGGATGGATTGTGTTCGTGGGTGGGCATCCAGCATGGAAGTGAAGCGACCACTGGCAGTCTTAACCTGCTCGATTTGAACACGCAGGAGAATCAGTCCTATGGCTTGCCGGGCCGACCAGGTTTTGCCTTTCCTTGTCAGTCTCCCGATCAGTTTGTGGTGGGGTGTGAACGTTCGCTCGGTTTCTTTGACGTCAAAACAGGTGCATGGGATTCGTTCTGCGAAGGCGTCGATGCTGACGTGTCCAATACGATTATCAATGATGGAATTTGTTACGAAGACAATTTGATTTTTGGCACTAAAGATCTTGAATTTGCGACCAAGAAGGCAGGGCTTTATCTGTACCGGGGAGCGGACAAAAAATTGATCCGTTTGCGGGATGATCAAATCTGCAGTAACGGAAAAGCAATTCAGCACACAGCAGATGGTGGTCTGCGGTTACTTGACATCGATACGCCGACTCGGCAGTTGGTGGCTTATCCATTGGACATCAAGTCGGGCAGCATCGGATCTGCTGAAGTGCTTCTGGATTTTCAGGGTGATCACGGGTTGCCCGATGGCGCAATCCTGACACCAGACGGTTCCGGTGTCATCGTTGCCATGTTTCGACCGGAAGTTGCGGAATTTGGTGAGACCCGTTGGTACGATCTTGCAACTGGCGAATTAAAATGCACGTGGCAAACCGCAGGCAGTCCGCAGAACACCTGCCCAGCGTTGGTGCGAGTTGGGGGAGAATTGAAGTTATTGATCACTACCGCCGTCGAGAATATGACATCCGAGGATCAACAGAAGTGTCCCAATGCGGGGCGCTTGTTTCTCGCTGATGTCGACATGGACGACTTGGGCGGGCCACTGTCAGACTGTTTCTGGGCGTAAGCATTCCTGTTATCTGGACCCGGTGTACCGTCCCAGCTTTGAAGTTGATGAATCACTGAGACGCAGTTGCCAAAGCGGTTCAGATAGCAAAGCAGCAAAGGTCGCTAACTGGGTTCGCGATCCGTATCACTGGTCTAGCGGAAGTTTTCAATTTTTATGCGGTCAGACTCGCGATAAGTGACCTGATCGTCTTGGCTCTGGGGAATACGCTTTCGGATCGCAGTTCTCCAGCCTTCGATCGTTCCGAGTGTCAGTCTTCGAACTCGGCGTTCTAGTTCTCGCTGTGTCGCGGTATCAAGTGTTGCGGTTTGCGGTCCCAAGTCCAACGAAAGTGGTGGCATGCGATCCATGAATTGCTGCAGCTGATGAGGCGTGATCTGGCAGTCATGAAGGGTCAGCAGCATCAGGGACTTTGTGTCTAGCAACCAGTTCATCATCTCCTCATCGATTTGCCACCCCGACAAATTGAGTGACTCGATGTTGTTTGCTTGGAGCAGTGGTCGAATTTTCTTTTTGTCAATTTCAACTCCGGCTAGCTGCAGTTCACTAAGTTGGGTCAGGTTTCCGAGTTTCTCAGATGCCTCGTTTTTCAGTTGGGTGCGATTCAGCGATAAACGTCGCAGTGATTTGATGTTGCCAAGCCAAACGAGGGTTCCGGTTGAAATTTCGTTGTCATCCAGATTAACGTCCCAAAGTGATTTCAGTTCGGTCCACGCTGCGATGACCGACGGGTCGATCTCGCTTCCTGGAAGAGAAAGGGTCGAGAGCGTTTTTAACTGGCCGATCTGCTTCAGTCGTGATGTTGAGACCGAGGTATAGGCGAGAGTGAGCTGATCCAGTTTTTTACAGACGAGCACCTCGTCGACGAGATCATCGGTGACATTTCTTCCACCAACGGCAAACCAGTCAAGGTCTCGCATTCCCCGCAGTTTTCCGTGTTTTGGCCATGGTGCATTGACAGACAATCCTGTCATTGATTTTGCGTTGGAAATTTCGAGTTGCTGTGGACATTGATCAAGGTGAAGTTCAGTCTTCAGTAACGGAACATCTACCAGACTCACTCGCTGTGGTTTTGCCAGTTTGGTGATCCTTAGCTTGCGCAGATGTTCGTGTTTGGACACGTCAACTGTCGCCAGGCTCTCACCGTTGATTACCAACTCATCAAGATTTGGGAATTCATTCAGAATCCATGCCAGCGATTCCTGCTCCACTTCGCAGTCTCGAATGAACAATGATTCCAGTTGTTTCATGCCCGCCAATTGCTGGACATGCTTGAACGAGATGCCAGTTTCGATCAGGTTTAAGTGTCGAATGCCTGAGTTGTTTTGAAGAGGAGACAGATCTGTCTCGCGCAATGGCAGCCCCATCAGGTTCAGTGTGCTGGGACCAACTCGTTCACCCAATTGAGCGATCCACGCGTCGGAATTTTTCAGAGGTGAATCATTGGTGTGAATTCCATTCGTCACGGAAACCTGATAACTGCCGAGGTCCAGCGAACGAAGTTTCGTCATCGCCTCCAAGGATAGTTGTTCAAGATCACGCGCGTAGCAACCAAAATGTTTGAGGCTTGGTGTGTTGGTTGCTTTGAACCGTGCTAACCACATGTTGCCTGGGATTTTCGCATCAGAGGCGAGGATGGTCTGCAAATAGCCCAGCCCTTCGTCAAAAGAAGAAAGGAGCGGAAGATTTTCGAGTTCCAAGTCGTGCTGCTGGTTTCGGTCCAAGCTGACCATGGATAACGCGGGTAGATCTGCAAGTCGGACTTTCAGCACACTGGGATTGGAAATTCGCGATTGCCGGTAGACTCGCAAGTTGCGTAGATTCGGCCACGCTTCAAGTTCCAAAGCATCAGTAAAGCCTTTCGGAGGACGTGATAGCGACAGCGTTTCGGCGGTCTTCGACCAGCTGGGTTTGCCAATCTGTGAGAGTTGCAGCTTGGTATCCGTGAGGTTGATGTTCTTCAGGGGAAGATGGTCGAGCTTGGTGAGTTGAGTGCTATCAAAATTTGTGCCTGATAAATTCAGTTGAGTCAGATTGCTCAGATCTGCAATCGCGTCGATCAGTGAAGCATCCAAATCCTGACGCGAGATTTGGAGTCCGCGAAAATGAGGATTGTCGACAAGGGGTGAAAGTTGATCCGCAGTGACTTCACAAGTCATGCATGTAATCGCGACCACGTCTGGTGTCTGGAATGCTAAGGCTGTTGTCTTCGCATCAGCAGAGATCAGGTCAATGGAGCGGATTCGTCGTAGTACTTGTTGCAGGCCGGGTGGGACACGAGTGACGAGAACCTCGGGTATCCAGATCGCGAGAAAACAGTTTCCGGAGCGGCCCAGTTGATTCGCAAGTTTTTGGTGCTTCCTTGCCCCGTAATACTCGATGCCCAAGATCAGAGCGGGGACCAGTATGATCGCCATGGCGGTGCCAAGATCGAGCAGTTGAGCTCTGCGTTGGTTAGACGCTCTTGCAATGTGGTTTCCGCGGTACCAGATGTATCCATAGACTGCCACAATGACCAGTAAGAACATCAGTGCGTTGCTTACTAGACGCAGTGGTGACCAGAATCTTGGTTGCAAGGGTAAGTCGCTGTTGTACTGAATGCTGTATTGCAGCGGCCAACCCGCCATGACGGGCATTTGGTCGTCCGTAACCGTTCGGCTCATCTCCTCGCCTTGGGCAGCTCCTCGCCACGTACCACTGACCTCGACGTATTTGAACGGCAGATTTGCAAACACGCCAAGGCTGATGATGGCCGTTGTAAGCAACACAGCTACGAAGTGAACGCGGCCCTTCCCTGTGGTTTCCTGCCCTGCGGGGGGACTGGCTTCATTCATGCTCGGGAGACTCGGAAGTGGGGACACCAAAGAATGGGCAATTGCGACGTGGAATGGAGTTCAATGGCCTCTCAGCACCAGTGTAGTGTTGCAGAAAGGGTGGGGAGGATGACCCGGCCTCTACCGCATTTTAAATAAGTAATTCGGCTGCCGGGGCGGTTGAGTCGCCACTTTATGACTGGGGCCGACCCTGACATGGCGAAAATTGCCAAGTTATACCGCCATCAGTCAGGAAATCTTGCCAAGGGGTGTTCGGAAGATAAGGCTGATATTCGCCGAGAATGTGAGTTGCTGTAGCCACCAAGACGGCCCTTGCTGAGCAGTTTGGAGCGTCGATTTAGGAGCCTAAATCAGCCTTCTCGTTACCATCAGAGTCGTAGCGATTGAACGCGAAGTAAACAAATGGAACAGGGAGACAAGGCAAAAGCAGCAGAAAGAAACTGCCTAGCAAAAACGAGAATGCGACCGTCATGACAAGGAAAGCTGTCCAAAGCCACCATGTGTCTCGCCAAAGTCCGAGCATTTGCTTCATAAAACGATGTTACTTGATTTGTGTTTCATCGGCAGGTAATTCTTCCTGTCTCATATGAATCAGGAAGCATGCCGCGTTACGTGAAGTCAGTCAGCCTAGTCAGTCAGCCTTGATTGTTGATCCGACTCCAGTTTACCCATGTTTACTTGGAGGAGCCCTGAACATGCAACCCCTGCAAAACGGCAGTAACTTCTTCTTCACTGGCCAAGTCATGTTCTTTGCATGGCAGTGGAACCGCACTGAAACACGAACAACGCGTGCCATTTGGTGACTGATCAGTCGTCTGCAGTTTGAGGTAGGGGGTCCCAGTCCAACGGAGATTCGGTTCCATCTTCTCGCCTTTGCCAAGGTCGCCAAAGGATGATGGGCGTTTCGACTTTCAAGTCGCTTTTTCTGGGTGGGATTTGCTGAGGCTCAAGTTTGATCTGGCTGATGTCGTACTTTTGCTGCAACTCTTCCAGATCTTTCGTTAGTTCACGGTGTAATTTTTGTTTGTCCTTGTCCAGCAGTTGCAGGCTTCGTTCGGCCCTCGCTACGTCACTGCTTTGTTGTGACGCGTAACCAACGCCCCTTGCGGCAGTTGAGACGCTGGTGCGACGTCCACCCATGAAAGCTCCCAGTAGTGCACCGATGACAGAGGACCCCGCAGATATCATTGATGAGCGGCTTTGGCTTTTTTCGCGTTCCAACCGATCCTGACCTGTTCGAATTTTCTTTTCAAGTGACTCCAGTTTGCCTTCGTATTTATCTCGCAGCTTTTCTGTTTGCTCATCTCGTTCCTCCCGAAATTTCTGCGTGAAATATGCAGTCGCGGCCGCTTGGTCTCCCAGCGGCGCTGTCCCTTTAACGAGGTTTGATTTGTAGAGCGTCACATCACAGTGCCGATACAGGAATTCTTTGTATTGTGACCGATAAGTTCGATACTTGCCTTTGTTCACAAGTTCACCGGGAAGCGAGGCAAACGTAAATCCTTCTTCAGCGGAATCAATCAGGTCAATGTCCAAACTCGCAGGCTCGCTGCCTTCCCAGTAGTCTTCTGGGAATTCGGGCGTGCAATTAATGACATGTTTGGCATCCTGCCATTGGTCCAACGACGCTGTTTTGCGAATGAAGTGTAAAGCACCTTCGCAATATAGAGTTGGTCGATAGATCAGTTTTGCGTTGGGACTGCTACGCAGGTTGGTTCCGGAGAAGCGTTCGATGATACCTGCAGGAACGGCAGGACGACTCTTGGTTGGCGATGAAGTGGTGGAACTGGTGGGCTTTGATTGCTGACCGCTACTGGTCGCTGTCGTATCGTCGGAATCTGCTGTGACTGCGTTGCCTTGTGTATTGAGATGCTCGAGGCGTTCTTTTTCGTTCGCCATGAGGCGACTGATCTGTCCTCGTGCCAGTGGCCCGGCGAGATAGGACATCGCCCACCGCGTCTGGAAGACACGAGGTTGATGTTCGTGGACATTGTTCATCAGGAATACGCGACTGCCCAAGCCTGCGAGTATCTGTTCCATTTCTTGGCGATCAAAAGTCTGGCCGGCCTGCCCTGCTGCTCCTTCGAGTCCTTCCAGGACTCTCGCTTTGTCCCGTTCCGTTTGCAAGCGACCCAGAAACCAGGTGCCGATGTTGGACAAGCCTTTGTAATCAAGATCGACTGGGTTTTGAGTTGCAAGTGTGATTCCCAAGCCAAAAGCGCGTGCCTGTTTTAGCAGTGTCAGCATGGGTGGTTTGGAGGGAGGGTTTTTGACAGGTGGGAAGTAGCCTGCAACTTCATCCATGTAAAAGAGAGCTCTCAGAGAGCTTGTGCCGGTTTGTGTTCTAACCCACGCAAGGAGTTCGTTGAGCAGGATGGTGACAAAGAACATTCGTTCATTGTCGTTGAGGTGTGCGATCGACAGAATCGAGATGCGAGGTTTTCCGGTTGCTGATTGCAGCATGCTTTTGATCGATAAGGAATCGCCTTCCATCCAAGAGGCGAATGCTGGTGATGCTAACAGGTTGTTGAGTCGCATCGCGAGTTTGTTTCGGGCATCGGCTGACATGAAGGAATCGAGATCGACGACTCCGATTCGATCGAACGGTGGCTTTTGGATTAAACGGATCAATTGTCCGATGCCTACATTTTTTCCTGCCTTCCATTGTTTCTGCAAAATGGAAGACAGCAGGATATGCTCAGATGATGTCATGGGATCAGCATCAATACCCATGAGTGTTAGCAACCCGGAGACGGCTCCGGTGATCCTGTCACCTAACAGTTCGGCGTCGTCCCTTGCTTCGGCGGGGGGAGCATCGAAGCTCTTCAAGACGGTCATTGGCAGTCCGATATTACTGCCTGGGGTATATATCGAAATATCGACGGCATCTTTGAGCCGTTGAATACGATCCGCATCCTGCCCCCAGGACTCCAGCCCCTCACGCCATTGGTCAGCTGTGTTGGATGCTAATTGATCGAGGCTGACACCCTTTCGTTGCGCTTCGCCTTTGTCCAACCAGGGCTGGAAATCGTCAGGGTTGAGATTCGGAAATGTCAGCAGCAGGTTTGCCAGATCTCCCTTAGGATCAACACAGATGATGGGAATTCCATCGATCGCTGCTTCTTCCAGCAGAGAAATACACAAGCCCGTCTTTCCGCTACCGGTCATGCCGACACACATGGCATGAGTGCACAGGTCCTTGGCATCGTACATCAGTAAATCGTCCGTCATCTCTCGCTTTGCGAGATCGTACTCACGACCCAAATAAAAGGCTGCCAGTTTTTCAAAAACGTCAGGAGATGGGATAGTCATAAAGAATCGATGCGGGCACTGGGGCGGACGTTTCGTATCTCAGCGAACAGTATTTTATCGCTGTTCGCATTGCGGGAGCCGATCATACAACAGAATTCGACCTTCTATGTTTTAACGCATCGCTGGGCGGTCGCAGATGCGGGGCCACGGCGCTATGATAGGAACTGTCTGCAATAACCTTGAGGGAAAGTTATGCTCGATCTTTACGACAAGATTCAAGAAGCCTGTACTAAAATTCGTCACGAGTTCAGTGATAAGCCTAGGGTCGGTATCATTCTAGGTACCGGGTTGGGCGACATTGTCGAGGAACTTGAGGTCGAAGCCACACTTGACTACAAGGATATTCCGCACTTTTTAACCTCGACGGCGACAAGCCATCGAGGGCGGCTGGTATGCGGGCGTTTAGCCGGTGTACCCGTCGTGGCCATGGAGGGCCGCTTTCACCTTTATGAAGGGTATTCTTTAAAGGATATCACTTTGCCAGTCAGGGTATTCAAAGAACTTGGCGCTGAATTGATGATCGTCAGCAATGCTTGCGGTGGGTTGAACCCCTACTTCAATGCAGGTGATTTGATGGTGATCGAAGATCAAATCAATCTGCTGGGTGATAACCCACTGATTGGAATCAACGATGATCGACTGGGGCCCCGATTTCCTGACATGTGCGAACCCTACGATCAGCAGTGGATTGATCGTACGATGAAGATTGCCAGAGAACGCGATATCAATATCCATAAAGGAGTTTTTGTCGCAGTCGCAGGACCCAATCTGGAGACTCGAGCCGAGTATCGATACCTGAGAATGATCGGGGCAGATGTGGTCGGTATGAGCACGGTCCCTGAGGCGATTGTTGCTGTTCACTGTGGTTTGAAAACCGTCGGACTTAGTGTTGTTACCGACATGTGCCTGCCGGATGCATTGAAGCCGTCTAACGTTGAAGAGATCATTGCGGTTGCTAATGAAGCGACCCCAAAGTTGATTGCAGTCGTGGATGGCATCGTTCAAGAGTTCAATCGCAACAGGATGGCTTGATTGCCAATGGGCACAAAGTCACCCACTGTAAATTCAGCGAATCAGGAAGGTCAACTGCTTCAACAAGCAGTCGAGTTCGTGACCTCCAAGAGTAGCGATACAGGAATTGGAAAGCGTCCTGCGACCGGAATCATTCTTGGTAGTGGGCTAGGAGGCTTGGCAGAACAAATTTGTGATCCCGTCGTGTTGAGTTACGAGGACATACCGGGTTTTGGTGTCTCGTCTGCGGGGGGGCATCGAGGTGAATTGATTCTTGGGGCCATCGACGCTTCGCCAGTAATTGCGATGGCGGGTCGCTTTCATCGGTATGAAGGCTGGTCGAATGAACAAGTTGCGTTCCCAGTCAAGTTAATGGCTCGACTTGGTGCCCAGCGATTGATCGTTAGCAATGCAGCTGGGGGCGTGAATCCAAAATTTCGAGTGGGTGATATTGTCGTAATTCGTGATCACTTGAATTTTATGGGAGGTTGTGATTTCAGAGGATCGGGAGGCTTGCAAACCTTTTGCTCGCCAACAGATCCGAAATCGAACGAGCTCTGCATGGCCCCAGAGCATCAAGCGACAGTCGGTGCGGAGTGCCCAAGTTTGATGCGGGGAAATGAGACTTATGACTCGGAATTGTCACGAATCGCCTTTCAAGTCGGGAGGAGAGCCGGATTCAATGTCTATCCAGGGACTTACCTTGCAACGTTGGGGCCCAACTATGAGACTCGCAGCGAGTATAGAATGATGCGGCGGATCGGGGCTGACGTGGCAGGTATGAGTACCGTTCCGGAGGTATTGGCAGGTTCTGCCGCAGGAATGCGGATCTTGGGACTTTCGATGGTGAGCAACGTCGCGAATCCCGATCAACCAACCAAGGCAGACCATGCGGAAGTGCTGGAGGCGGGGATTTCCGCAGCAGTTAAACTAGAGAGCATCGTTCGAGAGGTCTTGTCCACTTAGAGGATTAAGCGAACACTGTTCCCATCATTGTTGAACGTCCACTACCCTGTTTTGTGAATATCTCACATCCGCATTTTGACCGCGTCGCTTGCTCGGCACACACTTTTTTTGGACTCCGGTTTTAACCCTGGTCCACAGCCATTGGCTAAAAAATAAACCAACCCTGAGCCAATCATGAATCAATCGCCAAAAATGAACTCGACAGTCGGGGGACGTGATTCTCGCTCCCTCCTCAATGGGCTGTCACTGGATCTAGGGGCTCAGCAACTTCACAAGGCGATCCATGAGATTCCAATTGGTGAGAATGATGAGCAGTTGACTCAGATTGATGTCAATGGATCGGCTGGCCAAGATGCCGTCATGATGCGTTTGAATCATCCGATTCGGATCAAGATGGAAGGGCCTCTTGGTGATTACGCGTTTGCCTTCAATCAGCAGGCTGATATTCGCATGACAGGTGCCGTGGGCAGTGGTGTAGCCGAGGGCATGATCAGCGGTGCGGTTCGGGTGCGTGGTGACGCCGGTGTTGGTGCTGGAGCAGCCATGACGGGTGGAACACTTGCGATTTACGGAAACGCGGGGAATCGTTGTGGAGCGGCGATGCGAGGTGGAGGTATTTTTGTTCGGGGTGACGTGGGTGATGAAGCAGGTGTTGGCGCGTTGGGAGGGATGATTGTGATTGGTGGAGATGCTGGTCATAACCTTGGTGATGCGATGAGTAACGCGACGGTGTTCATTCGAGGCGCCGCCGCAAGTTTTGCTGCGGGAGTGACGGATGCTCCACTTCGAAAACGTGAGCAACTGCGTTTAGGGCTGCTGCTCATCAATGCGTCGATCCGTGGTGACGCCAAAGAGTTCCGTCGCATTGTGCCAACTGCGATGCTGGAAGCAGAAGCAAATGAGCGTGGCGAACTGAATCCGAATTGGCGATAGCGGAACGAATCTTAAAACGACTTTGGGAATGCACGCCGGAATTGGAATTGAATCGATGAATGAACGTCTTGAAAAAATATGTTTTCTGCCACCACCTATGGATACACCTTGGGTGGGTGCGCCTGCGGAAGATGGTTCAATAAAAGTCGAACGGACCAACGGAAATCCAGTTGCGTTGAAATTGCCACTATTCTGGTATGACCCACCCTGGTCAGAGGTCGAAATTGATTCGGCTGACGCCATTGCTGCTGCGGTTGCTCGATTGGGGGTGCTCGTCAGTGCCTTGCGTAGCGACCTTGCCTCAGCTGATGACGAACCTGAACTGCATGGCGCCAGTGCTGCTGCAGCGATCGGAGTGCAGGCGGAAGAGACTGAGGATTTACCACGAATCATTCCCTACCGTCCTGAGCGTTACGGCTTGAGCGACCGAGATTTTGATGGTGCCGCTATCGTGGATGTGCGACTTGCCATGCGGCGGAATCCAACCGGGCGGTTTGCTTACACCCCGGAGGAAATTGGGCGATGGGAGGCAACTCAGGCTGAAGCACCACTTGCCGGTGGAGGTTGGGTACCGGCGGCTTCGTTCCCTCCTGATGTTGAAGGTCTCGAGAAGCTCAAAGGAAAACTGAATCAATTGCGTTTGTTGGCAGGGGATGCTGCTGTCTTTGTTTCGATGGCTCCTCACCGTCTGAACGAAGAACTACCGGCGGTTCTGAGTAGCCAGCCGGATGGTGTTATCCTGAGATTGAATGAGCTTGATCTGAGTCCATTGGAGCTTGCAGATTGCGTCAAGCAAACACGTGCGATGATGGATGAACAGCAGTGTGATCACTTGCCATTGTGGGTCGTGCCCGGTCAAGTATCGGCTGCCGATGCAGCCAAGTTGATCGCACTGGGAGCGAACGCGGTCGCCATCGATTCGTGGTGTCAGGAACTCGTCAACGAAATCAGAGATGCTCAGCAAAACGCTGGTTCAACTTCTGGGTACTCCTCCTTGGCAGCACCCAAAACGCAGGAGTGGGTTGATTGGGTCGAAGACGAGTTGGTTCGCCATATCGAACGGTTCGATGGCCTGATGCATGCCATGGTGTATCAACCACCTGAAGACAGACTGGCAACTCTCTCAGCAGAGTGGGCGTCCAGATTGTCGATCCCTACTTTGAGTGTTCCCTTCGATGCAGGTTCTTGATCTCGGATTGCTGTGAATCCGAACAAGGGATTTATCTGAATCCGAGCAGGGAATTCCTGTGAATCCGAGCAGGCCAAGGTTCCACCTACTTCATTTCAGCGTTGCCTTTTCGCATGGCTGACCGTTCGCTCACCGGGCCCGTTTGATCGCCACCTGATAACTGCCGCGGTTATCATTCATCTTTCCGCATTCGTCATTGATGCGAAATAGTAGCCAGCTGTATTCGGGGACATTGACTATGGACTGGTCCTTCACACCCTGAACGTCGAGTGGTTCGATCCGTTTTGCTTGGGGATCATTGGCGTTGGGCAGCAAGCAGAATTGCAATTGTCCCAGTGGCCGGCCACGGTGGTACTGGAAGGTGATCCCCGCAGGTTGGCTAGTCCATGGCTTGGGTTGGTTCGCAAGAGTGATCTCGCCTTCGGCGGAGATACTGATTTTAGCACCGCGCGGAATGCGAACCCCGCAGGACTGCCAGCCTTGATCTGGGCGGACTTGAAGTTTGAGGTCACTACCGTTCCAGACAGGGTCCTTTGCCGACAGCTTTACCTGCTCCCTGTTCCAGTCAAAACCGTAGTTCAGGTCGTGGCAAGCCAGCCGCCAGCGGGCTGCCAAAATCGGCCATTGCTTTGCGAGGGTTGATTGCAGCTCGCGATTGAATGCAGGCCCCGTTTCGTTACCTCGTTGTGCTGCGGCCACAAAAGCCGAACGGTACTCCGGGTAACTAGTCAGGATCATGCAAGCAGCCCAGCTCCAACTATAGGTGGCGACATCACCGGTTAAATTCGGCTGATAACCCAGCACCGCGTTAATACTGGGGACCTCGCTGCTCTTGGTTGCCTGCCCCATGCGTTTGAATCTTCCCCAATACGGAGCTTCTTCTCGACTTTGAGGAATTTGGTTGATTTTGACGTTAGGGCCGGATCCGTGGTGGGTTGCCAGCAGTTCAGCAGATCCTTCTTGAAACCACGTCGGGCCAGCGCCGTTGAACAAGTGGTACGCCAGTGAATGGACACCTTCATGCAGCAGCAAGTGTCGTGTGTAATATTCGCTTTGCTGTGCCAGGACCCAAACTTGATTGCCCATCGCATAGCCGAAGGGAAAATTGGGAACGGTCGCCGGAATCAGGCCACGTTGGTTAAAATCAGCTCTGTTGCGGATTACACAGGCTTTCACTTTGAAGTCAGTGATTGCATTTGTGTCCATATTCCAGAACTGCATCCACTGGGGTACCGCGGCATCAAAAGATGCCACTAGACTCTCGGCCTCTTCTGCGGAAGCGATATCCGTGGTCAAGTGAATGTAGCGGCCGTCCCGCACCAAAAGCTCATCGGCCCTCAAGGGCGCGGCGAGTAAGGCGAAGAAACATCCCACACCGAAGATTAACTGTGATTGAAACATTCTCCTATTCTACATGGATTTTTCGTTTTGCTGTCAGGGTGAGACTGCTTGGCTGGGTCGGGGTTGCGTCGTGTCTGGTGCCGGCCAGCGGGTGTGTGTCACGTGCTGAGAGCGACGTCGTCGTTTATTCGGCACTGGATGAGGAATTTGCGTTTCCCATTCTCAACGCATTTGAACGATCCACGGATCATGAGACAGGTGTTATTCCCAAATTTGACGTTGAATCAACCAAGACGGTGGGTCTGGTTAATCGCATCATCGCCGAGCAGGACAAACCTGTTTGTGATCTGTTCTGGAACAATGAGATCATGCACACCGTGCGTCTCCAGAAACTGGGGATTTTGCAACCCTTGAACTGGGATCTGCCCTCCGGCTATCCAACGGAAATGGTTGCCCGCGACGGAACGTGGTGCGGGTTTGCCGCTCGCGCGCGGGTGTTGTTGATCAATACAAAGCTGGTCCCAGATCCAGCAGATTACCCCACCTCGGTTGCAGATCTGTCAGATCCCAAGTGGGAAAAGAAATGCGCGATGGCTCGGCCCTTGTTTGGGACCACGGCGACGCATTTTGCCGTTCTGCGAGAACTGCAAGGCCGCGAGGCTACGCTAAGCCAAATGCAGGACATTCAAAAAAATGCGGTGATTTTGTCGGGCAATAAGCAAGTTGCCCAAGCAGTTGCCTCGGGACGCGTCGCATGGGGATTGACGGATACAGACGACGCAATCATTGAAAAAGATAGTGGCGAGTCCGTCGCAATCGTCTTTCCTGATCAAGCACCGGATCAAGCGGGAGCCCTAAGAATTCCCAACACAATCGCTGTGCTTAAAAATGCTCCTCATGCAGTGGCTGCCGCGCAACTCGCTGATTATCTCATCAGTCCCGAAACGGAGGACCGACTGGCGATGGGCAACAGTAGCCAATTGCCGGTGCATCGGGGCAGCAAATTTCCACCGCGTGTGCTGCCCAGCGATCCTGTTCGTTGGATGCGAGTTGACTTTGAGGCAGCAGCCGAGGGTTGGGAGGAGTGGTCAAAGGAAGTTCAACAGCTGTTCCGCGACTAATTCAACTCATCCTTGCCTGCCGGGCGTGCATGCGTTCCGGGCGTTTGGTGCCGCGTTCGTAGGTTCGCACTGCAGTTGGGGCTGCCACTTCCGCCTGCCGGGTCAGGCTGATTCCACCGAGGTCGAGTGGACTGTTTCACCATTGAGTCGGTAGTGACGGCCACGTTGGCTTGCCAGCTTTTGCAGATGAGGGCGCCGGATCATTTGCATGCTGGTTTTGGGGGCGGATGATTCGGGAGCCGATTCCGCAGTATCGGCATGAGTCCCGAAGGCCCGAAGACGACGCATCAGAGCACCTGAAAGTGGGCGTGGTGTGCTCTCTGCGCGGGCGGCGACAACCGACTTGTCTTCGCTCATGCGCAGTAAACGTCTCATATCTTCTATCCGTACGGTAGCGTCCGTTTCCTGAATGAAAACGAGTTCGCCGGTTGATCGTTCCAGTCCGGTTTGACCGGCGGCTTCAAGCCCCCGAGGACGACTGTGGCGAACAATCCGTACTTGTGGATAACGGGCCTTCAACTCACTCAGGACTTCGGGCGTGGAGTCCTTGCTGCCATCGTCAACCACCATGACCTCGGTGGCTCCCCGTGTCAGATCTGACATTGCCTCGAGAACTTGAATCACCCGGGATTCAATGTGATGTTCACCATCTCGGACGGGCAGGACAACAGATATTCGAGGGGATGGCGAGGACATCTGTGGGTTCCGATGGAGGCTGCGTCTTCAGGAGCGACGCTGAGCATCTTTGGGCTGACGATACCCTTTGCTTCGACCATCGATCGCTGATTGCTTGACCCACCAAATGAAAGGTCGCGATTTGCCCGTCGTTCCGCCGCTAACGAATGCACCTATAATCGCGGGCGAGATATGCTGAGCCATGCGGATTTTGAAGCGGCCCTCGTGTTTCAGTCGTGCCCGTAGATGGGGGTGAACTGATAATGACGGCTAAGTCCGCTCTTCAAGTTGTCTCCACCCGAAAATTCATGCTTCCGATCATTTCCTCTGCAGCAGGTAAAGCACCGTGACCAACATTCCTGATTTTCAAAAAGGCTTGCCATTTGATGGGACCAGCGGGTTATTGCCCGCTATCGCTCAGGATAGCGTCACCGGACGCGTCCTGATGATGGCTTGGATGGATCAGCAGGCGTGGCAGGAGACACTGTCATCAGGTGCCGCCGTTTATTTCAGTCGAAGCCGGGGGAAATTGTGGCGAAAGGGTGAAACCAGTGGACATCGCCAGCGGGTGACTGAAATTCGACTTGATTGTGATGCCGACTCTATTCTGCTGCAGGTCGAACAGACCGGTGCTGCCTGCCATGAGGGTTACGCCAGTTGTTTTTTTCGAAGCATTGATGAGGGTGGTGCTGCCAATATTACAGAGGACCGGTTGGTCGACCCCGAAGAGGTTTACGGAACTAAAAAATGAAAACTGTTGCTGATGCACAACGCATCATTTCCTTGCTGCCAGGAGCTACCGAATGGGTTTGCCAGTTGGGACTTGCTGATCGTCTGGTTGCCATCTCGCACGAATGCGATTTTCCAGACGCAATCTGCGGATTGCCACGCGTCACTCGCTCGAAGATTGATTCCACGCAGTCCAGTCGTGAGATCGATGCTGCCGTGAAATCATTCAGCGATACAAAGACATCGCTGTATGAACTTGATCAGGACAGAGTGTGTTCTCTGAAACCTGATTTGATTTTGACCCAGACACTGTGCAATGTGTGTGCCGTCAATGAACGCGATGTGTTGCGGTGTATCGCGGATCTCGAGAAACCTTGTGAGATTCTGGATTTGCCGGCGACAAGTTTGACAGCCGTATTGGAGGATGCGTCAACGATTTGGAAAGCGACCGGTCGATGTGAGTCCGGAATCCGAGCAAGCAAGGCGATAGATGAACGTGTCGACCGCGTTCGTCAGACGGTTGAAAAACGATATGCCGGAAATCAAGTGTCGCGACCTAAAGTTACCCTTTTGGAATGGTTGGATCCTCTTTACTGCTCAGGGCACTGGACACCCCAGTTGATTGATTGGGCCGGTGGAGTCGATCCGATCGGAAAGACAGGCCAACTATCCCGAGTACTTTCCTTGGAAAAACTTGCGAGTGTGAATCCTGATATCCTACTTGTGGCGTGTTGCGGGATGAGCGAACAACGCACCCGAAGTGAATGGGATACGGTTACCTCGGAAAAAATTGCAGCGGGCAATTTATGGCTCAATTTGGATGCTGTTTGTAACCAGCATGTTTATCACTTCGATGGATCAGCTCTTTTTAACCGACCAGGGCCCCGATTGATTGACGCATTAGAAGCGGTGACAAAAATCGTTGAGGATTGGCATGCAGCCCAAGCTTAAAATCAAGACAAACTCGTGAGCGAACCTGTGTTGGGTCGAATCACGTGGAATCAACCCATTTCTGCGGTACCTCCCCTTGCTCAGAGTGGCTCGGAATACCATCTTTTCGAATTGACCTCTTAACACCATCACCTGATCGAGCCGGTTTGTCCGTTCTTCGATCGCGAACCTGACTTCCGGAGAATCACATGAGCGCTGAGGCCAGACTGCAAGAATTGGGTATCGAGTTGCCAACCGCA
>Ga0315330_10000934_pt1 | contig 19164 bp, 21 predicted proteins | sample M140m34915metaG_FD_203453 | JGI IMG/M metagenome (GOLD analysis project Ga0315330, IMG submission 203453) | Ammonia-oxidizing marine archaeal communities from Monterey Bay, California, United States - M1 40m 34915 | ecosystem: Environmental > Aquatic > Marine > Intertidal zone | place: USA...
CCTTGGCGGTGTAATGAATTAGTTACATGACTTGGCTTGTTTCTCATATTAATAATTTAGATAGTCGAAGCGCAATCACAGACGCTTCAGGCACTTATACATATTCTGAATTATCTTCTAAAGTCAGAAGCTTTCAAAAAGAAACTGAAGAGATGATTACTGCTGGAGAAGTGGTTATTATTCTATCTGATTATAATTTCTATTCAATTGCTTTATTTATTGCATTAATGAATAAGCGATGCATTATTGTTCCAATTGTTAGTCGCGTTAATTCAGAGATTAATAATAAAATTGAAGTTGCATTTGGAAAAAAAATTATAAAAATCTCCCCTTCTGGCCAACTGAAAATTGATGCTACTAAAGAAATTAAAAATCATACTTTAACTGCGCACTTAATTAAAAAAAATCAAGCTGGTTTAATACTGTTTAGTAGTGGTAGTACAGGTAGCCCTAAGGCCATGATTCATAATCTAGATATTCTTGTAGATAGCTTTACTGGAAAGAAGATTAAAAAGCTAAATATGCTAGTTTTTCTAATGTTTGACCACATAGGAGGCATTAATACTCTTATAAATACTTTATCTATAGGTGCTCATATAGTTTTACCATCAAATAGAAACACCTCAGAAATTGCAGCATTAATTGAAAAATATAAAGTTAATGTTTTGCCTACATCTCCTACTTTTTTAAATATGATGCTGATGGACAACGTTTCAAAAAGGTATGATCTTAGAAGTTTAAAGATGATTACATATGGGACAGAGTCAATGCCAGAAAGCTTGTTACAAAGATTAAAAACTTCCTTTCCTAAGGCGCGCTTACTTCAAACTTTTGGAACTAGCGAAACTGGAATTATTCAATCAACAAGTAAATCATCTGATAGTCTTAACTTGAAACTAAATGACCCAAATCAGGAATATAAGGTGATGGATGGTGAGTTATGGTTAAGAAGTAAAACTCAAGTTTTAGGATATTTAAATGCTTCAATGGATTCATTTACTAAGGATGGCTGGTTCAAAACTGGAGACCTAGTGGATGAGCTTAAAAACGGCTATATCCGAATAATTGGGCGAAAAAATGATTTAATAAATGTTGGGGGTGAAAAGGTACTACCGTCAGAAGTAGAATCAATATTGATGGAAATGGAGATAGTTTTAGATGCGACAGTATATGGTGCTCCAAATTCTATTACAGGCCAAAGTGTAGTTGCAGATATTGTTTTATTTGATTCAAATGACTCTAAGTCAGTGAAAAAAGATATCAGAGGCCACTGTAGATTAAGACTTTCAGAGTTTAAAATCCCAACCAAAATAAACTTTATTAAGAATACTAATATTAGCGATAGATTTAAGAAGCTTAGGAATTAATAATGCCAGTAGCAAAATTTAACCAAGCAAAAATTAATGGAATTGTGACATGTGTTCCTGAAAATTTTCGAAGGATAGATGAAGACGTTGATTCACTTTATAACGGAAATATAAAACAAGTTGAGAGAATAAAAAAAACTATAGGCCTTGACAAGAGACACATTGTTAAAGGTAACACAACAACTGCTGATTTGTGTGAATTAGCTGCAAAAGAGTTACTAAATTCTATCGATATAAACTGTAATTCTATCGATGCGTTGATATTGGTGACCCAAACGCCAGATTATTTCCAGCCTGCAACAGCAGCTTATTTACATGGAGTTTTAGATTTGCCCAAAACTTGTGCGGCATTTGATGTAAATCAAGGCTGTGCCGGTTATATTTATGGCCTTTGGCTTGCTTTTATGATGATTGAATCTGGAGGTTGCAAAAATGTTTTACTTCTTGCAGGAGACACACTAAGCAAAGTAGTAAATCCAAAGGACTCTAACGTAGCTTCACTTTTCGGGGATGCTGGAACTGCAACTTTAATTGGCAGGTCAAGTAAAATTGAAAAATCATTTTTTAAAATTAATACAAATGGGAAAAAATTTGACACAATAATTCAGCCAAAAGGTGCTTTTAGAGTTCCAACAAATAAACAGATTAATGATGAAAGAATTTTCAATATAATAGATAATAGAGGTCTAAGTGATTTATATATGGATGGATCAGAGGTATTCAACTTTTCAATACAAACTGAGCCTAATGCGATAAATGAAATTCTTGAATTATCACAATTATCGATGTCTGATATTGATTATATTGTTTTCCACCAGGCCAATAAATATATAATTTCAAATATCACAAAGCGACTAGGGATTTCACCTGATAAAGTACCCTTAGATACTACTGGTAGGTATGGCAACCAAAGTTCAGCCTCAATTCCCTCAACAATATGTGATACTATTAGTAGCAAACTAACTGATATCCCTATGAAATTGGTGCTATCTGGCTTTGGGGTTGGCCTTTCATGGGGAACAGCGATTTTAAATTTGGATGATATTTTTTGTCCAAAAATTATATTTTATAAATAATTAAGGGTTTATGAAAAGACAAGAATTACTAGATAATATCAAAGAGGTGCTTCAAAGAGATAATGAGTTAACTGAAGATATGTATTTAGATAAAATTGAGGAATGGGATTCTTTGGGCATTATTGTTATTTCTGAATTATATGAGCAACTTTTTTCATGCATAATTCCAAGTGAAGAACTTATTAAGTGCATTAAAGTTAGTGATCTTATCAATCTTGGCGAAATTGATGACGAAATACAGTGAAAATGATATTTTTATCGTTACAGGCGCAACATCTGGCATTGGAAGTGCTGTTGCCCGCGAACTAAACCAACTTGGCGCGATAGTAATTGCAATTGGAAGAAATAGCAAAAAATTAGATTTTTTGAAGAAAGAATGTTCGAATCCAGAAAACTTAAAGTGTGAGAAAAAAGATTTACTAAAAATTACTGATTTGGATAGGTGGGTTTTATCATTATCCAAAAAATATGGCAAATTAAGAGGTGCAATTCTTTGCGCTGGAATACAGCAAATAATACCAATTTCAGCTTTAAATTCAATCGAAAAAAGTAAAGAATTATTTGAAATTAATTATTTCTCATGTATTCAATTTGCAAAAGGATTTACTGATAGAAGAGCTAATATTGGAGCAGGGAGCTCATTAGTTTTCTTATCATCAATTGCATCAATTAGAGGCAATCCTGGCATTATAGGTTATAGTGCTTCTAAAGGCGCTATTAATTCAGCAGTACAGTCTCTTGCACTTGAAGTTGCTAGCCGTGGTATTCGAGTAAACTCAATCTTACCCGGATTTTTAATTACAGAAATGACTAACAAACTATATGACCAAAAATTTATTGATAATATTAACCAACTCTATCCTTTAGGAATTGGTTCAATAAAAGATGTCGTTGGCCCCATACTTTTTTTATTATCTGAAGATTCTAGATGGATTACTGGTAGTCATTTAGTTGTTGATGGAGGAGGAAGCCTTTGAAGGAAATAATAATTTTAGGAGGTGGTGGTTTTGCTAGGGAGTTATTTTCATGGATAAAAACTTCGGAAAAAAATCAAAATCTGAAATTTAAAGGGTTTTTAGATTTAAATGGAGAATCGTTAAAGAGCTTTGGGTTAGATAAATATTATCTGGGGAGTGAAAATAATTATATATTTAATGGAGAAAGTGTTCTTGTGGCAGTATCTGATAATAATATCAGAGAGTTAATAATTAGTAAGTTAAGAAATAAAAATGTTTGTTTCTGCAACTATATTCATGACTCTGTAATTGTTGGAGTAGATGTCAAATTTGGCGAAGGAAATATAATATGTCCTAATTCTATTTTCACTGCCAATATAAAAATATGTGACTTTAACATTTTTAACTTAAATGTAACTATAGGACATGATGTAAATATTGGTTCGTTTAATACATTCAGTTCTCATTGTGATGTTACGGGAGGCGTTAATATCAAAAATAATAATTTTATGGGCTCAAGAGTATCAATATTACCAAAGTCTAAAATTGGAAATAGTAACAAAATTTCAGCTGGAAGCGTTATTTATAAGGGATTAAAGGATAATTCTATATTTAAAGGAAATCCTGCAAAAATGATAGGGGTTAATAAATGATTAAAAAATGTCTTTTTCCAGCAGCTGGCTATGGAACCCGTTTCTTACCTGCAACCAAAGCAGTTCCCAAAGAAATGCTTCCAATACTAACAAAACCTCTTCTTCAATATGGAGTAGAAGAGGCATTAGATGCAGGCATAACTAATATGGCAATTGTTACTGGAAGAGGTAAAAGAGCTATTGAAGATCACTTTGATAACTCATTTGAACTTGAAGAACAATTAAGAGGAACTTCAAAAGGTCACTATCTAGATGAAATTAATAAGATAATTAAAAAATCTGCTTTTACTTATGTCCGACAAAAAAAAATGCTTGGTTTAGGACATGCTATTCTCACTGCCGAACCTCTCATTGGAACCGAATCTTTTGCTGTAGTTCTTGCTGATGATCTATGTGATTGTGATGAACATGGCGTTATTTCACAATTGGCAAAAATTTATGAAAAGTATCAATGCTCTGTTGTAGCAATCCAAGAAGTGCCGATTAATCAAACTAGTAAATATGGAATAGTTTCTGGTAACAAAATTGACCAATCAAAAAGCACTTATAAAGTTTCAGAAATGGTTGAAAAACCTAATATAGAGCTTGCTCCAAGCAATATGGCAATTATTGGACGATACATCCTAACTCCAGATATTTTTAGTATTCTCAAAACCATCAAGCCTGACAAAAATGGAGAAATACAAATAACTGATGCACTAAATGTACAAGCTAAAAAAGGTAAAGTTGTTGCATTTAAATTCCAAGGAAGGAGGTTTGATTGTGGCAGCATTAATGGCTATATAGAAGCAACAAACTTCTTTGCTAGAAAAAAAGGAATTTTGTAGATAAATCAGGTTATCCTAATTCTATTTTGTTTATAGAAAAAAATTATTTTTTACTAAACGCGCCCTACTTTGTTTTTAGAACGCATTTATGTTGTTTAATATGCTAATTAGCGATGCTCTATAATTAAGCCAATCATGTTATAACTTCGATATGCTTAAAAATGGACTTCAATAATAAAACTATTCTCATTACTGGTGGTGCGGGCTTTATAGGAAGTAATTTAGCTTTTTATTTTCAAGAATACTTTCCAGACGCGAAGGTTATCGTTTTTGATTGCTTTAGAAATGATGAAACTTTTGAAAATGGTAATTTAAAAAGCTTTGGTCATTACAAAAACTTAATTGGCTTTAATGGCGATATTATTTGCGGAAATATTAATAATAAAATTGATCTTGATTTATTAAATGACTATCAATTTGATTACATCTTTCATCATGCTGCGATTTCGGATACTAGAGTATATGATCAAGAAATTATATTGAAAACTAATGTAAATGCATTTCATGATCTATTAAAAATAGCTAAAAAAAATAAATCTGTGATGGTTTATGCAAGTTCAGCTGCAACATATGGTAGCCTGCCCTCTCCCCAAATTGTAGGTAAAGAAAATCCAGAAAATCCTTATGGTTATAGCAAATATATCATGGATCAAGTTGCCATTAAATACTCGAAAGAAAATCCAGATTTAAAAATAGTAGGATTAAGGTTTTTTAATGTCTATGGGCCAAGAGAATATTATAAAGCCAGAACATCTTCAATGGTAATTCAGCTAGGTCATCAAATTTTAGATGGCAAGCCTCCTCGTTTATTTGAGAATTCATCTTTAATATCCAGAGACTTTATATACATTGATGATGTAGTTCAGGCCAATATCAATGCATGTAATGCCAGGAAAAATGGAACTTATAATGTTGGCACAGGAATTTCAAGAAATTTTCAAGAAATTGCCGATATTTTACAAAAGGAATTGAAAACTAATTTAGGTACAGAGTACTTTAAAAACCCTTATAGTGGTTATCAAACAAATACCCGAGCAGATATTACTAGCACCAAGAAAAACTTAGATTTTGAGTTGAAATTTACTTTAGAGGAAGGTATTAAGGCATATATTCCCGAAATTTCACGCCTTCATGGAACGGAAAATTTATGATTTCTTTAAAAGAAAGTAATCCAAAAATTTTAGTAATTGGTGACCTAATGATTGATCATTATCTTTGGGGCTCATCTGATCGCATATCCCCTGAGGCTCCAGTTCAAGTAATAAATATTGATACTGATAGTGTTGGTCTTGGTGGTGCCGGCAATGTTGTCAGCAATCTTAGTGCACTTGGAGCTAAAGTTGATGTTATAAGTGTGATTGGAGAATGTAAAGCATCAGAAGAACTAAAAAGTTTATTATCAGATATTAAGGTTGATACTCAATACTTAATTACTGAAAAAGATCGAATCACAAGCAAGAAAAGTAGAATAATTGCTTCACAACAGCAAGTAATCCGATATGATCGAGAGAGTACTGTTGAGATTAGTGATTCATCCCAAATAGCCATCCTTAAAATCTTCGAAGTAATTGTAGATAAGTATGACATCGTACTTCTATCAGATTATGGAAAAGGCTTGTTGACTTTTCAATTAACTCAATCATTGATTAAAATTGCTAATAAAAATAATAAGAAATTATTAGTTGACCCTAAAGGACTAGATTATTCAAAATATAAAGGTGCGTATCTACTTACCCCTAACAAAAAAGAAGCTAGTGAAGCAACAAATATTATTATTAAAGATAATGAAAGTTTAACTAGAGCTATAAAAAATCTTCAAAAACAATGTAATTTAACCTTATCACTTATTACTCTGAGTGAAGAAGGAGTAGCTATATTTGATGAAGAATTAAGAGTTCATCCAACACTTGCTCGACAAGTATTCGATGTTACTGGGGCTGGTGATACTATCCTGGCCTCTCTAGGCTTTGCATTATCATGCAATAATAATATTGATGAAGCTGTAAAATTTGCCAACCTCGCCGCAGGTGTTGTAGTAGGGAAAATTGGCTCAGCAACAGTTACGCTTAATGAAATATTTGAATATGAATCAAGCCTAAACAAATCCAATAGTGATGAGCATATAAAAACTTGGGATCAAATTACATCTATTGTTGATGAATTAAAAAATAAGAATAGAAAAATTATTTTTACAAATGGCTGCTTTGATATTTTACATATTGGGCATATAAAGTACTTAGAAAAAGCTAAAAGCTTTGGGGATATATTAATTGTAGGCCTTAACTCTGATGACTCAATTAGAAGACTTAAAGGTAAAAAACGCCCTATAAACATTCAAACTGATCGTGCATACCTTCTTGCCTCACTTGAAGTAGTTGATTATTTAGTCGTATTCGACGATGATACCCCTTTTGAATTAATAAATCTTATTAAGCCTGATGTATTGGTCAAAGGCGGTGATTATAAAGAGAGAAAAGTTGTAGGTGAGGATATTGCCAAAGAACTAAGGCTAGTCAAATTTATTGAAGGTAAAAGTACAACTAAAATAATTGAAAAACTAAAGAAATCATGAAAGATATTATAAAAAAAGAATTTAATGCGCATATAAAAACTGCAAACTTACTTTATGATCTAACAGATAAGGTCGCATCTTCAGCTCAGTTATGTATTGGCTGTCTAAAAAATGGTGGAAAAATTTTAATATTTGGAAATGGTGGAAGTGCTGCAGATGCGCAACACATAGCTGCAGAACTAGTTGGAAAATACAAAACTAATCGCAAAGGTTTATCAGCAATTGCCTTGACTACTGACACCTCTACACTTACATCAATTGGTAATGACTTTGGCTATATGCATGTATTCGACCGTCAGGTAGAAGCTCTTGCAAATAAAGGAGATGTATTAATTGGAATTAGTACAAGCGGTAATAGTGAAAATGTTATTAGTGCTCTTAAATTAGCAACAAAATTAAACTGCAATACTATTGGGCTCAGTGGTCAAGATGGTGGGGAGATTAATAATATTTGTGATATAAGCCTAATAGCTCCTTCTGACGACACTCCACGAATTCAAGAAATGCATATCATTATTGGACATACAATTTGTCACTTAATTGATCAAGAATTTAAGGTTTAATTTAAACCCCTCACTGCCTCCAAAACTTCTGACGCCTCGATCAACTTCATACAATTGTGGTGCTTAAGTGGACAAACTCTCCTCATACATGGTTGACATTCTAAATTCTTTTTTACTATCACGCTTTTTTTATTCATCCATTGAGAGGTCTCCTGATATTTAGTTGGGCCAAAAATTGCCACGGTTGGTACCTGTGAAGCAGCTGCCAAATGCATTGGTCCACTGTCGCCAGTAATAAATAAATCTAGATTAGCAATTTGAATAATCAGTTCATCAATATTCGTTTTAGCTGCCAAATTTCTATAGTTATGAATACCATTATCTATTAAGTAATTTTCAATATCTTTAGCAATATCTATTTCTTCAGGACCGCCAAAAATGATAATGTCATATTCAGTAGATAAAGCCATAGCTACATTAGCAAACTCTTTTGGATACCAACGCTTTGCACTTCCATATGATGCACCTGGGTTTATTCCCAATAATTTATTGTTTTTATCCTTATTTTTTTTCTCAGAATATAATGATAATCTGCTGGCAACAGAATTGATTTGTAAGCAATCATTTACAAAATTATTATATTGCTCTACTTGATGCGTTTTGTTATATTTAGTTTTATCAAATTGATACTTATTGTTAGATGAAATAAAAAATTTAATAAATTTAGCACGAATTGAATTTCTAAAAGAGAAAAATATATCAAACTCTTCAAGGGTCTTCAAGGTTTTATATAAAAAAATAAAATTTTTATCCAGTATGTGACTACTAACTACACTTGGATGATTTTTTAAAGCTTCAATTGAAATTAAAGAACCAATTAGAGTGATTTGTACATCGCTAAATTGATTTACAATATTCTCAATAGCTGGGGTAGTCATTATTGCATCACCAAGCCACGACGGAAGTTCAATTAAAATTTTCATTAAACTAACTTATAGTGTTTTTTACTTAACTCTAGTCCAAACAAGTTTTCAAGCTGAATCATAAATCGATGCTTTTTTTGCTTGTTAGAGAGCTGATAGTTGGGGTCTGCCTTATACAATCCAGAAGCCTTAGGAAGCCAATCTTGGACAACTTTTGGGTGTGTCCCCTTAAATTTTTTAATTATTGTTTGGTCTATTTGAGAATAATCAATTTCTTGTGGATCTTTCCCCCAGTACTTTTGCACTTTTTTAGTTTTTAAATTCATCTGCGCTTCACTTCTAACCCATCCATAGTGATAACAAGTAACCCCAGTATGTTTTGCTTTAGGATATCTTCCCTTTTTATTAGAATCTAAAACAACCCAAAATAGACCATCAGGTGCGTAAGCTCTGACAGAACTTTTTATGATTCTTGCTTCTGATCGATACCACCCAGGAGAATTGAGAATACTGTTAGCATTTCCATAAAAATGATTAAAGTCAAAAACTAGGGCCTCTACATTAGAATCATTTAAATGAGTCTTCATGCAACTTTTAATTTGCTTTAAGTCTTTTTCGTGATAAACTTCATCTGCTTCAATGTAGAAGGCCCAATCACCTATACAATTATATTGCGCGATCATTTTTTGTTGGCCATAAACGTAGCCACTGTTTCGCATATTATTATTCCATTTTGACTCAATAATTCGAATTTTTTTATCTTGTAAAGAGCGAATAATATTCAAAGTATTGTCTTCACTTTGGCCAACATTAATGACAAACTCATCGACTATGGACAATATTGATTGAATAGATTGTAAAAAAGGATAACCTAAAATCTGTCCATTTTTGATAAAGGTAAATGCACTAACTTTCATGATTTTCGATTGAGTTAATTCCATTTTTACACCAGACAATTTTATTTTTGACAGCTTCATCCAAAAGCTGATCATTTTTTTCGATTAATATCCTAGAATTTTCGTTGTGCCACAAATGAAATTGAATAGCATTAAAGCGAAGACTTTTTCTTTTAATCCCACTATTGATTAAGCGAATTACAAACTCACTATCCTCCCTACCCCATCCTTCAAAATCATTGTTAAAACCATTTACATTAATACAATCTTTTTTAAAAAAAGCTAAATTGCAAGATTTAATACCTCGAAGATGATTTTTTTTACTAGAAAATAGCATAGAAAATACTTTGGAATGAATAGCATTTTTTCTATTTTTTAATCCTAATGAAAAAAAGGAAAAATTTATATTTTTTTTTAATATTGCTTTTCTTGTTTCTTTTTCAGATATCAATGATCTTGTACCCTGAATAAAATAACCATTTTCTATATTAATTAAATGGTCATTAATAAAATTATTGTGGAGTACCATGTCTCCATCAATCATAATAATATAATCACCTGAAGACTTAAATATTGCTTTATTTCTTGATCTAGCTGCTCTAAAGCCATTATCTTCTTGCCATGAATGAATAATATTTAAATCAAATTGTTTTTTAAAACTTGATATCAGATTTTTTGTTTTCTCATCACTTCCATCATCGGCAATAACTATTTCATCTGGTATTACAGTTTGGTTTTTAACACTTTTTAAAACTAATAATAATGATTCTGGCCAATTAAAGGTGGTAATTATTAGACTAATTTTCATTAGCTTATGAGTTATTAGATAAAATAGAGTCTAAATTATAAGCCATATTTTCCTTACTACTTATTTGAAATAGAAATGAGCATTAACAATCCAATTTTACTTATACTATGAAAATTTCTGTATATATTATCGCCTTTAACGAAGTGGAAAAAATTCGAGATTGCATAAATAGCGTAATGTGGGCTGATGAAATTATTTTGGCAGATTCTCACAGCACTGATGGAACAACGCAAATTGCTAAAGAATTAGGAGCTAAAGTAATTCATATTCCATTTCAAGGATATGGAAGACTTCGAAATGAAGCGATAACTTATTGCAGCGGTGATTGGATTCTCAGCATTGATTCAGATGAAAGGTGTACAGCTGAAGTTCGTGATGAAATTTCTAATCTTATTAATAATGCCCCATTAGACATATATCGAATACCAAGAAAAAATTTCTTTATGGGAAAGTGGATAAAGTACTCTGGCTGGTATCCAAACTTTAGGCAACCTCAACTTTTTAAAATAGGCAAAATGTCCTACTCAATGGATCCAGTTCATGAAGGTTATATAAATAAAAGTAATAAAAAAGTTGGAACTTTGAAGAATTTTATTTGGCAATTTCCATTTAAAAACACTGAAGAATTGATTCACAAGGCCAATCGATATTCAAGCCTAGGAGTCTCTAAATTGCAAGAAAAGTCAGTCAAAGGTACTGTTTTTAAAGCTTTTCTTCATGGCTCTTGGGCTTTTTTTAAGCATTATTTTTTGAAATTAGGCTTTTTGGATGGTGGCCCAGGATTTGTAATTGCCTTTGGTAATTTTGAAGGTACTTTTTATAGATATGTTAAGTTAACTGAAAAACAGAAAAACTGGAAAGCTCCAAAAATAGATCAAATTAAAGCTTCATTAAAATGATTGTACCAGTTATATTGACAGGTGGAAGTGGCTCAAGATTATGGCCTCTTTCTAGAAAACATTGCCCAAAACTATTCATTAGTCTTCTTAATAAAACATCATTATTTGAAAGAGCGACTAAAATATGAATCTAAAATCTTTAATATTTGTCAAAAATCATTAAAGAATTCTTCTTATGATCTTGATTTTATTCGAATAGATCATGAGCAATTTCGAATTTGACCTAATAAATCTATTGATTATGCCATAATGAAAAAACCATCAATGGAGTTGTGGTTCCATTCGATGGGATTTGGAGTGATATTCGATCCTGGGAATCTTTATGGCATTCAAAATACAAGGATAATAACAATGATGTCATTGAAGATTATGTAATATTAAATAATGTCGGAAACTCATAAATAAAAAGTTCGCATCGGTTAGTTTCTGTTAATAGCATTTCAGATCTCATAATTATTGATTCTCAGTATATCTTGTTAGTTTCAAGCATGAGTAGATCTCAAGAAATAAAAGATATTGTTGAAAAATTGGAAAATAATAATAGAAATGAATCTAGACATCATCGAAAAGTTTATAGGTCATGAGGTTACTATGGCTCTTTAGATTATTGGAAATGGATTTAATTAAAAGCGAATTTTAGTAAATCCTGGTGCCAAGTTATCTTTACAGAAGTATTTGAAACGAGCTGAGCATTGGTTAGTTGTGAAAGGAAAAGCATCTGTAATCTCTGGAGATAAATTATTTTTATTAGCTGAAAATGAATCTGCCTATATTCCAAAAGATGATAATCATATACTTGAAAATAATGAAAAAGTACCTTTTGAAATTATAGAAATACAAACTGGAAGTTATCTAGATGAGGATGATATCATTCGATAAAAAGATGCATACTTTAGAAATTAAGCAGCTCAAAAAAAAATCACTTCCTTTTATCCTCATAATTTGTAAATATTTTTGCAATAAATAAATGAGGAAGTGTATGGTGGTTGATTGGTATTCTTGGTAACTTATAGTTATCAGATTTAGAATTTACCCTTCCTCTTTCCATTGTAGTAGCAGAAAGATAACCAATATCCTCAGTCAACTTACAAATCAATTGATTAAATCGACCAAATGGATAGCAAAAATCATTAATTTCTATTTTATATTTTTTTTCTAATTCTTTCTTACAATCACCAATTTCCCTTTGTGCCTGTTGTTTTGATATATTTGTTAAATCAGCATGTGTTTTTGTATGCCCACCAATATCCATTCCTAATTGCAGCCATTTATTGATCTCAGATTCACTCATTAATTTTCTTTGAGTGATGCCTTTTGAAAGGTCCCAAGTATTTGAAGTTCCAACATTTTCACTTACGATATAGGCTGTTGCACTGAAATTATATTTAATTAATATTGGTGCTGCGTTAAATAGTATGTTTTGATATCCATCATCAAATGTAATTCCTACGACTTTGCCTTTTTTAATGCCATCTAAATAAGGCCTCAATTCTCCAATACTTAAGCCTTGATAGCCTAGAATTTTAAGCAACCACATTTGAAATTTGAATCTTCGAGGTGGAACATGCAAGCTTCTCATCACAGTCGATTTCGGCATTGACTCAATACTATGGTACATTAAAATAGGAATCTTCTCATTTAGCATTATTTATCAAATATTCTCATAAACCGTTGTGCAAGAATTACATAAAAGGGCCTTTTGATTTTAATTTTCTGCGCTATAAGGACTTTTTCATCTAAATTCAAAAACTTATTTTCCTCAAAAAAAAATTTCAAAATATTTCTTGCATATTTTTTCTTTCTTGAGGTTGAGTACAAACTTACAAATCCTTTACCTTCAACTAAATTATAGCTCCTTAATAAAGATTCTGACAATGCAAAAGGCTCTATAGTATGAGCTGGAATCATTTTGTAAAATTTTTGCATAAGCAAATCAGACCATTCAAGGCTAGATCGCATATTGGGCATAATCCCCACCATTAAAGAGCCCCATAAGGCTGATTTTTTTGAAAGCTCATATTTTTGACCTTCAATTTCAATCTTCTTACCTTCTAAATTTTTCACAAAAACATCAAAACGTTTTCTTTTATATATCAATCCCTCATTAAGGTAAAAAAGAGCTTGATTTGGTGTAATCAAATCAAAAAGTTGCAATGGGGATTTATGGAAATATGTATCAGAATCAAAAAATAAAATTTTATCCTCAACTTGTAATTTTAAATTATCCATAACAAAGGCTAAGCCTCTATTTTTTATTCTAAAATGATATTTTCCATTAAGTGACCATTCATCTTTTTTGTCATCACTCATTGATATAACATTAACTCCATAACCTTCAAACTCATAAGGCTTTTCAGTTAAGACGACTATTTCAATATCATCACCCTTAATCCAGTATTTGAATGTCAAAATACTAAATTTAGCTTCGTCATAATATCCCTGATCATCCCCATATACGATATATAAAATAATTTTTCTCATAAACAATTTATTTACTCACATTTAGATACCATTTTTTAACTTCATTAAAAATTTCTTCGGGTTTGACAGAATATGGCAACTCAGTCCTTCCATGATTGCTTCCACAACCAACAAATCCACATATTTCACATGGACTAGAAGATTGAAAGATTGTAACATTACCATAAGTTTGAATTGGATTATTACCATTGGCAGGCTGTTTAAGAATGTTAGACCAAGGTGACCACATACGAATATTTGTAGGACCAAATATAGCAAATATGCGTTTATTTTGAGACGCAGCAATGTGCATATTGAGAGTATCCATTCCAATATATCCCAATGAAAGTTCACTCAATATTAAATAGTCTTTTAAACTAGTCTCACCAATAAAATTAAAAACATTTGATAAGGAAGGTATTTCATTATTAATCTTTAAGTCAATAATAGAATTTCCACCAGTAACAACTATAGGTATTTCTAGGGTATTGAGAAACTTTAGCAATTTATCTCTTAATTTTTTTGGATAAATTTTGTAATTGTATTGCGCTGAAGGATGAAAAATAATGAATCTTTCAATTCCTTTTATACTAAGTTTTTTTTGAATTTCATCATAGTCATTCTTAAAAAAAGTAATAGTTTGTTGAAGTTTATTATGTTTGATTTTTAATAAACTCAATGCATTAAGATTATTAAGTAATATATGACTTGAAGTATCAAAATAATAGTAATAACTCAGTAGCTTTTTCTTCCACCAAGATTTGCTATTATCTTTTTCAATTGCACTAATTGAAGTATGGCCTGCTAAGAGACTATAAATGACGCTTCGATCACTTGCAGTGAGATTAATGCTTAAATCATATTTTTTAAACAAAGACCTTGCAAGATTCAATTCTTGCTTAAATCGATTATTTTTCTTATTTAAATATGAAAATTGGTGAATATAATTAACATTTGGCAAAAGCTTCGCTATTGGATATGTGTCATCATTAACTAAAAGATCTATCTTTGGTGATTGAAAGTATTTATATAAATTATTGATTAGAGAAATGCTTAAAAAGACATCTCCATTTGACCTTTGTATTATTATTAAGATTTTATTAGGTTGTATCAAAATCTTTATATAAAAATGAACTAAAAAATACATAAACTAGGGTTGTGTAATGCCCTAAAAGGTATGAATCACTTAGCATCATTACCAAAAATATTAAAGGAAGGGTAATACCAACATCTCGAATAAATTTATTAGGCGAATTAAAAGAAAGCTTAATTTGATAATAAAAAATACTCATCATACTAATTAATCCCAAAATACCAAGTTGGACCAGAACCAATGTATACATATTATGAGGGTTTGTCGTGGTTTGTAAATGCGGAGTATTGATTTGATTAATTTTAGAATATTCATCTGGAAAATCTCCAGTCCCTACTCCAATGATTGGATTATTTTTAATGATTTGCCATGAGTTTATAGCAAATACAATTCTTTGGCCAACTGAATTATTTTCTTGCACTGAAGAAAAATTAGATACTTCTTTTACTGCCAAATCAACTCTTTCTTGAAAGAGATTACTTGAGTGATAAGCTGTAAAAAATATTGAAGGCATAACTATGAATATTGCTATTAATGATTTGATTCTTTTTTTGTCAAGAACTTGAAAAATTAGAATAGACAGCATTACAAAAAAACCAACCTGCCCTGCCCTTCCTCCAGTAATAAACATGTTTATCGTCATGCTTATTGCAAAAAAAGCATATAAAGAAAATAATAAATTAGTCATTTTTTTATTAAAAAATATTTCATGAAGAACAAGATATATAGCCAATGCTAGTATTGGATTATAAGAAATATGACTCATAAATGGTGTTGGGTTTTCAACAGTTGCATTTTTGAATGGCTCAATGATTTCAAACCAAACCAAATATGAAACAATCTCAGTTAATGTGATAGCCAATAAAAAAGAGGAGATATAGATACTAACAAAATTTTTTTTAACTATCGTAAAAAGAACTGGAAATAATAACAAGAAATACCACATTTTATGGACAATATGCACCCCCCAAGTCAAATTATTTGTCCACAACAAGCCAATCACATGTAAACAAAAAAATGCAATTGAAAATAACATTAATTTACTGTTAATAATTTGATTATATTTATATTTGTAGTTTCCAGAAAACAGCCAAATTAAACAAATTAAAACTATTACAAGATTTGCTCCAAAAACAGTTAACGGCATTAGAAATGCAAGAAAAATCAATAGGGTCTGATAAGTTCTATCTAGATTTAGTTTTTCAAACATAATTAAGCATTAAAATAATATTGTGTTAATTATACTTACCAAAATTTATGACTATAAAAACTATTTTTCTTGATCGAGATGGTGTTATAAATATTGAAAAAAAATATTTATATAAAATCGAAGAATTTAAATTTATAAATGGAGTTTTTGAGGCTTGTAAAAATTTTATTGATTTAGGTTATGAAATTATCATTGTTTCAAATCAGTCTGGAATTGGACGTGGATTCTACTCAGAAAAGGACTTCAATATCCTTAATAAGTGGATGAAAAATCAGTTCAAAGACAACAAAATTAAGATTCTTGATATTTATTACTGCCCTCATAGCCCAAATGAAAAGTGTAAATGCAGAAAACCAAAGCCTGGTATGTTTATTGCAGCCAAAAATAAACATAATATTAATATGAAAGATTCTTGGATAATTGGTGATAGTGAGAGAGATATCACTGCAGCTTCCTTAGCTGGAATAACAAATACAATTCTGGTTAGAAGTGGCCATAAAATTGATGAAGAAAATTCTCAGGCCAGATATTTTCTAAACTCAATTAAGGATACTATGGATTTAGTCATAAACTAATTCTCTAAAATTAGTAGCTCCTTAGCTTTAATAACTATTTTTTTAACTTCAATATTCTTAATTGAATAATCATTTTTATCAATCTTTTGTGGATTGACATTTGAATCTGACTCAATAATTTTATTAAATTCTGTCTCAAAAGTATTCCTGTATCCTGGTGTTGATCCATATAAAGTAATAGATGGAATATTTAATGCCCACGCAATATGAGTTGGGCCTGTATCTGATCCAATTACGAGATCAAGTTGTGAAATCAGAAAGGCTAATTTCTCTATAGAAAGTTTTGGACAAATACTAACATCAGGAGCAAACTTTTTTATTTCTTTAGCTATTAATTCTTCATCAGTACTGCCCCAAATAACATGGTAATTTGCATCTAACGAGTGAACTAATTTAGCAAAACTTTTCGCTGGATACCTTTTGGATGGATGCGATGCACCAGGAATTAATAGGATATTTTTTTTTGATTTTGTATTTTTAAAACCTATTTCTTTTGTATTTGAATAGATGAAAGGTGCTTTATTATAAATTTGATGTTTTTCAATACTAAAACCTAAAGCAAACTCAATTAGAGCTATGTTTCTTATAACTACATTTGTTTCATATGAACAATTTAACCTCTTGTTGTAAAAATTTGAGGCAAATTTTTCTCTAATAGAAAATTTATCAAAACCTATAACTTGCTTAGAAGGTAATAATTTTGAAATTATTGCAGACTTTATTAATCCTTGCATATCGATTACTAAATCATATAGATCATGATGTCGGAGTTTATTAAGGTCTTTAAAAAGTGTCAAAATTGACTTATTCTTCTTAGCATATTTAAAGTTTACAAAATGCAGCTTGTTTATATGTGGATTGAATTTAAGAAGATCTTTGAAGCTTTCCTCTACAATCCAATCAATAGAAATTTTCGGATTTAGTTTTTTCATAAATTGTAGAACTATCATTGCATGAACGATGTCGCCCATTGCCGAAAGTTTTACTATAGCTATTCTCATAAAAAACTATTTTACAATGTCACAGTCTTTTATAGCACCACATATTAATTTAGACTTTTAATGATATAATTTATCTACCGTAAATTAAGGTCATTTCATATAGCTATGAACTCAAAAAATACTGTTGATAAGCCAACCAATTTTATTCGTAATGTCATAGATGAAGACCTTTTGCAGGATAAATATAATAAAGTAATTACGCGCTTCCCTCCCGAACCAAATGGTTATCTTCACATTGGTCATGCAAAGTCTATTTGTCTTAACTTTGGAACTGCATTAGACTACGATGGATATTGTAATTTAAGATTTGATGACACAAATCCTTCAAAAGAAGATATTGAGTATGTCAATTCTATAAAAAATGATGTTAAATGGCTTGGCTATAACTGGAATGAGGAAATTAAATTTAGCTCTAACTACTTTCAGAAGCTTTACGAATGTGCTCTCGAATTAATAAAGAAAGAATTAGCCTATGTGTGTTTCTTAAGCATAGATGAAACTCGTGAATATCGAGGAACTCTCAAAAAACCAGGCAAGGATAGTCCATACAGAAATTCAACAGTTCAAGAAAACCTTAATCTTTTTGAAAAAATGAAAGCAGGGGAATTCAAAGAAGGAGAGTGCGTTCTTAGAGCAAAAATTGATATGAAATCAAGTTTTATGTGTATGCGAGATCCAACTTTATATCGTATTCGATTTGAAACACATCATCAAACTGAAGATGATTGGTGCATTTATCCAATGTATGACTTTGCTCATTGTATTGGTGATGCTGTTGAAGGGGTTACCCATTCCATTTGTACTTTAGAGTTTCAAGATAATCGAAGAATTTATGATTGGATACTAGAAAATTTAGATGCATTCAATAAGCCTGATAGACCTTATCAATATGAGTTTTCAAGACTGAACCTTGAATACGCAACAACCTCTAAAAGAAAATTAAAGCTTCTAGTGGATGACAAGCATGTATCTGGTTGGGATGATCCTAGAATGCCAACAATTTCTGGGCTTCGTAGGAGAGGCTATACACCAGCATCAATCAGAGATTTTTCTGAGAAAGTTGGCGTCTCAAAAGTCAATAGCCTTACTGATATCTCAATATTAGAATCTTCTATTAGAGATGACTTAAATACAAATGCCCCTAGGTCAATGGCAGTTATTGATGCAGTTAAGATTGTTATTGAAAATTATCCTGACGATAAAATTGAATTACTTAAAGCTCCTAACCATCCTCAAAACATTGAAATGGGCTATAGAGAGATATACTTTAGTAAAGAAATTTATATTGATAAAGCTGACTTTCAAGAAATTGCTCCAAATAACAAATTCAAAAGACTAGCAATTA